>Ga0310810_10000970_pt1 | contig 29051 bp, 24 predicted proteins | sample NCmetagenome_FD_207641 | JGI IMG/M metagenome (GOLD analysis project Ga0310810, IMG submission 207641) | Soil microbial communities from experimental microcosm in Duke University, North Carolina, United States - NC | ecosystem: Engineered > Artificial ecosystem > Soil microcosm > Unclassified ... | reverse complement strand
GCGATCTTGGATCGGATGAGCTCGCGATTTTCTTCTTTGGCTGCGAGCAGTTCGGCGGTCAGTTCTTCAATTCGGCGCATGTAGCTTTGGGTCTGTTGCTGAATCTGGAGCTCGAGTTTGGTGAGTCGCGCATCGACGGCCATAACTTTTCGGGTGGCCTCTTCCTGGGCGGCCAACAATTGGCTGCGGTGGACCAGGAGTTTGCGCAAGAATTTTTGTTTTAGCCAGCGGCCGAGGTCGGGGAGCAGACCTTGCTGGATGATTGTCTGCGCGTGCTTTGCCTGCGCTTCTGCTGCCAAGGCCCTCTGTTCCCAGGTGGCCGATTGGGTTTGGCGTGCGCTGGGAGTTTCGAGGTGAACGAGGGGCATGGCCGACGGGAGTGCGGGCGGCGAATCAGGGGCTGAGCCGGTAATGGAGAGCGGTGTTACGATCACGGTGTAGCCCGAGGGCGTGGTGCCGGCATTCCTGGCCTCGTGGAGCAAGCGTGGCGATCGGCGAGTGCGCCGACTGCGTTCTTTCGCCAAGAGCCAGATGGTTCCGAACACAAACAGAACCGAGGCCAAGACCGCGGCCCACCACGTAGGTACATTTAGCCAAGAAAGCTGGTTTAGGTCTTTGCTGGTTTGGGCCTCAACACGTGAGAGCCGGCCAGCGGCGACTCTGACCGGGTCCAATTCCAAATCGCAGAGCAACAATGGGTGCTCGATGTCGGGCTGAGTGATTGCCTGTGGGTTGAGCGGCAGCCCAGTGGATTCGACGAGTATGTAATCTGAAACGGCAGGTTTTGAGCGGGCCTTGTCCAGGAGCCCCCGGGATTCTATGTCTGCGAGGTCGCTAAGCCCATCTGAAAAACCGGCGCGCGCCAGCAACGATAGGCCCTGAGCTGATCCGGTTTGTCGAGACGGATTGGAATTGCCATCGAAACTGCAGGCTAAGATGAGCGTCCCCAGGGGGTCATGTTCCCATCTTCTGATTGAGTTTATTTTCCCAACCAGTTGCTGCACTGCGCCGGTAGCTTGGAGTTGGTTGGGAAATTCAACGGAGAAGAAACCAATCCGCCGCTGGCCGTGTTGCACGGCTGAAAACACAAAACCTTGATCCTTGTGCTCTGCCCAGGCGTCGACAGACGAAAAATAGGCGGATTTCTTTGCCAGAATTGCGATTTGCGAAGGCTGAATAGCAGGCTCGCCCGTCGAATTCTTCTCGAGGGCAGCATGGGCCTGGACGAGGTCAGCCCAGCGAGTCTCGAGCTCATTTGTTGTTTTCTGAACGGAGTTTGCGCGGGCCCTGAGTCGCTGATAATCGGAAATGTGGGATGCGATGGTCCAATCCGGAGCGTTTGTTCCGATGACGATGAATTTCAACGTGGGGAAATCCCGGTCCATTTCGGCCCTGCGAGTGGAAAACGTGCGTAATTGTCCGCGAACGTTTTGGATCAGGGGATGAGTCTCCTTGTAGCCGCGGCGACGGAGTTCGCGTTCCTGCTCGCCTAGTGTTTCAATTTGCACTGCCAGCGATCGATATTCTTCGGGATGTTGAGGGGCGACTTCGGGCGAATTGGTGGGGTCAATGCCGGCTAGTTCCCGGGCGAGATTGCCAAGTGAGTCACGATTTGTGAGCAGATCGGTTTGGGCACTCTGCAGGTCGAGCTTCGCTTTTTCAATCTGGCCTTCCAGGATTTGTTTTTTGCGCTGAAATTCGGCGAGTTGCTGGTTATCGAGAGGGCGATTGGGCGTGGCACCGAACGAAGAGGCGGTCAGGAGGGTGTATTCAGCAGGCTTGAGCGCTGTTGCGACCTGCGCACAGAAGTTCGAATCTCTCACTCGTTGGAGAAGGATGACATCGGGGTCGAGCCTGGCCAGGGTGCCTGCGACCATCGCAATGTCGGCGACAGTGGGCGAATTCGGTGATGAGGCCAGGTTCCAGCTGGCGATCCGGATCGTTTCGGCCGGCGCGATGGAAAGCCATATCAGGGTAAGGCCGGCGCAGTGGACGAGGTGAAGACTAGGGCGGCGGATATTTCTGTGGCTAGAGACAAACAGCGTTTTGGTCGTCACATCGTATGGATGACGCGCTTATCACAACGAGAGAGGCTGGGAGTGTCAAGCAGCGAATGGTTTAGGCTTGAGAATTAGAGGTTGGCGCCGGTATCACTGACCGGAATGAGCGAGCCAGAATTTCGAATCGGGGTGCTGGGGTCAGGGGCTGGGTCTAATTTTGAAGCCATAGCCGAGGCGTGTGCGTCTGGTCTGGTGCCGGCGAGGATTGCGGTGGTAATCAGTGATGTTGTCGATGCGGGAATTCTGGCGCGAGCTCGACGCCACAATATCGCGGCGCATTTCATCGCGCCTGGGAAATTCCGAACGAAACTGGAGGATGAAGCCGAACGCGCCTATGTGGCCGCCTTGCGCGAGGCGCGGGTGAATTGGATCGCGTTGGCAGGATTTATGAGAGTGCTGAAGGGGGATTTTTTGAGCAGTTTTGAAGGACGGATTATCAACGTTCATCCTTCGTTGCTGCCTTCATTTCCCGGGCTGCAAGCCTGGAAACAAGCCTTCGATCATGGGGTGAAAGTGACTGGTTGCACCGTCCATTTGGTCGACGCGGGAGTTGATTCTGGACCGATCATCGGCCAGCAGGCCGTTGCGGTGTTGGATGATGATACGCCGGAGACTTTGCACCAACGCATTCACGCAGCAGAGCATGAACTTTATCCGAGGTGCCTGGCTGCAATTGCTCGCGGAGACGTGATGATTGAGGGTCGGCGGGCTATATGGAAAACAAAGAAATAAGGTCAGCCGAAGAGGGAATGCCTAGAATTGGGACAGTGTGAGCCGTTGAGGAAAACGGCTTTGGCCGGAGAGAGGAGGCTCAATGAGCCAGGCAGAGACGGGCGACCGTAATGACGAGAGCTACCACCGCGGTCAACATCAATGCGTCGGATACCCCGAAGGTCGATTGATGCTTGTCATTGATGGGGGCCAACGTGGTACGGATCCAGCCGCCGCGAACGGATTGGAGCTTGAAAGATGCACGCTTCATGGAACTTGAAAGAGCAGAAGTTGAGCCAAAAGGGGGCGCGCTGGTCCGACAAAGTGAGGAGACAAGGCGATCAGACAAAGTGAGCGACAAGGCTCTAGCCACATTTTCTTAGCTGCTCCAGTTCCGAGCGGAGTTCTTCCTTCGTACGCTTATCCATTCGGTCGATAAAGAGGATGCCGTGGAGATGATCGGTTTCGTGCTGAACCGCCCGGGCAAGGAGTCCGCCGCAACGGAACTTAATTGGTTGGCCCTGGGCGTTTAGTGCTTTGACGTCCACGATGTCGGGTCGCTCAATATCGGCGAAGATTTCGGGAAAGCTGAGGCAACCTTCGGGGCCGGCAACCATTTTTCCGACAGGAGTGATCTCGGGGTTGATTAAGACCAGAGGCATGAAGGCATGGATGTCGGCGGGTTGGCCATCGAGCTCGAGGGAGGAGGGGCGATCGGTTACGCCCCGTACATCAATAACGGTCAATTGGATCGGGACACCGACTTGTTGGGCTGCGAGACCTACTCCTTTATAGGCGTACATCGTCTCGAACATATCTGAGATTAGCTTCGTGACGGTCGGCGTCACGGATTCGATGCGGCCCCCCTTTTGGCGCAGCACCGGGGCTCCATACTTAACGATCGTAAGTATCATGCTACTCAGCAATTTTCTTTAGACCGGCCAATTGCGCAATAGGTCGACGAGGTCGTTGATCGAAGGGCTTTGAGCGGTCCGGACATAAAAGCCGCTGGTAGCCACCCCGGTGAGGAGGCAGCGCTCGGTGGAGAAGCCCAGCAGTTTCCCCAGGCAGAACCCTGAGTTGAAATGATCTCCGGCACCGGTTGTAATTTTGGGTTTGGGAGTAAACGGACCCTGAACGAGTGCAGCGGCGTCGGGGCCCGCGGCCAGGGCATAAGCGGTAGGGTGGACGATAATGGTATCAACAGGAACGCGCAGGTGGATTTCGCGGCAGAGCTTCTGCAGTCCCTCGGGTGAGCGGTCATCGATTTTCAGGCCGAGATTGTTCCCGAGTTCGTAACTCTCTTTTTCGTTTAGACCGAGGATGACATCAAAATGCTTTTGAAACTGTCCAATAAGTTCGAGTGCCCGGAGGATATCGTCACCGGTGCGTTTTTCGGGGTCTGCGAGATCAAAGAAGAGTTTTCGGCGGGCACCTTTCATGCCGGGACAGATTTCCTTCAGCACGGCGGACCAGATGTCGCTCATGGAAGTAAGCATGGTCCAGTTGACGAAGCCGACGAGGTCAGCGCTGCCGAATTTTTTAGCAAACTTATCTTTGCCAAAGCGGCTTTCGATATTTGCCCAGTTCATTTGCTTTAACGACTGATGTTTGCCGAGCATGATTTTGCCGTCCTCGAACTCGAGGGCATCGGTGTAGCCCGGTTCAGCGATGGAATGAACTTCGGCCCGGGTGGCAAACTCTGCGAAGACCGGATGCAAATTGGGGTACCCGAGAATGCCAAGGTAGGTAACTTTTAATCCGAAACTGGCCAGGGCATTGGCCATGATTGGGCCGTTGCCGCCTAGTTTCGTCAGCTGGCCGACGAGTTCAATGTTCGTGCTGCGGCCGGCAGCGCCCGCTAAGCGCTCCGCCAACTGGGCGATGGTCGGTAGCCGGGTAAACCGCTCAGCGTTCTCGCGCTTATCCACTACGTGCAGGATTTCATCGACGAAACCGTCGAGACCAATAAAGGCGGTCATCTGGTGGACTCGATCGGAAGCAGACTGGAGTTGCGAGGCGGTTTGTTGGCGCAGTTCAGCAGGAGTCATGGGATTAAGGATAGATCAGTCTACTTATAAGCAGAGTTGTAATGTTTTTATGTGATTGCGCGTTTGGGCCACCCCTGTGCGCGGCTTACATTATATTTGGGTCGCCGATTGATTCAATCCGAACCGACCCCCAGGATCTGCAAGATGCGCTCGAGTTCGGCATCGCTGAAGAAGCCGATTTCCAGCGCTCCTTTACCGTGCGAGTAGCGAAGATGGACTTTAGTCCCAAAGCGCTCGCGAATGCGATTTTCCAGGTTGGCAACGTGGGTGTCTTTGGGAGCCGCCTGAGGCAAAGCCGGGTTAGCAGCAGGTGCGGAGGCGCGGGCCAGGAGGTGCGCGACGAGAGCCTCGGTTTGGCGAACGTTAAGGCCCTCTTTAAGGATCTTTGAAACGCCCATTTTTTGGAGTCGTTCGTCGACCAGGCCGAGAATCACTTTGGCGTGGCCGACCGAAAGGCGTCCGTCTCGGAGATACCCTTGAGTTTCGGATGAGAGTTTAAGTAAACGGAGGGCATTGGCAACGACAGCGCGGCTCTTGCCGACCTTGTTGGCGACCTCCTCCTGGGTAAGTTGGAAACTTTCGATGAGCTGGGAATAGCCCTGGGCTTCTTCAATCGGGTTTAGATTTTCTCTTTGAAGATTCTCGATTAACGCCAGCTCGAGGACCATTCGATCGTCGGCTTGCCGCAAGATGACGGGCACTTCGGCGAGTCCCAGGATTTGCGCCGCGCGCCACCGACGTTCACCGGCGATAAGTTCCAAATGGTCGTTACGTTCGCGAACGATGAGTGGTTGGACTATTCCTTGCGCTTTGATGGAATCTGCCAATTCACGGAGGGTGTCGGGCGAAAAGTCTTTTCGGGGTTGAAACGGGCATGGAACGATACGAGTCAGCGGGACGTGTTGGACACGTTCGCGGGGGTCCACGGCGATTGGTGGAACAGTCGTTGGAACAGCGGCCGAAAGAGGAGGCTTGGCGACAGGACTGCCACCCAGCAACGCCCCCAAGCCCCGGCCCAAAGCTGGCTTTGCCATGCGCCCAGAGTGTCGGAGCGGGGTGCGGAAGTCAAATCCTGCGCCTCGTGGAGGTGCGGAATGCGAGCATGCAGAAAACATCTTTGGCATTTTGGAGTTGGGGTCTAGAATTAATCCGAATGACTGACCTTGGGCGGCTCGATCCGCAGTATTTAGGTTTTTTCGAGTGTTTCAATCGGCAGCACTACTTCGAGGCACACGAAGTCCTGGAAGTGCTCTGGTTGCAGGAACGGGGCAGGCCAGAGGGGCTTTTCTATAAGGGCCTGATTCAACTCGCGGGCGCATTTGTCCATTTGCAAAAGAACCGACCGATGCCGGCAGCGGCGCTGTTTCGTTTGGCGCATCGAAATCTTGGGGAATACCCGGAATACCATATGGAACTGGATGTAGGGGCGGTGCTACAAACGATTGATGGATGGCTGCAATATCTGTCGCAGAACGGCACTGGAGGGAGACCTTTTGAGCCGGAGCAAGCGCCGAAACTGCTGCTGGGGCGGCAGACTTACGGCCAAACAGGTCGGGCGGGCTAGCGCCAGATAGGAAGGCCTCATATTCGAGGGGCACTTGCCCAAACGACTTTTTCGGAAGGCCGGGCTCCGCCTCGATTTATTTGCTGATTGATAGGGCAAAACCCACGGCTTGTGCTGGGATTTTTCTGGCTTGACTTCATTTGTTTTGGTGGGCTGCCTGTGCAATATTAAGGCAGTTTTGATCCCCGGCTCAGGCTTAAGTCCGCGGGGCTAGAATAAGATGCTCAATCACGTTCCGATCTTGCTGGCAGAGGATGACGAGAATGACATTTTCCTCATGGGCCGTGCCTTCGACCGCGCGGGTCTGCCAAACCCGTTATTTGTGGTTCGCAACGGACAGCAGGTAATCGATTACCTCGCCGGTACTGGGGATTATGCCCAGAGAGAGAAGTACCCGATGCCCGGGTTGGTGTTGCTGGACCTGAAGATGCCCTGGATGGATGGTTTTGACGTGCTAAAATGGCTGCGAACCCATTCACAATTCGATACGTTACCGGTGGTGGTATTAACCTCCTCTAAACTTCAACTGGACGTCGACAAATCCAGGCAACTTGGCGTGTATGATTATCGCGTGAAACCGCACGAATTCAATGATCTTGTGCAGTTACTCGATGATGTGCGTAAGTGCTGGTTGGATGAGCGGTTTAACCACTTCCTTGCCGCGCACATAGCGATGGCAAGTCAGAAGAGGCCGAACTAGTCCGGGTCAGAGCCGTTTGGTCCAGAGCTTCTCCCAATCGTCGCCGCGAGCGGGTCTTTTGCGCGGTGTGACATCCGCATAAAGGATCGCTTCGGCATCTCTGCCATACGGCCCCATGAGGACTTGCTTGCCATCGGGACCGACCAGGAGCGAGCAGCCGATGCAGTGGCGTCCGGCCCAGGGGCCCGCAGTGAGGTCACCGACGTTACTGGTTCCGGCGATCCAAAGTTGAAAATCCCGCGCGACGGGACCGTAATTATCCAGCCAAAGTTTTCCATAAGGTTCGCGGGCATTATCGTGGTTGGCTGGAACAGCCCAGGCACAAGGAGAGAGAATGACATTGGCACCCATCAACCCCAGCGTGCGTGTAATGACTTGTCCTCGGGCAAAGGCATCGGCGCAGATCATCACTCCAAAGCTGGCCAACGGCGTTTGGGTCGCGTGCAATCGATCGCCTAAATCGTAAAAGGGATGGCCGATATCGAGCTCGTTTATTTTTCGATGGTGCAGCAGCAGTTCGCCATTGGGACCAATTAGTACCGCAGCATTGAACACGTTTTTGCCGCTCCGTTCGACTAACCCGGCACATAAATACAAACGGTGCCGTTTTGCGCATTCGCTCAGGCGCTGGCATGATTCGCCGTCGGGGATTGACTCTGCCTGGTCCTGCGCGCTCGGATGTGTCCAGCCGAGAGTTAAAGCTTCTGGCAGGAGGACTACTTTCGCTGTGCGGGCTGCAGCTTCGGCGATACGCTGTTCGGCGCGGGCTAAATTCTCGGCCTTCCGTCCGCCCTCGACGCACATCTGGACCATCGCCAGACGAAACGTTGAGGGCGCATGATGGTCGGGCATTAACGGACGGCTCGGGTGAGCGCGTTCAGAATGGTGCCGCTGGTGAGCGCCTCGGGGAGTACCATCGGAGGTTCGCTCGGATTCACGGGATAAACCAATACCAGCGGGACGCCGGCGCGCCCGAAACGATTAAGCTCCTCGGTGATGTTGTCGGGGAAGGTGGTGTAATCGCCCAGCAAGGCGACGGCGTTGAGTTCCTGCAATTTTCGGCGCACAGAGGAGCTTTCCAGGGCGGGTTTCACGATCGTATTACAGGTTAAACACCATTTAGCGGTGAAATCCACAACGACGGGGCGGTGTTCGGACCGGGCTTGTGCAACGGCTTCCGGACTCCAGGGATGCCAGGGGATTCCACCGGGTTCGTTGGCTACGGAGGTGGTGTTGCCACCTTGGGTCATGGGTTGGCGCCAGCGCAGGTGGCCCTCCAGCACGATGAGATAACCACCCAGCAACAGGACTATGATGGCCGCAGTGGCTAAGGTCCGTCGGGAGCCGTCGCGCTGGATAAACTCGCCGAAGGTCCAGGCAGCGACCGCGACGATGACTAGAAAGAGGATCAACCACCAGGAACGTTCGCCATAGTGCAGGGCCGTCAGGCTGAAGAGCCAAACTGCCGCGGCCAGCATGGGAAAGCCCATAGCAATCTTAAAGCGCTCCATCCAGACCCCAGGCTTAGGCAAAAACTTCAGCCAACCCGGTTGCCAGGTGAGTACGACGTAAGGCAGGGCCAGGCCGATGCCGATGGTGAGAAATACGAGCAAGGTCACTATTGCGGTTTGTGAAGGGGCAAAGGCAAAGCCGATTGCTGCTCCGAGGAAAGGCGCTGTACAAGAAGTCGCCAGGACCGTCGCCAACAATCCATTGAAAAACGCGCCTGCCGCCCCGTGCTTCGAGGACAAGTTGGCGGCCGCGTCCATTGTTTTTCCTCCGAGACTGACTTCAAAAACGCCGAAGAGATTCAGCGCGATTAAGGTCGCCAGCGTAGTCATAACCACCAGGAAATACGCATTACCGAATTGGAGACCCCAGCCCGCTTTGTGGCCGGCCGCTTTGATTCCGAGAACTATCAGGGCCAAGGCAAGAAAAGAGACCAGAACGCCCCCGGCATAAATCAGGCCGAGTAAACGGGCTCGCCGAGGATCTTGTTTTGCCTGGCCTACAAAGCCCAAGATTTTCAACGCAATTACGGGCAATACGCACGGCATCACATTCAAAATCAATCCACCTATGAACGCGTAAAGCAGCATCTTGCCAAGTCCCGGCAACGGCACAACGGCAGCAGTTTGGGCGGTTGGTGATGTTCCGGACGTAGAAGCCCCGCTGTTAATAGGGATCTTTACCTGATACCCCTCGACACTGGAACCGGACCTTTGAACAATCAGGCCGGAAATGACTTTGGGCCAATCGGCCGGGGTCTTCTTGATTTGCTTGCGGATCCAGACCTTGCCGGCATCGGCAGGCAAACGTTCGGTCTGGCCTGACATTTCGAAATCGTCGCTGTTATCGGGGAAGAAGTCGGGTTCGTTGACGGCATTGGTGGAGTTCCAGCCAATGGCTAGCGCGCGGGTATCACCTGCGGGGGGTGAATCCCATCGAGCTTGAGCTGCCATGGTGTCACCGTTACGTGGGAGTTTTTTCTGCGAGTCAGTGAGCAATTTGGCCTCTTTGCCCTCAACCTGTTGATTGTCGATTTTTAGAGAGGCTTGGACATTAGCCTTGCCCGGTATGCATTGAACCTCGCATTCGAGCCAATCAACCTTGGCTTTGATGTCGAGAGTCCCCGGTCGCAAATTGGAAGAAAGAGTAAGTGGGACAAGGAGCACTACCTTATCAGTCAAAATGTAAGTAGTGAGCTCTTGTTCGAGGAGTTTTTCAGGAATGGGCCACTGAATCGGACCCGCGGTGATACCGGGGGGCAATTGCCAGGTGATGGTTGTGGGCATGCCTGACTCGCCGGAATTCTTCCAATAAGTATGCCAGCGCGGGTCCATTTGCAGTTGGACGCCGGCGAGGACGATATCGCCGGGCCGCGCAACCTCATTGCCCAAAATCAGCCGCGCCTGAGTGTGCGCAGCCTGGGCTGAGAATCCCGCCAGACCGATCACCAGGGTGAACAGCACTTTGAATATGAGTCGCACGGGACCAAACATGCTTACAGATGCACCCTATTGCAAATTCTCTCACTGAGAAATAGTTTATTATCGATGCTGGCTGCCGTCACTGGGAAACAATGGACGTGGCTGTGCTCTGGACAAGAATTTTTCGGGGCCATGCTGACGGCCATTGAGGAGGCCCAGCAATTCATCTGTCTTGAGACCTACATCTATTCTCCCGATGCGTTGGGCGACCGCTTCCGGGACGCGCTATGCCGCGCTCAACGGAGGGGTGTCAGGGTGCGTGTGCTGCTCGATGCGCTTGGCTCGTATGGCTTGTCGGGGTCCTTTTGGAAGCCACTTGAAGATTTGGGTGGGGAGGTTCGTCGCTTTAATCCCCTGTCGCTGTATCACCTGGGTATACGAAATCATCGAAAAGTCCTGACTTGTGATGGGAAACTTGCCTTCGTCGGCGGCTTTAACATCTCCTCAGAATATGAAGGCGACGGCATTAATTGTGGATGGTGCGACCTCGGACTAAGGCTTGAGGGTCCGTTGGTAGGCGAGTTGACAGCGTCGTTCGAGGAAATGTACAAACATCGGGGCTTTCGGCATCAGGCCTTTATCAGCTTAAGGCGCTCCCACGCGAAAAAAACCGTTGTTGTGCCGCATGAACAGCTTTTGCTGAGCGGTCCTGGTCGAGGCTATAATCCGATCAAAAGGGCGATCCAGAGGGATTTGGCGCGAGCTGGATCGGTGCAAATAATGGTTGGTTACTTCTTGCCGACCTGGCGGTTGCGTCGGCTTTTGGCCCGGATTCCCAGAGTGGGGGGACGGGTCCAGCTGATCCTGGCGGGCAAATCCGATGTGTTAGTCTCGCGGCTGGCCAGTCAGAGTTTGTATCGCCGTCTGTTCAAATCGGGAATTGAAATTTATGAGTATCAGCCGCAGATCCTGCATGCCAAATTATTCATCATTGATGACTTGGTCTATGTAGGATCCTCCAACCTGGATCCGCGCAGTCTGAACATCAATTATGAATTGATGGTGCGCCTGGATCACGCAGAAATCACAGCTGACGCGCGAGCAATTTTTGCAAAGACACTGGAACACTGCCGGCGCATTACGCCGGAAGAATGGAGCGAGTCCCGCTCATTGTGGAACCGGTTAAAGCAGCGATGGGCGTATTTGCTGCTGGTTCGGCTGGACCCTTATATTGCGCGGAGACAATGGCGAGAACGTTAGGACGTAAAATGTTAAAAGGTGAAACGCTAAAACGTGAACGGAACGTTAAACGGTAAGCGATACACTACTGAACGGGAACCGTTGAACCTTGGATGGAACCGGGCATTAAGCGCTTTCACGTTTCAAACGTTTGAACGTTTAACGTCGTAACGTGTTAACTAGCGGGCGAGGGCGACGAGGTATCGCTGCAGGCGAGTTGCATCCTCGGCTCTGTCCAGGTGAAGATAAATCTGGTGCAGGTTGCTGCAGATTCGGAGCAAAATGCGGCGAGGACTGGCCGGGGTTAAATAATCGTCACGAACACTGTAGTTGCCTTGCAGTAGATAACGGACACAATCAGCTTTGGTCAGGAGTTTGCCTCGGTTAAAGGTATCGATGTAGATTTCTGCGGCGGTAGACTGGAAGCGGCAGACAAAATGACCAGGCAAACCGATTCCGGTTACAGGCAGACGTAACCGTCGGGCCAGCAAGAGGTAAACCAAACAGAGATTGATAGGATTGCCCGTGCGGCGGTCCAAAACCCGGTTGAGGTAGCTGTTCTCCGGGTCGTTGTATTGTTCCTCATTCCCGGCGAAACCAAGGTTTCCGAACAAATACTCGTTTAGCGCGGTGAGGGCCTTTTCGGTCGGCGCAGTGTTGCCGATCTGCTCGGAAACATCAGCCGCATAGCTGTCAAGCAAGGCGCGGTAACCGACGACATTGATATCCGGATATTGCGTCTGAGCCAGCAGAAAGGCGCCTTCCTCGAGATCAAGCTCCTCCCCATGTTTGAGGCAAAACCCGAGGAAAAGATTGTCGGCCGCCTGCCGATCGAAGCTGAGCAATATCTCCGAGGCACGGCGGCGCAGGGCTGGGTCGCGGCTGAGGGTGTGGGGCCGCAGCCAGGCCGTCGCAGTTGGGCCGAGGGAGAGAATCTCCTGGCGGATCATCCTATAAATGGCCGGGTCCTCGTCTGCGAGCAAGGTAAGCAAGGCCGCTCGCCGCGTCTCGGAGAGCTCTTCCTGCAAGTCAATGGTGCCAACCCGATCCATTCAAACTCCTCTTCAAATAGACCAAAGAGAGCTCGCAATTTCAATCAAGAAACACATCTGGAAGCAAGATTTTGGAGGGTCTTGCCTAGGGCAGCTGCGCTTTTTCCGCAGCTTGCTTATTTGGGTGCTTGTTTCCCTGGGCGCTGCCGTTTTTTGGCGGCGATTTGGATATCATTCAAGGTATTTTCCAACAAATTGCGCCTCTCCTGACGTAAATGGCGTTGATTTTCTTTTGCATCCAACAGGGCAGTGAGCACCGCGAGACCGGTGAAACCGAAGCAACTCATCCAATAAATGAGGAAGACAAGGTCATGCAGGCGGTCCTTGAGGACGGTTTCCCCCGCCAGAAGCATCAGCAGGGCGGAACAGAGGAACAAGATGCCTAGCCAACGCCGCCGAGTTTTAACATCGAAAGCCATTCTCTAAACGATAGCATCTGGTTTCCGTTTGGCGATCCCGGAGGAGATCGGTTAGGATGAGGCCGTGCCAGCACTCGGATTAAACTTCCAACCACACCGCTCCTATGCAAATCACAAAACAACTCGCGATCTTCCTGGACAATCGGCCCGGTATGCTTGCTCGCCTCGCGGATGCGCTTACGGAGGCCAAAATAAATATTTACGCAATAACCAGCAGCGACACGGTGGATCATACGGTAATTCGTTTGGTGGTGAGCGATTATCGCAAGGCGCTCCATGTCTTTGAAGAGCATGGGACCCTGGTTGTGGAAGACGATGTTATTATGATCGAGGCGAGTAATAAAGCGGGGGAACTGGCCCGGATTGCACACCGTTTGGCTGATGCCAAAGTGAACATCGAGTATTGCTACAGCGCGACTCCGCCTGATGCCAAACAGGGTTTATTGATCCTGCGCGTGTCCAATCCCGCAAAGGCATTGAAGATTCTAAATAGTTAACCTGAACAGGCCCTGGAACTTTGCCGGGACGCATGGCGTATCCGCTGCTCTACGAGATTAACACCCGGTGTTGGCTCCGGGATCTCTCTTCCCGGCAGGGCCGAGCGGTCTCTCTGGCGAACATCCCGGCGAGCGAATTCGCCGACTGGCGACGCCTCGGTCTGACCCACATCTGGCTGATGGGAGTCTGGAGCAGCGGCCCTCGGGCCCGCGCTCGTGCGCTAACCGACCCGTTACTCCGGGCCATTTACGCCAAAGTCCTGCCCGCATGGCAAGATCAGGATGTCGCAGGTTCTCCCTACGCTATTGGCGATTACCAAGTCCCGGCCGAGTTGGGTGGGGAGGCCGGCTTAAAGAGCTTCAGGGAGCGCCTCAATGCCGAGGGGATGAAGCTGGTGCTCGATTTTGTTCCGAACCATCTCGGGGTAGATCATCCATGGGTGTGGGAGCGGCCCGACTTATTCGTCCGAGCGACAGGTTCGAAGCCGGAGACCTTCCGGCAGTCGACCGCGGGTGGGGCAATATGGTTGGCCCATGGGAAGGACCCTTATTTTCCTGCGTGGAGCGATACGGTTCAACTGGATTATCGGCGGGCCTCCACGCGCAAAGCAATGACAGACCTGTTGATGAGCGTAGCAGGATGCTGCGACGGGCTTCGCTGTGACATGGCGATGTTGTTGCTCAACGATGTTTTTGCGAAGACCTGGGAGGGTTTTCCGAGCACGGAAGCCCCGCCCGTCGAGGAATTCTGGGGGACAGCGATAGCTGCTATTAAGAGGGTCCACCCGAGCTTTCTTTTTCTGGCTGAGGCTTATTGGGGCCTGGAAGAACGGTTGGTCACACTTGGTTTTGACTATGCTTACGACAAAGCGCTGTATGACAAACTGCAAGGCCGCCAACCCGTCGCCGTTACCCGACACCTGCTCGATTTAGGGCCGGAGAAGTTGGCGACGGGGGCGCATTTTCTTGAAAATCATGACGAACCGCGAATCGCAAGCCTGATGTCCTTCGCGGAGGAGCGTGCGTCAGCTTTGGTAGTACTTGGCCTGCCAGGAATGCGGCTGTTGCACGAGGGACAACTCACTGGTGCCCGCGTAAAAGTTCCGGTGCAACTGACTCGAAGAGCTCAGGAGCCGGTCGATTCAGAAATCCAGAGCCTGTATGATCAGCTGCTTACCACGCTCCACTCCAGGGAGCAGAGGAGTTGTGAAATTCTCTTAGCGCGGCCGGCATGGCCGGGTAATCCGACCGCGCAGAATTTTGTTTTGTTACAACGGCAATCGCACGGGCTGGAATTCGATCTTTTGGTGGTGAATTTGGCGCCGCACCGCAGCCAATGTTACGCACCGGTGCGGATTCCGGATTGCCCGTCTGAGAACTGGCACATGAAGGATCTTCTGGGGCCGGAACGTTACGTTCGGTTCAGGGGTGACCTCCAGGCGCACGGACTTTATTTGGATTTGCCAGCTCATGGAGCGCAACTGTTTCGCTTCGAGCCTGTGGGTGGTAAGTCGGAGATTTCGAAATCCGAAATGAGAGAAAACTCAAAGGAGCAGAGTCCGGTTGGGGGTGGCTAGAGGGAGGGCTTCCTCCGTTTGATTTCTTTCAACAGCTGCGCTTCAGGTTTGGTCGCATAAAAAGGGTCAAGCGGGTAGCAGCCGCTGACAAGGCCATTTCTGGGGCCGGTCGTGCAGTCGCTAAATGTGCGGCACAGCAGGCGCGTTGAGAGGGCACCTGTCGCGATGGCATCAGCAAGCATATTGGGATAGGCGAGGGTCATCCGGCCAAGGCCGACCAGATCCGCCCAATTATGCCGAACAATATACTGGGCGACGTGGGGCAGGTACTCCTGGAGATAGCTGTAAGCAGAACCGATGAGGAGCAAAGACTTGGGCGCTTTGGCTCGCAGTTGCCGAACGGCCTGGATTTGCCGGGCGACGCCGACGAGCGGATCTTCCGGAGGTTGATAGCCATCAGAGGGTGGATAAGCGGCGGGTCGCTGAATGTGAGGATTGTAGTAGGGCGAACCCGCGGTGATGTTTACTATTTTGATACCCAGGCCAACGCAGAGATCAAGAAATTGGAAGGCCTCGCTCAGAGCGCATTCGAGCGGATTGTTGTGATTGACACCAAAACCATATCGATAGGGAAGGCAATGAGAGAAGTCCTCGGGTACGCCGGGTCCGGGTTTGCCGGGGTTTGACAAGGCAGGGTCGGGTTTGAACGGTACCAGGTCGAAGGCGCTCAAGCGCACGGCAAGTTCGATTTGGTTGCCGCTGGCACGAATGGCAGAAACAATGTCGCGGAGTATCCGTGTGCGATTTTCAAATGAGCCTCCGTAAGGGCCAGGTCGCGAAAAGGCGCTCAGAAACTCGTGCAGCAAGTAGCCGTGGCAATGCTTGATATCGACGAAATCCGCGCCGACGTCCCAGGCGACTTTGGCGGCGCGCACGTAATCTTCAATCAAGTAATTTATTTCGGAGTCGGTCCAAACCTGCGCGTCACTGGTGATGTTGAACCGGCGATCGAGGATCGGATGGCGATAGGCGACACGCGGTTCGAGGCGGAATTTGTCATTCGGTTTGCAGAAGCGACCAGAATGAGTCAGTTGAAATCCAAGGACTAGATCTTCGGTGTTGGCATAGCGTTCACGATGGGCGTTAAGCAAGATTTCGCGTAACTTTGCGAGGTCGCTTTTGTTGGCGTCCGAGATGATAAGTTGGTTTGGATTCGCGCGCCCGTCTGGGCGGACGGCCATGGCCTCGCCGCCGAAAATCAGTTTCGCGCCACTTTCACCAAAACGTCGCCAACGACGGAGCACTTCGTCGGTAATGCCGCCAGTGGCGGTTCCGTCCCAGCCTTCCATTGGCTGAACGGCGAAGCGGTTGCCGATTCGCTTGTGGTTAACGAAGAAATCTAAAGGTTGGGCCAGGGGAGAACTCGCGCCCGTGACGATTGAGTCCTCACAAGGGAGGTCGAGGCCGAGGGCGCTGATATGCCGGCGAAAATCGTCGATCGTTTTGAGCGACGGGATGCGGACGAAGCGTGATAACTCGGACATAGCTTGGCGCAGGATGGAAATGGGTCAGTTGGCCAATGAGATTAAAGGACCGAAGAATGTTAGGTCGGGTTCCCCGCGGATTTCGCGCAAGAGGAGCAAGGCCAATTCGCGCGCGTGATAATCCCCCCACATCGAGCTCTCACCATTGGGGACTTTCTGTCCGGTAGCAATATAATCCCAGCCGTTAGGTCGATGATAAACCGAGTGGAGGATCAGGCCTTGGTGTTTGGGATTGCTGGAGACGTATGGTTCAGCAAAGAGAGTGTTGGTGATGGTGAGACCTGCCTGACGATACGTATGGGCAGTTTTGGAATCACCCCCTTGCCCAAGGTAATTGCCCAACCGAAGGAGACCTTGAGCGGCAATTGCGGCGGCAGAACTGTCAATGGGTTCCCACGTGTTAAAGGGATTGGCGGCCTTGGCAAGATAATCGCCGAGGCGGTGCAGATTCGGCGCAGCGGTGTCCCACATAGGGATGCCGTCGGCGCAGGAATGGGCGAGATAGAAATCGGCGGTGGCTTTGGCGGCAGCGGTGAACGATTTGATGGGCGCGGTGGCTGATGAGGAGAGGGGATGATGAGCGCGGAGTTCAGATTTGGGCAGGTGTTGTAGAAATTCCAGTTGTTCGGCAAACCCCAGGAGCGCCCAGGCAAGGCCGCGCATCCAGGTGCTGAAGGGGGAATAGCCCTGCTGCGAGTTGGGGCAGCGATAGGTGCCATCGTTCAGATTGAAAATGCTTTCGTGTGCTGTTCGGCCGCGCACGTCGTAGGCATCGCGATTCCGCCCGTAATAGATGTTGTAGCGAGCGGTGGCATCGGCGTGCTGCAGCAGGCGCTCCAGCAGCGAAATTTTTCGATCGCGCTCGCCCATCAACACGTGTCCGAGTTGGTGGGCGACAGCCAGTGAACGGAGCGAACGTATTGTGTCGACAAATAGCGAGTGGGGCCCGTTGAATGAGTAGATGTAACCTCCTCCATCTGCGGTCGCAGTCCAGCGGGCAGCCTGGACTGCGCCGGAAGTTTTGAGCGCGAGTTCGTAAAAATCCTGTTCGTGTTGATTGAAAGCAATTTTACCCTCGCGCATGAGCCGGCGGAGGTTGCCGTAAGTGGAGATATTGTTAAAGCCGTGGTCATGAACGCCGATATGCGAGACGTGAAGGGCCATCGCCTCGATCGTTTTGCGCCGGCCAAGTTCCAGGAAGGTTTTGTCGCCGGTGGCCTCATATTGGAGCAAGGCGGAGCCGTATTGGAACCCCTGCGTCCATTCTGTCCAGCCGCGCGAAGTGTATTTACCGCGCACTGTGAAAACCGGGGCCCCATGCTCCTCCCGCCACCTTTTTTCCAGACGCAGGATTTTTCCGGCCGATAATTCGAAAAGCCGGTGAATCCTGGGCTGCAGCTTTTGAGGAGTGAGAGATCTGTCGATTTTAAGAGCCATGTGTAAGGAAATCCGAAGTCCGAAATCGCGGCTAAAGTCTTCGAATATGAAAGCCGCCGTCCACGTTGATGACTTCGCCCGTACTGAAGGGTAGTAAATCCCGGGCAATTACGGCGACAGCTTTGCCGACGTCTTCAGGAGTACCCCATCGGTTAATGGGGGTAAGGCCCTCGGCGATGAGCGTATCGTATTTTTGCTTCACGGGTGCAGTCATATCGGTGGCAACGATTCCCGGACGAATTTCGTAGACATTGATGCCGTATTCGGCCAGGCGTGCAGCGTAAAGCGGCGTTATCATGGAAAGCGCGGCTTTGGCGATACAATAGTCTCCGCGATTGGTGGAGGCAGCATAAGCGCTAATGGAGGAGATGGTTACGATCTTGGGTCGTATGCCCGGTGGAGAGTCAGTCCGCTTCTGCTGTTCAATCATCCAGTTAGCGGCGAGCTGGGTCAGGAAATAGGGGCCTTTGACGTTGATATTGATTAGCCGATCAAAGCTTTCTTCACTGGCCTCGAGGATATCGGCGCGAACCTCGGGCGCAACGCCGGCATTGTTGACGAGCAAATCCAGGCGACCAAATTGTGCCTTCGTGAATGCGATTAATTTCTTCCGATCCTCGGCCTTACTTATGTCAGCCTGGCAAATTTCCGCACGAGAAGAATGATTCGCCTGTTTGGCTAGGGCCTTGGTGTCGGAAGCCGTTTGCTGTGCCGCTGAAGCGTTCCGCGCATAATTGATCACGAGATCATAGCCAACCTTGGCCAACTCCAGCGCGATGCCACGTCCGATGCCGCGGGAGGCGCCTGTGATGAGGGCGACCGGTTTCACGCGATCAGCATAGTTTCGGCGAATAGAAGCAAAAGGAGATTTTTAAATGTCCCAAACCGGCGTCTAGTGTCAAAGAAGGGTTCATTGGCGTCTTTGTTTGCTAACACGAGCCAAACTTTGACACTGCGCGTTCCGGCATTATTCTTGGCGCGTGCGCGTTGTCAAAGTTGCCCTTGGTTCCCGGAGCTATGCGATACAAATCGGTAACGGTCTGCTCGGCGAGTTGGGCAAGCAGTGCGCCCGGCTTGGCCTGGGCAAACGCTGTGCGATCATCTCCGATCGGAATGTGGCTCCAAAATATGGAGGTGCTGCCCGACGCGCTCTTGCCAAGGCAGGCTTCGAGGCGGTGCTGATTCGTGTGCCGGCCGGAGAAACGGCAAAAAGACTTAGCACGGTTCAGCGCTGCTACGATGAACTCGCCGCGCATCGACTGGAACGGAAGTCGTTCATAATTGCGCTGGGGGGTGGCGTGGTGGGGGACCTGGCAGGGTTTGTTGCCGCGACCTACTTGCGCGGAGTGGCTTTTGTTCAAGTGCCGACGACGCTGCTGGCGCAAGTGGATAGCTCGGTCGGGGGAAAGGTTGGGATAAATCTTAAGGCGGGAAAGAATCTGGTGGGTGCGTTTTATCAGCCGCGTCTGGTGCTGTGCGATTTGGATACACTGGCAACGTTGCCGGCACGGGAGTTTAGAGCAGGCCTGGCCGAGGTTATCAAATATGGGATCATCTATGATCGGGCGCTTTTTCAACGACTGGAACGTGATCTGTCCAAACTGCTCAAACGCGATCCCGCGACCTTGACGGCGGTAATTGCCCGCTGTTGCGAGATTAAGGCGGAGGTGGTGGGGCAGGATGAAACCGAGAGCGGCTTGAGGGCGATTCTGAATTTCGGCCATACCATAGGCCATGCACTCGAGGCGACTTCAGGTTACGGCAGGTATTTACATGGCGAAGCGATTGCCATCGGTCAGGTTGCAGCGGCACATCTTTCGGCGAGATTGCTGGACCTTCCCGCATCAGAAGTGGGGCGCATTCACGAGCTGTTTCGCAGGGCCAGTCTGCCGACGAAACTCGAACTGAGCTCCTCTGAAAGGGCAAAACTCTTGTCGGCGATCACGCTCGACAAAAAGGTTAGTAACGGCGAAGTCCGATTTGTTTTGGCGAAAAAAATCGGGCAAGTAGAATACGGGCGGCGAATCCCGGGCGGGCTTTTGCAGGAGTTCTTGAGCCGATGGCAGTGATTACCCGGATTTTTTTCGTGAGCTTTAGTGGCTGTTCGTGGCAATCTCGGGGAACTTGAACCCATTCCTAACCCATCATGGCGGCCGTGAGTGAAGAGATTGTCCGGGAGTACTTTGAGTTGCACGAATTCCTGGTGCGACAATATCGCAAGCATGTCGCGCCGGCGGGACGTGAGGACGATGATGTAGATTTTCTCATTAGCAACCCACGGCCGCAGGTGCGTGAACAAGAGCTCCCCTTCGTGCTCAGCTCTGCCGACTTGCCATTCATCGAGCGGGGGATCGTGGTGATCAAGGCATGGCACACGGAGATCTTCAGCCCCGCGCTGCTCAACAATGCGCCCGACTTATTCCGCTTTCTGGAGAAAAAGAGCTTCCAACATATCGTGAAGATGTTCGCCGATGATGAAGCGGTGGTGAAGATCGTCATCGTACCGGTGCTTCCCCGAGAAACGGCCGCTCGCGAACAGAGCGTCGCGATCCTGCGAGCAAAGGGAATTGATGCGGTGATCTCCTTTCCAACCATGCTTGCGGACCTGGTTAGTCATATAGAGGCCCGCCGGAATTATCAGAAGTCCGACCTGTTACAGATGATTCGAATTCTACGGACCTACGATTTCCTGAAAGAACCACAACTCGAGTTGTTCAAAACGAAGACAAAGCGAGGTAGACGCTTAGATCGCTAATTTGAAGTTCGGACGTGCGGACTTCAGCGACATTGGACTTTGGACATTGGACTTTGAACTCTCTTCCGCTACATTCCAATCGCAAAAGCGAATGTTAGTGGTCATCGACAATTACGACTCATTTACCTACAATCTGGTGCAGTACCTGGGGGAGATGCAGGTGGAAATGCAAGTTCATCGCAACGACCAGGTTTCACTGGAACAGTTGCAGGCTTTAAAGCCAGACCGCATTCTGATTTCGCCCGGGCCTTGTTCGCCGCGCGAGTCTGGCCTTTCCAACGAAATTATTCGGAAGTTCAGCATGCAGACGCCGACGCTGGGTGTTTGTTTAGGGCATCAATGTATCGGGCATGTGTTCGGCGCCAACGTCGTCGTTAATTACCGAATGATGCACGGCAAGACCTCGCCCATTAAGCATAACGGCAAAGACCTCTTTCAGGGCATGCCCAATCCCTTCGCTGCGACGCGATATCATTCCCTGGTGATCCAGCGGGACTCCTTGCCTGATTGTCTCGAAATCACGGCCGAAACGGAGGAGGGCGAAATTATGGGCGTCAAACACAAAGAATATCCGATTTGGGGCGTGCAATTTCATCCGGAGAGCATCCTCACAGAAAGCGGGCGGCAGATTCTAAGCAATTTTCTGAAGCTTCGGTAGTCATCGGAACGCCGAGCTCGGCCTTCCGAAGGGTCTTAGCGGGCGCTCTGCTTGATAATATCCTTTAGCTTTATTGCCGCTCCGCCTTGTTTCTTGCTCTGGTCGGCGGCTTCCATGAACGCGAAGATCTCGATGGTCTGCTCGGGTTTCACCGGTGCGACGCCGGTCTGAAAGAATTTCATGATCTGGGCGAGAAGCGGTTCGTAACCGTTGAAGGAGCCGGCTGCCGAGTCGCCCTTTGTTCCTTTGGCCAGACCGTGAAAATCTTTGTCCTCACGAAAGATACCTTTTCGTCCGTGAGGCCAGTAGCCAATCACTTCGATACGCTCGTCCGTGGTGTTGGATCGCTGCACTTTCTGGCAGCCGGTACCCATAATCGTGCAAAGCGCTTCCACCCCGTGAACGCCGTACCAGAAGAGATCGGGATGATGAGGCTCGAGTTCGGAAGGGCCGTAAGTTTCTGCGTAGAGCACCTGCCCAATGGAACCGTGTGCGATGGCTTGAGTATTGGTGGCAAATCGCAGGGACGAGGCGCTGAAGACTGGGACTTTCGCCTGTTTTGCCAGATGAAAAATCGCGATCACGTCGTGCAACGATCCTCCCATTGGCTTATCGATGAACAAGTATTTGTGGGCCGCGATCACTGGCCTTGCTTGTTGCAGGTGTGGACGGCCGTCGACACTTTCCAGCAACACAGCATCGACGTTGCTGCTTAACTCCTCGATGGTATCGTAGAACTTGACACCGTACTTTTCGTGGAGGGTTTTCGCGAACTGGTCAACCCGGGTCGCGCTGGATGGGATATCGGGGCTGCCTCCTTTAAATGCGGCAACAACTTTCCCGCCGGGGACGTGGCCTGGGGCGGACGGATTGTTCAACGTCTCGGTAAAGGCGGTCACATGCGATGTATCGCAGCCGATAATGCCGATGCGCAAATCGGCTGCATTATTGGTTAGGATTAGACTCAGGAACGCAGCGGCGAGGACAATATATTTCAGGAGGCCGCATCGGTTCACGGGGGGGGCAAAGTTCCCCTCACTCCCGCCCTGTCCCCTTGGAAAGGGCGAGGGAGAATCCACCCCAGTCAGGGAGCTACTTGAATTGTTTTGCATGGACATGTTCATGTATAGAGGAGTCTTTTCAGCGCGTGTCGGGATTAATCGGAGGTTACTTTCTTGTAGCCACATTTGGTCATTCTAATCGGGTGAGCTCTGCCTTGGCTCCGAGCAAGTCGGGAGCTGTTTGGAGGGCGCGTTGAAATTCGGTCTTGGCCTGCTCGGCTTCACCGAGACCGGCGTGGGCAAGACCGCTGATATAATGAGCAAACGCGATTTGTTTGTTTGTAGGATGCGGATCTCGGTCTGGATTAACCTTTTCCAAGAGCTCGCGCATTACGGTCTCGGCTTTCGTTGTTTCGCCGAGTTTCCGCCAAGCCAGCGCCCGGTAATAAGCCTGAACGTCCCTTTCAGAAATGCGACCGCGAGTCCGCCGGGGCTCTGGATTCTGAGCATTTGCGACGGTGCGCCAGGATGTGAGGGCTTTCTCCTTTTGTCCGGCAGTTTCCTGCGCCAGGCCCAACCAATAATCGATTTCTGTATCGCGACCGACTTCATGCTCGGTGGGCAGGTTTTCCGGGATCGCTTTTGCGGCTTCGAAATCGGCAAGTGCCTCCGTGCATTTTGAAGCGACCAAGCGTTGGCGGCCACGAAGCAAGTGCGCGTTCACCCAGTGATCTGCCACCTCGAGCGAGCCGCCTTCCCAGACGGAGAATTTACGGCCGGTCATCAACCGAATGGCGTCGTCATATTTTCCAGCGAAGACTTTCATGCCGATCTCCCGTGACAGGGAGTCGTCGCGTTTAACCACTACCTCATGATTATGCTCCAAGATCGCCAGGCGCTTCTCAGGTGGAGTTCCAGCGTCGGCATAAAGTGCGTCCAGTTCAGCGAAGTGTTCGGCATATTTCTTTTCGCAAGCGATTGCCGATTCCAGTTCTTTGATCGCGCGGGGAAGGTCGGGTTCCTTCTGATGGGCATAGGCAACGGCAAGGTTTCGATGGGCAATGGCGAAGGAGGGATCGAGGGTGGCAGATCGTTCCCACAGTGCGACGGCTTTTTCCTGCTGACCATCGAACAACAGGTTGCCGAGATAGTATGGCGCGCGGGCATCCTCCGGGTTCTTGTCGATTGCGCGCTGCAGCACTGTCACCAGCTCCCATTGGAAGGGGAAAACGTAATCAGGGGGTGACCGGGCCGCGCGTTTTCGGTAATCCACGGCTTTTGTATGTTCGCCGAGTTGGTCGCAGAAATAGGCCAGGTAATAATAGACAAGCGGTGAGGCGTGATTGGGATCGCTGGCGTTTTCAGCCTGGAGCTTCAGGATGGCGCTGCCGTCGGTCCATAATCCCGCGCTTGCGTATTCGGCCGCAGTTTCGAGGCCCGTGTTCGGGTGTCGGCGAAGGACCGCTTGCAAGTCGGGGCCAACCTTCTCCTCGCCGGCCAACCATTGCTCGGCCATGAGACGGACGTCGAGCGGATCAGTGTGGCGAACGGCTATCCGCAGAACGTCACGAGCAGCCTGGGAATTGCCCTTGTGACGCAATATGGCGGCCTTGAGATTGACGGCTCGGACATTAAGCGCGTTAGCTTCAAGAGAACGGTCGAGGTAATCTGATGCGGAGCGAAAATCCCTTTTTTCAGTGGCGATTTCAGCGAGCGCGAAATAGGCCGGGGCACGCCAGGCCTCGCTCCAGGTCGCTTTAAAAAACACGTCGAAAGCTTCCTCCAACCGGGCCTGGGCTTTTAACGAGAGCCCAAGGTAATAAAACGGCTCACCATCCTTAGGCGACGTATAGTTTGCCGTCAGACGTTCGAGGGCTTTGCGAAAATGAGTTTCGGCCTCTGCGAATTTCATCTCTTTCCATTCGCGAATACCCACCGCGGTGTTGGCACGCACATCGTCGGCGTCGCGGTGCAAGGCTTCTTCCCAATAAACTTCGGGTTTGCCATTGGGGCTGTGAAATTGCTCGAGTCGTTGACCGGCCAAAAAGAGTTCCTCAGTCGTTTTGAAATCTGCAGGCGTACCTGGACCGGCGACAGGGGAGGGCATAGTAACAGGCTCAAGTCGTTCAGGCGAGTAGGCAACAAGCTCCGTTCCATCCGCAGACAAGGCGGCTCGTAACTCGTGTTCATCTGTTCCCGGCGGAAGCGGAATCTCGCGAACGAATGGTTTGCCCGGATTAACGGCGATAGTTTCCGAAAGCAGCGAGCGTTCGCGCGTTTTCAGGGTGACGGTCGCGTTTTTGTGAGTTGCCGTCGTGCAGAAGCCGAGCAGGGCGGTTCTGTTGGTTTTCACTTCGAGGTTCACGGCGGCATCGAGGTTTGCCAACTTGACTCCGCCGATATCGCGGAAGGGATACCAATAAAGCTCGAAGGATTTAACTTCGAACGGCTGCAGCCAGCTGTAATCGGGTTGGTTGTCTGAATAGGCGCCAACCATCAGTTCGATATAGGGCCCATCACTGTCGGTCAGGATCTTATCCCACATTCGCCCCCGCGGGCCATTGCCCCAGGTCCAGAATTTCTTACCCGGGACGATATGGTGATCGGCGACGCTGATGATGCCGGCTTGGCGCGCATGGTCATAACCGGCGAAGAAATCATCGCGATAATTCCACGCAAACATCGAGTTGGCGGAAATGTGATTCGAATACCAGCTGACATCGACGCCGCGGGTGAAATCGGCACCGGCATAGCGGGTTGTGGCAATCGGCCAGGTCGTAAACTCGCGTTTACCATGAAAGGTGACGAAGCGAGTCGAGGGAGGATAAATCACCTGATAATTGTCGTTCACGTGCACGGCGACATTCGCGAAGCAGAGCATCGTGTTGACGACGGGCGTACGATTGAGAATGCGGACGCTGCACTCGAGATAAGACTTCCCCGGATGCAAGGTATAGCCAACCGCCCAGCGCATTCGATGGCGCACTTCGAGTTCCCCTACCCAAACTGTTTTGCTGCCATCCCCATTATCCACGATTCGGTACTGCACGGGCAGGAATGTGGTCGCGCGATGATGATGAGGGATATTCCATTCGATGCCGCCGGAGATCCATGCCCCAATTAATCCAATCAGGGCGGGTTTGATGACATGCTGACGATAAATGAAATTGTAACCGTTGCTTTTATCGACTGCCTCGAAGAGACGTCCGCCGATTTCCGGAATGATCCCGAGTCGCACATATTCGTTTTCCAAATAAATAACGCGATAAGCCTTGTTCGATCTGATGTTGGTCAGTGAATCGTAGAGCGGATAAGGATAGACGACCCCTTGGGCGCCTTGTGAATTGCGTCCCAGATTGAACATGGGGTTTGGGTCGGGCTCACCGGCAAGGTAGGTGGGAATGACCAGGTCTTGTTCGGAGATGCGAACAGCAGCGGTGGTGGCGTTGAAGGGAAGCAACACGGCGAACGCGAGAGGAATCAGGTGGGAGGGTTGGTGCCAGGAAAGAGCATTCACAATGGACGTAGCCTAACAATTCGTGAGGCGAAGAACAACTTGCTATTGGTTGACTTTGATTTCAAAGGAACGCATGGCTTTAGTTTGGTGTTAGCATGCACAAGGGGAGAGCCAAAATCCGAAATCCGAAATCCGAAATGCGAAACAAAATTTAAAATAAACAATAAAAAGTCTGACGAGGTAATTTGGTTTACCATCGCTCTCCAGTTTCGGATTTGTTTCGGAATTCGCTTTTCTGATTTCGGGTTTCACTTCTCCGCTACTGCGGCGCCATCTTTCCGCGGATCCGAAGCTCCGTAATTGACCCCGGCGACAAAATCGCGCAGCACGGCTTGACCACCGCCGACTGCGCTGGCGAAAGCGCCGCGGACTTTGATCTGATGCCCTCGGTCAACAAGCTTTATCCGAACCTCCTGGGCGACACGGGATTCAATGTCGAGGTCGCAGCCGTTGAATGTGGTTTTAGTGAACCTCGGGGCTTCAAGGGCAGCTTGAATATTAAGTTGATGGTCGACGATGTCCGAAACGAATTGAGCATGAGCTTGTGCCTGGTTCCAGCCGCCCATAATGCCGAAAGCGATTCGCACCTGTCCGTGTGACATGAACGCCGGGATGATGGTGTGCAGGGGCCTCTTGCGGCCAGCCAACACATTGGGACTTTGCGGGTCGAAACTGAAAAGGCCGCCGCGATTCTGGAGGGCAAACCCGGTTCCCGGGGCGACGACACAGGACCCAAAGGACTCATAGACGCTTTGAATGTAAGACACCATGTTGCCCTCGCGATCGACGACGCAGAGATAGGTGGTATCGGAGCCACCAGGTGGCGGCTGGCCCGGGGCGACAGCGCAGTTGGCTTTTGCCATATCAATCAGCTTGGCGCGTTGAGCAGCATAGTCCTTGGCCAACAGACCTTTGACGGGTACCTGATTACATGTCGGGTCGCAGACATATCGTAGCATATCGGCATAGGCGAGTTTCTTGGCTTCGATCATGACGTGCCAGGCGTCGGCCGAGCCAAGACCGAGTGACGCCAGGGGGAAATTCTGCATGATGTTCAGCATGATCAACGCGGCAATCCCCTGGCCATTGGGCGGCATCTCGTAAACTGTCCAGCCGTGATAGGTCGTCGAAATCGGTTCGACCCATTGGCTGGAAAACTCGGCGAGATCGGCTGCCGTCAATTTCCCGCCCAATGCTTGTGATCCAGCCAGAATACGTTTCGCGATTTCTCCACGATAGAACGCGTCTCGTCCGTGTTTGGCGATTTGCTTGAGAGACCAGGCTAAATCAGGGTTGCGAAAGATTTCTCCGGTACGCGGAGCCCGGCCGGCGGGGAGAAAAATCCTGGCTGCGGCTTCATTGGTCCGCAAATATTTTTCGCTGCCGGCCCAATAACTGGAGAAAATCTCCGTGACCGGGAAGCCATCCTGTGCGTACTGAATTGCCGGCGCGAGGACATCTCGAAGTGGCTTGCGTCCGAATCGTGCGAGGAGTTTGCTCCAGCCGTCGACTGCCCCGGGAACAGTTACGGAATCGATCCCGCGTTGCGGCATATTGGTTAATCCTTTGCTTCTCAAGAATTCCAAGGTGAGGCCGGAGGGGGCCCAACCACTGGCGTTTAGTCCATAAAGTTTCCCGCTCCTGGCTTCGTAGATCATCGCGAACAAGTCGCCCCCGATGCCGTTGGCCATCGGTGCAAATACGCCCATAGCGGCATTAGCCGCGACAGCGGCATCGACCGCGTTGCCTCCTTCCCGCAAAATCGCAGCCCCGATTTGCGACGCCAGCGGATGTTCAGTGGCCACAATTCCATACCGCGTGATGACCATAGAGCGAGCCTGAGTCCGATCCTCGGCTGATGCTGGTAGGATGAGGCACGAGACAGCCGCTAACGACAGCATTGCTGCGAGCAGCGCGCTTGAGGACTTGATGAGGTTTGAAGTTCCGGACATAGGTTCAACCGGTTCCGGAGTATCGCAACGGGCGTTTAACAGTCAATCCTCTGGCGGCTGATTAAGTAACAGGCATCGAAGGAGCTTCGACTTTGGACGTTGGACCTTGGACTTTGCACTTATTGCTCAACGTCTCCTGACTTCGACGGCTACACCGCTGTACAATAGTCCAGACTAGACTCACTTTGGATTTTGTCTTAGTGTGCGGGTTGTGCCGATTACGCCGAAGAACGCGGGTCACAACACCCCTGCAAAACCCGAAGAATTGCCTTTCGAAGAAGCTTTGAAGCGGCTCGAAGCTATCGTGGAGGCAATGGAATCGGAGGATTTGCCGTTAGAGACCTTATTGGCTAAGTACGAGGAAGGAACGCAATTGAGCCGCATATGTCAGCAAAAGCTGGCGGAAGCCGAAGTCAAGCTTCAGCAATTGGAGAAGAATGCTGCTGGTGAAATTAAACTCAAACCTTTGACGCTCGAAGAATCAGAACCCAACGAGCTATGAACCAGTATCTCGAGACGGTCGACGGCCCGGCGCAGGTCAAGAAGCTAACCCTGGATCAACTTCAAAAACTCGCCGAAGAAATCCGCCAGGAACTAATTACGGCGCTGGCCAAAAACGGGGGCCATTTGGGTCCCAATCTAGGCGTGGTGGAATTGACGCTCGCACTGCATTACGTATTTGCGACGCCAAAGGACAAGTTCGTCTGGGACGTTAGCCATCAGGCCTATGTACACAAACTGCTGACCGGACGCCGCGATCGCTTCTCGAGTTTGCGCGGCACCGGGGGTTTGAGCGGGTTTGCTCTGCGATCCGAAAGCGAGCACGACTGCTACGGCGCGGCCCATGCCGGCACGGCTCTTTCGGCAGCCTTGGGCATTTGCGCCGCGCGTGATCAGCGAGGCGGCGATGAGAACGTCGTGGCGATTTTCGGCGATGCGGCGCTCACGAACGGGATTTCGTTCGAAGCGATGAACAATATTGCGCAAACTACCAAACGGTTCATCGGTATTCTGAACGATAATGAATGGAGTATTGCGAAGAATGTCGGCGCGATTTCCAGCTACCTCAATAAGTTGATCACGCATCCCTCCTACAACAAGTTGGCAAAGGATTTTGAGCGTTTTTTGCGACGATTGCCCAAAGGGGAAATAGCCCTGAAGCTGGCGCATAAGGCGGAGGAAGGGTTTAAGGGAGCGTTGACGGAAGTGGGCTTGAAGCCTAGTCCGAGCCCGCTCGAAGCCGATGGACGAGGCGGCTATGGCAGCAGCCTTATCTTCGAGGAGATGGGTTTGCGTTATTTAGGGCCGATTGACGGGCATGATTTGCCGCTGCTGATTAGCACCCTCGAATTTGCTAAGACCTGCGACCATCCCTTGGTCATTCATATTCTGACCAAAAAGGGCAAAGGTTTCGATGCCGCCCTCAAGAACCCGGAGAAGTTTCACG
>Ga0310810_10000968_pt1 | contig 29087 bp, 26 predicted proteins | sample NCmetagenome_FD_207641 | JGI IMG/M metagenome (GOLD analysis project Ga0310810, IMG submission 207641) | Soil microbial communities from experimental microcosm in Duke University, North Carolina, United States - NC | ecosystem: Engineered > Artificial ecosystem > Soil microcosm > Unclassified ... | reverse complement strand
TGGCGGAGCTTTCGTCGCTGGAGCGGCTTTCGCCACTGGAGTTGCTTTGACCGACGGCGCAGCCTTAGCGGCCGGGGCCGGTGATTTGGCGGGAGGCGCCTGCGCCATCAGAATCGCCGGAAAAATGCACAACAATGCACGCATTTGTACAGAGTAACATTCAGAAATGTTGCGCCTCGTAGGAGCGGAATGTTCCGGGCTGGCGCGGATCCGGAATAGAGGCAAGGTACACGCGGATTCCGGCCAGCCTGAATCAGTCGCGTTCTTTCATCCGACTAACGCGTTTGCTTGGCTAGGCCGTACGGCGAGCGGTGTCTTCCGATTGGACGCGCCCAAAGCGGCGGTCGCGGCGATGAAAGTCGTCTACCGCCTGGGCCAGATCCTCGCCGGTGAACGTGGGCCACATCCGGGGAGTGAACACCATTTCGGCGTAGGCGCATTCCCACAGCAGGAAATCGCTCAAGCGTTGCTCGCCGCTGGTACGGATCAGCAGATCCACGTCCGGCCCGAGCGCCTCGGAAAAAGTCTCTTCGGTGATACGATTCCCCAGCCGTAGCGCTGTTTCCAATATGGCCCGGCGTGACGAGTAATCCAGCGCCAGCCGCAGGTGCAGCTTCCGGCATCGCGCCGTCTTGCGTTCCGCATCCTCCAATAGCGAGACCAGGGGCGCGGGCAAACGGTCGCGACGCCCGATCGCCTCCAGACGCACGCCGTTTTTCACGCACCGCTCGGTTTCCTCCACCAGGTAGCGGCCCAGCAGTTTCATCAGCGCCGTGACCTCACGCGGTGGACGAGTCCAGTTGTCCTCTGAAAACGCGTACAGAGTAAGTGTTCTGATTCCCAAGCCCGGCGCAGCTTCCACCACGCGACGCACGGCCGCGGCTCCCGCGCGATGACCCGCGATCCGGGGCAAGCCCCGTCCCAGGGCCCAGCGTCCGTTCCCATCCATGATGATGGCGACGTGAAAGCGTTCCAATTGGATCAGGGCTCCTTTTCCGGCGATCGCATCGCGTGAATCAGCGCTTCCATGTGATTCAGATACTTCTCCAGCGCCTTGCGGCCCGCGGCCGTCAGCGCATATTCCGTCTTGGGCATGCGGCCTTCGAAGGATTTCGTGCAGCCGATGTAGCCCGCGTCCTCCAGCTTTCGGGCGTGGACGCTCAAGTTGCCATCGGTGGTCTTGAGCAACCGCTTTAAATCGTTAAAACTGAGCGACGAATTGGCCGCCAGCGCACTGATGATCCCCAGCCGCATCCGCTCATGAATCAAGCGGTCCAGATCCGGCAACGCCTCAGGCGTTTTTCGCAAGCCCTCTGGCCCCTTGGTTGTGCGTGGAGGGTTTTCTCGCGTGCGCGCGAGTGCGCTTTGTCTAGCCACCGTATCTCCTCGCGATAATCGCTCCAAATAGAATGTGCAGCCCGCCGAAACCTGCGCCGAGCCACAGATCGGCCCACACCATGGAGGTCCCGGGAAGCAGGAACAGCGCCAGCGCGCCTTCCATGAGGAAGCAGGCGCCCATCACCGGAACCGCCCGCACTGAAAATGCGCCGCCGGTGATTACGCCGGTCCCGTATAACATCAGCCACAGGCCGGGAATCGAGGCGACGGCTCCCGCATCCCACAACGCCAAAGTAAGAACCGCGCCCGCGAATAACGGCGGCACGAAGCTGAAGACAAACTTGCGCGCCGGCGCCGACCATAAAGGAAGACCCGCCGCGCTTGCCTTGCGCCACATCGCGAGTACGCCGACGCCCATCGCCAGGATGGCTTCTCCCAGCCAGATCGCCAGCCAAACACCCCGCGAGGAGGCATGCGACGCGAAGCCCGCCGCGGCCAGAGCCGTTACGCCCATCAACACTCCGCCCCATCCCGGCACGGCAGTGAATGAGCCCGCGCGCTCCATTGTTTCGCGGATATAGCGCAGGTTATCGAGCGCGTGGGTATGCAGAGGGATCGGCTCTGCGGGCAGGTCTCGAATTGGGCGGATACTCGCCATGAAGATCCAGGATAGGGAATGCCCGGACGATTGTCAAGTACTTTACAACGGAAAGTAGATAGGAAAAGTACCCGGACGGGCAGAAAACTGTGGCAGTTTACGGGTGGCGATGCAATACGTGGACGGCGATGTCTGGCCAGACTTCGCGGAAGGCGTTGGTGAGGCCGTCCCGTAGGATGGCGTATGCATATTTCTCGGCGAGCGCGCCTCCGGTTCGACTCTTGCTCGGGTAATATCCGATTGAGATGCCCTGCGCGATTCCCCTGCCCAGCAATTCGGAAGCATTGAAGCTGTCATGTCCCTGATAGTCCGGAGTGATGGCTACGCGCGAGATTGCATACCCTAGTCGCTTCAAGATGTTCCCCTTGCCCAAGGCGTAATAGCGCTCGTCTTGATGGAAAATCGTAGGCAGAGCGTAAATGACCAGATAGTTTCCATCCGTCTTATCGACGAATCCGCGCCAGTAGTACCTCCCGAAGCCCGCTGCGCCCGTGCCAAGTTGGGGGTGGGTATTGGATGACTCGGCGAGAGCTGAGGTGAATGCTAAGAAGATAAACGCCGAATAATCGATGCTGTTCTGGGTGGCGATTTTAAAGGCCTCTCTTTTCGTAGGCGGAGGCGGCAGTGTTCCGGCGCTGACGGCGCGGAAATTAGGCATCACCCCCAGAATTCGTTTGGGCTGCGGGTGCAGAATCTCGGAAACTTGGCCCTGCGGTTCGGTCGCTGGCTGCTGGACGTCGGTGGCGACATCCGCTGTTCCGGATTGTTCTGGACCGAGTGTTGCTTCTTGCTGCGCCCGTATGGGAAGCGTAAGCGCGAAAGCACATAGTATTAAGACGGCTTTAGAAATCAAGATGAGTTAGACCTCGAGTGGTTCTTAGGAGACGGCAGTTATTGCCGTTCCGTTACATTTTTGCGCGCGCTGCGACCCCGCTGGTACTATGGTCACTGAAAATGGGTCGGTAGGAATGAAAGCTCTTCTGGAGGCGCTCGCGCCGGGCTCGGAGGATCTCGACTTGGCGCGAGCCATCGATCCCGGGCGCATCCCCGCGCACATCGCCATCATTATGGACGGCAACGGCCGCTGGGCCCGGCAGCGCAATCTTCCTCGCGTGGCCGGTCATAGAGAAGGTGTTCCCGCGGTGCGAGCCACCGTCGAAACCTGCGCCCGCCTGGGTGTCGGGGCGCTGACGCTGTATGCTTTCTCGGTGGAGAACTGGAAGCGGCCGCGCCTGGAGGTCGACACACTATGGAGGCTGCTGCGAATTTATCTCCGGGCGGAACTGCCCCTGATGACGCGCCACGATATTCGCTTCACGGCCCTCGGGCGGCTTGACGAACTGCCCGCACAAGTGAGGGCGGACCTGGACGACGTGACCCGCAAGACCTCCGGGAATCGCGGACTGCGATTGAATCTTGCCATCAACTACGGAGGCCGCGCCGAACTGGTGGATGCCGTGAAGGCTTTGGTGAAGGCGGATGTCGAGGTAACCGAACAGTCCATCTCGGACCGTTTGTACACCACCGGCCAGCCCGATCCCGACCTGCTGATCCGTACCTCGGGTGAGATGCGCATCAGCAATTTTCTGCTGTGGCAGATCGCCTATGCCGAGCTGTACGTGACCGAAACGCTGTGGCCGGATTTCACGCGCGCCGAATTGTTGCGTGCCATTCTCGATTACCAGAAGCGCGATCGGCGCTACGGCGGCCTCGGCAACTCGGAAGTTCCGGAACTGGAACCCGTCGGCCTTCCTACCGCGCGATGAAGCGCATCCTCACCGCGCTGGTTCTGCTTCCGCTAGTCGTGTGGGTGGTTTTATGGGGCCCGCAATGGGCGCTGCTGACGCTGATGGCCCTGGTGGGCCTGATCGCCTTCCACGAGTTCGACAACATCGCGGGAGCCCAGGGCGTTGCCAGATCCGGTTATGCCGGCATGCTCGCCGGACTGGCCTTGCTGTTCACGCCGGAGCCTGCATGGCTGACCATCGTCCTCGCGGCCTTGGTGTTGATGGCGCTGGAACTTCGCCAGGCCGATCTGGCGAAATCCATGACCGGCGCCGCGACGGCCTTACTCGGCGTGGTCTATATTTTTGGCGCGTGGCGTTGTGCGGTCGGATTGCGAGCGATTAATCCGCACTGGCTGATGATCGCGCTACTGGTCAGTTGGGCAGGCGACACCGCGGCGTTGTATGTCGGACGCGCCTTCGGCCGCCACAAGCTGGCGCTTCGCGTCAGTCCCTCGAAGACCTGGGAAGGTTCCATCGGTTCCGTCGCCGGCGGCGTGTTGGCCGCGGGCGTGTACGCGCACTTCCTGATTCCTTCGGCGGAACTTTGGGCGGTGCTGGCCGTGGGGGCGGCGGGCAACATCGCGGGGCAGGTCGGCGACCTGTGCGAATCGGCCTTCAAGCGCGGCGCGGGTGTCAAGGATAGCGGGACGACGCTCCCCGGCCACGGGGGCTGGCTGGACCGCATCGATTCGAGCCTGTTCAGTATTCCGGTGGTGTATGCTTTGCTCAGGGTTTTAGTATGAAAATCGCGCGGACGCTTGGGTGCTCGCTCGGGCTATTTTGCCTTCTCGCGGCTTCATGCTCAGCTACGAAGGGGCTACAACTCTCCAAGGATGCTTCGACGCTCTTTCATAGCCGCATGGATGCGGCACAGTTTGAGGATATCTATCGGGATAGCGCTGCCGGTCCAACCGGTCCACAAACGACCCACGACAACTTCATAGCCCTAATTACTCGCGTGCACGAGAAAATGGGGGCCTGCGGTCCTGCAGAACTTGGCAGATTTCAAGTCACTGGCAACCCGACCGAGACTGTTAGCTATTTGTCGTATGTACGCCACTGCCAAAACGGGGACCTTTCCGAAGACTTCCAATGGCAGATAACGGATGGACGGGCTTTGCTGAAATCCTACTGGCCAAGGAGCGGTTTCTAGGCCAAGAGTTCAAACTGAACCCCCGAGCTGCGCTTAACGGAGCCGTTATAGGCCGAGGGTCGGGCATGCCCGACCCCTACAAATCAGGTCGGCGTTGTAGGGGCGAGGCACGCCTCGCTTGCCTTAAAGCGTAACCACGCGGTGGTCCGGGCAATCCACCTGGACCCCTTCGTATAGCCGGTCGACCAGGTCCAGCCCGTGCTCGGCGAAAAACGGCAGGATGGAATAGAAGCGCTCCTGCAAATGCCGATGCGGATAGAGCAGCTCACTCAAATAGCGCGATTCTTCCGACGCCCGCGCGTCCCGGCGCAGCTTTTCCCGCTCGGTTTTCTTGCGCAGCTTTTCGAGCTGAAAAAGAATCTTGGTGCGGCTCTTGCCTAAGGACGCCCCCAGCGTCGGATCGAGTCTTTCGAGTCCCGCGCCCAGCCGGTCTAGTTGGCTCACGAACTCCGCGGACGTTGCCTCGAACAAACTCGTCACCGACTCCGGGACCAACGCGTGCGCGATCCGTTCCTTCAGCGACTCTTCCGGCGCCAGCGTGTCTGAAATCGTCAGGCCGTACCGATGAATGAGCTTGGCTGCGCGCGCGTCCAGCAGCGTAAAGCTCGCCCGCGACACCGCCACCGGCATGCGGCCCAGCAGCCGGTCGTAGATCATCTGCGATTGCGCCAGATACGCGAGCTCCGCCGGCCCTCCGACATAGGCCACCGTGGGCAGCAGGTAATCCTGCCACACCGGACGAAGCAGCGCGTTGGGCGATATCCCGGCAGCCCTGTCCTGGTAAGCCGCGAACTCGGCGTCCTTCTTGCGGAGTGTCGTCCGGTCCCCGTGATCGAGCAAGAAAAACAGCGAGGTGTTCTCTTCGACGTTCACCTGCGCGTGATACCCGGCCGCAGCCAGTTCGGCATTGCGAGCCAGTAGCGATTTCTTCAGATCCGGCGCGGCGGCCAGCGCCTGTGCCATGAACGGCGCTCCTACCGCCCGCAATTGCGGATCCAGAGGATCGAGCACCAGCATGCCGATCCGGCCCAGCAGCTTGGCCAGGAGCGCGCGAAATCCAGCGCCCATGGTGACTCCGGGCTGGTAGGCGTCCGCCACTGCTGCGGCGATTTCCTCGCCGTGCGCGAACCCTGCAAGCGCCTTTCGCAGTTCCGCAATCGGCGGATGCTCCACTGGAAATGTTCCTGCGGGGCGCTGCTTCCCCCGCCACGCCGAAGGAGCTTCCGTGCGCAACATCACCGGATGATGAGACGCGTCGAAGATCCAGACGTGATCCACTTCGGCAAAATCGTGGTCTTCGGTCGCCAGCCAAAAGATCGGCACCGCGGGGATTCCGCTGGTGTTCAGATCCTCGGTCAGCCGCGCGGCGGTCAGCGCTTTATAAATGGTGTACGCCGGACCCGAGAATAAGCCAACTTGCTGACCGGTTAGGACCGCCACAGTCCCGGGCTGGGCGAAGCGCGCAACCAGAGCGTTCCCCGGATTCTGCGCCTCCAGAACCCGCGCCATCGCCGCGCGACGGTCATCCGGATACCGAATTTCCCTAGCCGCCGCGAGGAACGACTCCCGATCGTGAGGATTGTGTCGGTAAAAGCGCGCGACCCGGTCAAAGTGATAAGAGAAATCGGTGAAAAGCCTGGACGTGCCGGGGATCTCGGTGTGTCGTAGACAGGCGGGGTCCATCAGACGCTCATGCTCAAACGTAGCAGATGACTGGGGATGGGCGAAAGTCGCGACTAGTTTAACCGGCATGCTACAGTACGCGTGTGGACGCATCCACCAGCAAGGTCGATCAGCGCGCCGAGTGGCTCGCCGCGGCGCGTAAGGTCATGGAAACAGAGGCGCAAGCGATTCTGACCGCGTCCACCCGGCTGGACCGGAGCCTAATCCTGGCGGTAGAGACGATTCTCGGCCATTCCGGGAAGCTGATCGTCATGGGGCTCGGCAAATCCGGGCACGTGGCGCGTAAGATCGCTGCCACCCTCCAGAGCACCGGCACCCCGGCGGTCTTTCTGCATCCCACCGAAGCGGCTCACGGCGATCTGGGAGTCTGCCAGCAGGGGGACTCGGTCCTGATCGTTTCCAAGAGCGGGGCGACCGGCGAGCTGCTCAATCTGATTCCTGCGCTGCGCGAATTGGGTATGGCGTTTCTGGGAATCCTGGGCAATCCGTCTTCGCCGCTGGCGCGTGAGATGGACGTCGTGCTCGATGCCAGCGTCCAGCGCGAGGCCGATCCGGAGGGATTTACGCCCACCGCGAGCTCCGCCGTGGCGCTGGCCATCGGTCACGCTCTGGCGATCGCCTTGATGCAAGCCCGCGGCTTCACTGCCGGACACTTTTCGCGCCTCCACGCTGGCGGACAGTTGGGACGAAATCTGCGCCTGCGCGTCGGCGAAGTTATGCACAGTGGCGATGAGGTCGCCTGGGTCGCGCCCGAGGATTCACTCAAACACGTGGTTATCGCGATGTCCGAACGTCCTCTGGGCGCGGCATGCATCGTGTCCCCTTCAGGAATCCTCAGTGGACTGATCACCGATGGCGACGTTCGCCGCGCTCTGCAGACTCATGACGATATCCGAATGCTGCGCGCTTCTGATGTGATGACCCCGCGTCCCTCGACCCTAAAGGCCGACGCTTTACTGCATGATGCGCTGGCGTTCATGGAGGATCGTCCGTCGCAGATTTCGGTGGTGCCGGTGGTGGACGCCGACCATCGCTGCCTGGGTCTGCTGCGGCTGCACGATATTTACCAAAAGGGGTAGGACAGGCGACCTTGCTTGGCCGGAAGCGGGTCGCCTGCCGGTGCGGATTTGTTACAATAAAAATCTCGCAAGAGCTTCCTCGTCGAAGTCGGTTCGATTTTGAGGAGGCCCCATGGCAGGGATTGCCACCAAACATACGCTCCCGGCCCCGTTTCACGGCATCCGAGCTTTCCTCATTCCATTCGCTTCTCGGCGGAGGCTCTCGAAACCGCCATTAAAGAAATCGGGCGGGAAGCTGGAAGCCGCCGCGCCCAGCGGGTCGAACGCATCGCCGGGCGTCTGCGTGCGACGCTTGGTTTCAGCCAGATCGACGAGATCATGTCCGGCGGGCCGCATGCCTATTTGCAGGAGCTGTTGCGCCAGTGCGGGCAGGTGCATAGCGCGCTCTATCAGACCTACATTTCCTACCCGATCGAGGCGGCGTTAGAAGCATGATGACGCATGAGGACCTATGAGCACGTTCTACGCGATCCGCCACCTTACCCGCTTCCCCTACGCCACCCCGGTTAGCGAGGGCCTCATGGAATTGCGCATGCACCCGCGGACCGAAGGCGGGCAGCGATGCCTCACCTTCCAGCTTTCCGTCGAGCCGCGTACCCGCGTGTATGAGTATCGCGACTACCTCGGCAACACCGTGCATCACTTCGACGTGCCGGGGCAGCATCGCGAACTAAAGATTGTCGCCGAGGCGCTGGTGGAGATCGAGCCTGCACTGGTGCTTCCTGAGAGCCTGGAGCCATCGGCTTGGGACGACGTCGACGCGCAGGCCGCCGCCGGCGATTATTGGGAAATGCTGATGCCCAGCCAGTTCGCGCATCCCACGGAAGCGCTGTTTGGTTTAATCGAGCCGCTGGGAATCCGCCGCCGCGACGATCCGCTGAGTTTCCTTCGGCAGCTGAATTCGGCCATTTACCAATGGTTCGAGTACGTGCCGAAATCGACCCGCGTCGATTCGCCCATCGATCACGCGATTGAAACGCGCAAGGGAGTTTGCCAGGACTTCGCGCACATCATGACTGCGCTGGTGCGCCACGTGCGGATTCCATGCCGTTACGTGAGCGGTTACGTCTGTCCGCGCGTGGAAAGCCATGACCGGTCTCCGGAAGGCGCATCGCACGCCTGGGTGGAGGCACTTCTGCCGGAACTGGGCTGGGTGGGATTCGATCCGACCAATGATCTGATCGCCGGCGAGCGCCATATTCGCACGGCAATCGGGCGTGACTATGCGGACGTCCCGCCGACCAAGGGCGTGTTCAAAGGGACTTCCGAAAGTCAGTTGACTGTGTCTGTACGCGTGGCGCCGTCGGACGCCCCGCCGCCACCGGAAGAGATCCTGGCGCCGCCCGAGGAATGGCAAGCCGCCATCGCGGCCGAAGAGGCCGAGCAGTTACTGCAGCAGCAGCAACAACAGCAGCAATAGCGCCGCTCGCTATAATCGTGGCCGAGTGAAATCTGCGTCTTTGAAGCCTCCCGGGCCTAAGGGTCATCTCCTCGTGGGCGTGCTGCCCGAGTTCCGCAAAGACCCGGCGGCCTTCCTCGAAAAGGTAGCTCGGCAGTATGGCGACGTCGTCTATCTCCCGCTGGGCCGGCAGCACATTTACTACGTCGGCCATCCCGACGCGATCCGCGACATTCTGGTCACGCATCAGAACAAGTTTAAAAAGAGCCGCATGCTGGAGCGCGCTCGCGTGCTGTTGGGCGACGGGCTCCTCACCAGCGAAGGCCAGCATCACCGCCGCCAGCGCCGCCTGGTTCAACCGGCGTTCCATCGCGACCGTTTGGCCGGCTATGGCGCCGCGATGGCGGATCGCGCGGCCATCCTGCGTGATCAATGGAAATCTGAGCAGCCCATCGATGTGCTGCAGGAGATGATGCGGCTGACGCTCGCCATCGTGGCGAAGACGCTCTTCAGCACCGACGTCGATCCCGAGGCTGACGAAATTGGGTCGGCTCTCACCCAGGTTTTCGACTTGTTCGAAGTGATCCTGATGCCGTTCTCTGAGATTCTGGAGAAGCTGCCTTTGCCCGCTGTACGCCGCTTTAAGCGGGCTCGCAAGCGTCTGGATGAGACCATCTATCGGCTGATTGCCGAGCGCAGAGCCCGTGGTGACGACACGGGTGATCTGCTCTCCATGCTGCTGCTGGCGCAAGACGAAGAAGGCTCCGGCGGCATGACCGACGAGCAGGTTCGCGACGAAGCTTTGACGCTGTTTCTGGCCGGCCACGAGACCACCGCCGATGCGCTGACCTGGGTCTGGTATCTGCTGTCGCAGAACCCCGAAGCCGAGGCGGCTTTCCATGCCGAGCTCGATCGCGTACTGGCTGGAAGGCTTCCCACGTTCGACGACCTGCCGCAATTGCGCTTCGCCGAAAGTGTGTTTGCCGAAACGCTGCGCCTGTATCCGCCGGCGTGGGGAATCGGCCGTCGTGCGCTGGAGGATTATCCGGTGGGCGACGTCCTGATCCCCGCGCGTTCCGTGGTTCTGATGAGCCCCTACGTCGTTCATCGCGATCCGCGCTGGTTTGGCGATCCGCTGGTGTTTCGTCCCGAGCGCTGGCTCGCGGACGATCCCGCGCGTCCGAAGTTTGCGTATTTCCCGTTCGGCGGTGGAGCACGGGTGTGCATCGGCGAACGTTTCGCGTGGATGGAAGGCACGCTGCTTCTGGCGGCGATCGGGCAGCGCTGGCGGCTGCGCCTGGAACCCGGACATCGCGTGGGGACGCACGCCCGGATCACACTGCGTCCGAAACACGGGATGCGGATGATTCCAGAGCGACGCTAGCTTCCCTCGTTAAGTCTTCTCAGGATCCATCACCGCGATGTAGCCGAGATTGCGATAGCGCTGCTTGAAATCCAGGCCGCAGCCCACCACGAAGCGGTCGGGAATCTCGAAGCAGCGATAATCCACCGGCACTTGAACGATCCTGCGCACGGTCCGGTCGAGCATCGTGCAGATCCCCAGCGAGCGCGGCTCGCGCCCCGCCAGCGTCTGCAGCAAGTAACGCGTGGTAAACCCCGTGTCGACGATATCTTCCACCAGCAGGATGTCTTCGTCCTGAATGGGATGATCCAGGTCCTTGGCGATCCGCACCATGCCGGGCCCGCCGCTGCCGAAGCTCGAGATCGCCAGGAAGTCAATCTTAAGCGGAATCTCGATGGCGCGGGCCAACGCGGTCAGAAAGAACACCGCACCTTTCAGCACGGCGATCAGTTTCAGATCGCGGCCCTGATACTTGGCGCTGATTTCCGCGGCCACCTCGCGGATGCGCTGGGCCACCTGCTCCTCGGTGAACAGCACGCGCTCGATGCCGGGCGGCTCCGTCACCGCACGGCTTCTTTCAATCCGTATTTGAACACCAGATCCTGCAGATCTTTTTGATAAAAGACCTGAATGTTAATGTGCGGATAGATCGCGCGCAGCAGCTTGACCTTGCGATTCTTGCGCGTCACCAGAGCCTGTTTCATGGCGGTGAGTTCCAGATAGAGATCGAATTCAGGCAGATAGAAGTCCGGCGTAAACGCCTCGGTCACGCGCCCGTCCTTGTCCCACTGTAACGGGAAACTGCGGGGCTCGTATTCCCAGGCAATGCGGTAAAAGTCCAGCAGGTTGCCGAAAACCTCCTCGCTGGGATGATTGAAGGCGGCGCGTTTCAGGCGCGCGTGACCGGCGGGGACGATGCCGTGGCGCGCCAGCTTCAGGCGCGTCTCGAACTGGATACGCGCTTCGGCCTCGGCGGCCAGCAGGCCTTGTTCGTGCAAGCGGCGCGTCGTGGCGGCCGCGTGCAGAACCGTGGCCATCTGGGATGCGTCCATGTTTTCGCCGTTCAGCATCACGTCGAAAGAATCAGGCTGCGGACGGGTACGGCCGAGACGCGCTTTGTGCAGGTGCTTGGCCTCACGATCCATCCGCGCGAGGGCCAACTTGGCTTCAGGCCGCTCGAGTCTCTGATCCAACATGACGCTGCCGACACGGCGAGCTTCGGAGGCCACGATCCCGGCACGCAGCGTGAACGGCGAGGGCGGAAAGAGCGACTCCGCGCCCCATAGGCACAGGACCAGATGATGTTCCACGGCCAAGCGCGCCAGGATGGAAACGGCTGCCCGTTGCCAAGCGCGATCCGGAACGGGTGTGTCACCGAACTCCTCCATCATCCATTGCGAGAGGCGCGATTCGGTGACGAGCTCGAAGCCCAGCAACTGACTGCTACCATGCGCCACATCCTCGAAGCGCGAGGCCGGAGCGCCCGAGATCGTCAGAATGGCCATGCAAGCAACCAGTGTAACGCCGCGTCGTTGAGTTTTAGGTGATCCGATCAGCGAAAATGATCCGTATGCGCGTGACGGTGGTGGGCGGTGGAATCGTGGGGCTCGCCACGGCGTTCCGCTTACAGCAGCGGCTGCCTGACGCCCGCATCACCATCCTCGAAAAGGAGCCCCGCATTGCCCTCCATCAAAGCAGCCACAACAGCGGCGTGCTGCACTGCGGCCTGTACTATCAGCCCGGATCGCGGCGTGCGCGACTGGCTGTGCGCGGCATCCGCCAGATGGTCGAATTTTGCCAGGTCCACGGGATTCCGCACGATATCTGCGGAAAGGTAGTGGTGGCCGTCAGTCAAGATGAAGTACCGCGCCTGCACGCCCTGTTTGAGCGTGGATGTCAGAATGGTCTGACGGGCCTGCGTTTCCTCAGCCCTGGAGAATTACGCGAAATCGAGCCGCATGCGGGCGGCGTCCAGGCAGTCCACGTTCCCCAGGAGGGCATTGTCGATTATCCGGCGGTGAGCGAGGCGCTGGCTGGCTTGGTCCGAAAACTGGGCGGGGAAATCGCGACGGACGCACGGATGACATCGTTGCGCCGCGACGGGCGCGGCTGGCTGGTCACGCATGCGCGGGGAGAAACGCCGTGCGATTTTCTGATTACCTGCGCCGGGCTCTACTCGGATCGTGTTGCCGCGCTCGCCGGACAAAAACGCACCGTGCGGATCATTCCGTTTCGCGGCGAATACTTTCTGATCCGGCCGGAGCGCCAGTTCCTGGTCCGTAACCTGATCTATCCGGTCCCCGACCCGCGCTTTCCTTTTCTGGGCGTCCACTTCACGCGCCGGATACTCGGCGGCATCGAAGCCGGGCCGAATGCGGTGCTGGCGTTCGCGCGCGAAGGTTACACCCATCGCGATGTCGACCTGGGCGATTTGGCGGACGCGCTGTCCTTCCCCGGGCTGTGGCGTTTTCTGTCGAAGTACGGTCAAACCTGCTGGGATGAGATCCGGCGGAGCTTCAGCCGCGAGCTGTTCTGCCGCTCGCTGCAGCGGCTGGTTCCGGAGATTCAGCCGGACGACCTGATCCCGGGCGGATCCGGCGTGCGGGCGCAAGCGATGTCTCCCGAAGGCTCCCTGGTGGACGATTTTCACTTTGTCCAAGGCGAGCGCGAGCTGCATGTGGTGAACGCGCCCAGTCCCGCGGCGACGTCCTCGCTGGCCATCGCCGAGGAAATTGCGGAGATGGTGGCGTCTATACAATAGAAGCAATGCTCACCGCACGCGCACCCCAGCCAGTGCCCAGGCAAGTAGTGGAGACGTTTTTCCAGTTCTCCCTGTTGGGGATGTTCGCGTCGGGATATTTCGCGGTGCTGGGGTCCGGCTATCTGGACTGGGCGACGGCCATCCTCACTTTCGCGGCGTTAGCTCTCCGGGCGCTCATGGTGGCGGGAATCTGGAGACTGGATAAGCTCGAAGTGCCCGGGCGTGTGATCGCGGCCCTGACGTTCCTGTATGTCGCTTTCTATCCTTTCGACTACTTCTACATTTCGCGCGGCTTCCTTCCGGCGGCCGTCCACCTGATCTTCTTTTTGGGTTCCGTTAAAATCCTGACGGCGAAGACGCCGCGCGACTTCATGTTCGTGAAGGCAATCGCGGTGATGGCGCTGCTGGTGGCGGCAGTGTTGTCGATATCGCTGGCCTTCTTCGGATTTCTCACGGTATTTCTCCTGTTCACCATCGCAACGCTGTCGAGCGGCGAGGTGGTACGTTCCACGCGCCTGTTCATCTCCTCGGGCGAGACTCGAAGGACGCTTTCCCGGAGCGGCCTGCGGGCATTTCCACGGCGCCTCTGCATGCTCTCTTTCGGACTGTTCGCGGGGATTTTACTGCTGACGGCCGCAATGTTCTTCGTACTTCCGCGCACCGCCCGAGCGGCCTTCCAGCGATTCGTTCCGGAACGCTACCACCTTCCCGGATTCTCGAGCGAAGTCACTCTGGGCGAGATCGGCGAAATCAAACAAAGCAGCACGCCCGTGATGCACGTCTATTCGCAGGGCGATGGTTTCCTCGCGGTCCGCTGGCGAGGCGCCGCGCTCACGCACTTCGACGGACGGCGCTGGTTCAATCCGCCGGCCGCCGAACAGCGGCTCCGTACGGAAGGCCGCCGCGTCGTGCTGCAGGAGGGATTAGAGAGCCGGACGGGCCGGAGAATCGGATACGAGGTCCGCCTCAGTGACATCGCCTCGGATGTTCTCCTCATCGCAGGCACGCCTGAGAGCATGATCATCGACGTCCCGGTGGTCTGGCGATCGCCCGCGGGAACGCTCCGCGTGCCCCGAAGCAGCGCGGCAAGGTTGCGCTACGCGGTATCCAGCATTCTGGAGGAGGAAACTCCAAGTTCCGCGCAGCTCGCGCCCGCGGACCGTGTGGAGGCGCTCGAACTGCCCAAACTTGACGAGCGCATTCCTCGACTGGCGCTCGATATGGCAGCGGGCTCGGCCAATGCCGAAGAGCGGGCTCGGGCGATCGAACGGCGTTTGCGGCATGATTATGGCTACACGCTCGAACTGCTGCCCGCGCCGGTGGCCGATCCCCTGGCAACCTTTCTGTTCGCGCGAAAAAAAGGACATTGCGAGTACTTCGCCTCCGCCATGGCGGTGATGCTTCGCACCTTGGGAATTCCGGCCCGCGTGGTTACCGGATTCCTCAGCGGCGTGTACAATCCAATGACCGGATGGCAGGTAGTGCGCTCTTCGGACGCGCATAGCTGGGTGGAAGCCTGGATCCCGCATCGCGGCTGGATGACGTTCGATCCCACGCCGGCCGATCCCTCACCGCCCTCCGCGAGCCTGTGGAGCCGCGCCGTGCTGGTTCTCGATGCGGCTGACCAGTTCTGGCAGGACTGGGTGCTGGCCTACGACTTCGACCACCAGATCACGCTGGCGGCGCGCATGCAGGAGTCTGGCCGGCACCTTCGTTTTACCTGGCTGGGTGACTTGGGCAATGCCCTCACGGCACTAGAAGCGGGTGCCCGGGCGGTTCGCGCCTACACCGTGCAAATCCTGATGTTATTCGCTCTGGCTGCGCTGGCGATTATTTTTGGCCCCAGCCTGCTGCGCAAACTGCGGGCCGATCTCAGGATCCGCCGTGCGCAGCGCGGAGAAGCGCAGGCGTCCGATGCCACGCTGCTGTATGGGCGGATGCTGCGCGTGCTCGAGCACCGCGGCCTGCAAAAGCCCCCCTGGCTCACGCCGGCCGAATTCGCCCGGGTCCTGCCGGCTTCCGAGCTGGCCATGCTGGTGGAGGATCTTACCGGCGCTTACAATGAGTTTCGCTTCGGCGGCCGGCGCGACGCGGCCCCGCGCATGGCGCGGCTGCTGCGCAGAATCGAAACGCTCGAATCCCGGTGAATAAGTACATAGCTGGCGTGGCCGTGCTGATCGGCCTGGCGATCGTTCGAGTGGTCTCGACGTATGCGGTGTTCAACGCTACTTACGATGAACCGGCGCATGTCGCCTGTGGAATGGAATGGCTTCGAGGGGGCACCTACACCTGTGATCTCCAGCATCCTCCGCTGGCCCGCGTGGCAGTGGCCCTGGGACCTTATCTCCAAGGCCTCCGGCTCGCTGACCAGCAGCCAATGTCGATGTACGAAGAGGGCAACGCGATTCTCTATTCAGGAGGCCAGTATTGGTCCAACCTGACTTGGGCTCGGTTCGGTACGCTTCCCTTTCTTGTGCTGCTGTGCGCCGTCACGTTTTTGTGGGCGCGACGCTGGTTTTGTGAGGAGTTCAGCGCAGCCGCCGGATTCTGGGCCGTACTGCTGCTGGTGTGCAGCTCGCCGATTCTGGGGCACGCCGGACTGGCGACCAACGATGTCGCGTGCGCGGCCGGCGCAGCGCTCGCGCTCTATCAATTCCTGCGCTGGCTGGAAGACCCGCGGACGGCCCGATGGCTGTGGTGGGGCCTCGCGACCGCGCTGGCGGTCCTGTGTAAGTTTTCGAACATCCCGTTCCTGGTGACGTGTTACGCCGTGGGTTTCGTGGCCGTGATGCGCCGCGATCTTACGCGCCGATTCGGACAAATCGGTCTGGCGGCATGCGTGGTCCTGGTGCTGGCGTGGGCTGGGTACCGGTTCCACGTCAATCCACCGGCGATGTTTTACCACGACCATCCCGTCATCGACAGCATGCTGAGCAGCCGGCCGCTGCTGCACAGTTTGTGGAACTCCGTCATGACGACTCCGCTGCCGCTGTCCGAACCGACAATGGGCGTGCTGGATCTCTTCGTCCATAACGCCGTTGGCCATGATTCCTATCTGCTGGGCCAATGGAGTCGATCCGGATGGTGGTACTTCTTCCCGGTGGTCCTCGCCGTCAAGACGCCTATCGGTTTTCTGTTGCTCTCCGCGGGCGGACTCGCCATGATTCTTCGCCGTTGGCGAGATTCGCCGTGGCCGCAAATCCTGACAGTGGCGTTCCCGATTGTGATTCTATTGGTGTGCATGATCGGCCGCATCGATCTCGGTGTGCGGCATATTCTTCCCGTTTATCCCATGTTGGCAATCATCAGCGGGCACACGGTGAGTGTACTGTTCAAGAGCTCGCGCTTGGCCGCGGCGGCGGCCGGCCTACTAATAGCTTGGGTCGTCGTCGATTCCGTGCGAGCTCATCCGGATTATCTGGCGCACTTCAATGAATTCGCCGGCTTGCATCCCGAGACGATTTTGTGCGAATCCGACCTCGATTGGGGCCAGGATTTGGACCGCCTCAGCCAGCGCCTGAAGCAGCGGGGTATCCAGGAGGTCTCCCTCGCCTATTTCGGCACCGCACGATTGGACCAGGCCGGGCTTCCTGATTATAAGATTCTATCGACTACCCAGCCGACGCGCGGGTATATCGCGGTGAGTCTCCACAACCTGAACCTCGATTACAAAAAGAACGGTTCCTTCGCCTGGCTGAAGTCTTACCAGCCCATCGAGCGAATCGGAAAGTCGATCGACCTTTTCTACATTCCATGACGACTCACCCATCTGAATACAGCCAGCGTGAGCAGCGTGGTTGGTACCTCTACGATTGGGCAAACTCCCCGTACTTTACTTCGGTGCTGGCGGTGTTCCTGGGGCCGTATCTCACCACGCTCGCCAAGGCCGCCGCGGATACCAGCGGGTACATTCACCCTTTTGGCATTCCCGTGGATGCGCGCAGCCTGTATCCCTACCTGATCAGTATTTCCGTGGCAGGCCAGGTTCTTTTTCTTCCCGTGGTAGGCGCGATTGCGGATTATGGCCATCGCAAGAAGGAATTGCTAGCGCTAACGGCATTCTTCGGCTCGGCCGCCACCGCCGCGATGTTCTTTATCCAGGGAACGAATTACATGCTGGGCGCCGCGCTTTTGATTATCTCCAACATCAGTTTCGGCGCGTCCATCGTCGTGTATAACTCGTTCCTGCCTGAAATCGCGCCGCCCGAGCAGCGCGACGCGATTTCCTCCCGTGGATGGGCTCTGGGATATGCGGGCGGCGGCGTTTTGTTAGCCCTGAACCTGCTGCTGCTTTTTCGCGCCGCTAGCTTGGGCATCTCCGAGGCTATGGCCGTGCGCGTCAGTCTTGCATCGGCGGGAGTCTGGTGTGTACTGTTCACCATCCCGGTGTTGTTGGCTTTGAGGAATCGCGGCCCGGCGCGGGTTCCTCCTCCCGGGGAGAACCGGGTGGCCATCGCGTTCCGTCAGTTGGCGCACACGCTGCGCGACACGCGCCGCTATCCGCAGACCCTGCTGTTTTTAGTCGCCTACCTGATCTATAACGACGCGATCCAGACGGTTCTCGCGGTAGCGGGGCAATTCGGCAGCGACGGCTTGAAGATGCCTATCTCGCAATTGACCACGGCCATCCTGATGGCCCAGTTTGTCGGGATTTTCGGTGCCATCGGATTCGGCCGGCTAGCCGAACACATCGGAACCAAGTTCGCGATCGCTACCACGCTGGCGATCTGGGCGGCGATCCTGATTTACATCTATGGCTTTGTTCACACGGCTCTGCAATTTTTCTTCGTGACGGCGAGTGTCGCGATTGTGATGGGAGGCAGTCAGGCTTTGAGCCGGTCTTTATTCGCTCAACTGGTCCCCAAGGGGAAGGAAGCCGAATACTTCAGCATTTACGAAATCAGCGACAAAGGCACCAGCTGGCTGGGGCCCGCATTCTACGGCCTCGCGCTGCAGTGGACCGGTAGCTATCAGGCCGCGATCCTGTCGTTGATCGTTTTCTTCGCGGCGGGGCTGGTGTTTCTATCCCGCGTGGACGTGGAAAAAGGCCGGCGGGATGTGGCTTCTAACGCATCGCGGGCGCAGAATCCATAGTGGCGTCGGCAGAATGAATGATCTTGCCCTCACGATCCAGCGTCACGGAATAATGGGCATTGCCGGGACTTGCACCGGTGAGAATCAGCGTGATGCCCTTACGTGAGTACCACAAGCGCCGGTATCCGTTCGATCCGAACCCTGCCACAGACCAGTGATCGCTGGTGGGGTTCCCCAGCTTTCTTACGACCGAGGAGTAGTCGTCCTGGCGGTCCAAGCTCGGCAGGAGCGGCGGTGCCGACGTCCAACCGAACCTGGCGCCCAGATGCGCATCGCGGACCACGAAAATCACCGCCAGGCATCCCAGGATTCCTGCGGCGACCGATCCCCGCAGGACCCGCCAGAAACGTGAATCGCCGCTGATCTCGGCACGGATCGCCACCACTCCGGTCGGCTTGGCATACAGTGCCGGCCGCAGGTTCGAGCGGCTGAAATCGTTGACCGCGAGGGGCATTTCGATCACACTGCGGCGATACGGGAGCGCCATGCCTTCGCGATACTCCAGCTCTTTGACCAACCCCACGATGCGGTAGGGAGCTTCGATAGAGGACACCTCGCCCACGAAACGGCGCGGAATCCAGATTTCCTCGGAGGTCTTGGCGTTGGCAACCAGGATGTCGGTCCAGGTGGCCCGCCGCAGGATCCACTCGTTATGGTGCACGCCGACGATGGCCGGATAGAACGAAAATCGGCCGTGGCGCAATTCGGTCAGACCGGCGGCGATGAGCGGCACGGACACTAGATTTATTGTAATCCCCCCGCATGGCTACAATAGGGGCGGTGCAGGTAAGGTCGTCGGGTTTATTGTTGCTATTCACACTGCTGCTGGCGGCCCAAGATGCCACGCGCGAGGTGACCCGCGTGGAGTACGCCTGCCCCGCCGAAGACGTCGAGAAATTCGGGCTCACCTGTTCCGAGGAAGAGCCGTGCGAGGTGTTTCTGGAACTGGCTTCGGTCGAGGGTGTCGGCTCGACGATCTTCGTCGTCGGAAATCTGCACACTGTGACCACTACGCTCTATGGCGTCCTGCTCATGAGCGGGGACGGCGGGAAGACTTGGACCGAGCCGAACCCGCGTATCCAAGCCGCGGCCCTCGACCAGATTCAGTTCCCGGACTTCCAGCATGGGTGGGCCAGCGGCGAGACCGTGGAACCGCTGCCGCGCGATCCATTTTTTCTGGTTACCGCCGATGGCGGAAAAACCTGGCGCCGCCGCCTGGTATTCAATGAGGCGCGCTCCGGCTCCATCCAGCAGTTCTGGTTCGATTCGGCAAAATCCGGCCAGCTGATTCTGGAGCGTTCCCAAGGCGTGTACGAAACTTACGAAACCGCGAACGGCGGCGACAGCTGGAGCATCAAGGAATCCGGCACCAAGAACCCCAAGCTGGCGAAAGCGCCTGCTCAGGACAGCGCGACATGGCGGGTTCGAGCGGATGCCGCCAGCAAGACGAATCGCATCGAGCGCCGCACCGCGCGCGGAGGTTGGGAAGTGGTCGCGAGCTTTGCCGTGCGCGCGGGTGCGTGTAAATGATCGTTAAAGGCATCGAGCTGGAGCTGTTCCGGCACCTGCTGGTTTCGATTGCCGAAGAGATGGGCGTGGTGCTGCGCAAGACATCCTATTCGGCCAACATCAAGGAGCGCCGCGACTATTCCTGCGCCGTCTATGATGCGAGCGGCGAGGCCGTCGCGATGGGCGATCACATGCCCGTGCATCTGGGGGCCATGCCGCTTTCCGTGCGTGCCGTCATGGACGCGTTCGACCTCCAAGCCGGCGACGTCGCGCTGGTTAACGATCCCTTTCGAGGCGGAACACATCTGCCTGACATCACTGCCGTCGCGCCGGTGTTTACACACGGCAAGCGGCCGGCATTTTTCCTGGCCAATCGCGCGCATCATGCGGATGTCGGCGGAATGAGTCCAGGCTCCATGCCCCTGGCGCGCGAGATTTTTCAGGAAGGCATCCGCATCCCGCCGGTGCTGATCCAGCGGCGAGGAAAGATCGATCGCCCGCTGCTCGATCTTCTGCTGGCCAACGTCCGCACACCGCGTGAGCGCGAGGGCGACCTGATGGCGCAGCTCGCATCGCTCCACCGGGGAGAGTTACGAGTGCGAGAGCTTCTCGCGAAGCAAGGCGAAGCGCGCGTGCGCCGCAACATGCGCGGGATTCAGGACTACAGCGCACGGATGATGCAAGCCGCGATCCGCAAACTGCCGCGCGGCGTGTATCGCTTTGAGGATTGCCTGGATAATGACGGAATCACGGACGAGCCCGTCTGGATCAAGGTAGCCGTGACTATCGCCAATGGGCGTGCCGTGGTGGATTTCACTGGCTCGGCTCCGCAAGTGTCGGGGTCCGTCAACGCGAATTTCGCCGTTACCCTGGCGGCCACCATGTATGTGTTCCGCTGTCTGATTGAGGACGATGTTCCGTTCACAGCCGGCATCCTTCGCCCCATCCGTGTGATCGCCCCCGAGGGTACGGTGGTGAATGCGCTGGCTCCCGCCGCCATGGCCGCCGGAAATGTCGAAACCTCGCAGCGCATCACCGACGTTTTGCTGGGCGCGCTGGCCAAGGCCGCTCCCGGCCGCATTCCGGCGGCGAGCAGCGGGACCATGAATAATCTGAGTTTTGGGGGCGGGTTGGGGGAGAAGAGCTTCGCATACTACGAAACTATCGCCGGCGGCATGGGCGCTTCGAAGCATGCCGATGGCGCTAGCGCGATCCACACGCACATGACCAACAGTTGGAACACCCCCATCGAGGCTTTTGAACACCAGTTTCCTCTGCGCATAGCCGGTTATCGCGTGCGGCGCGGATCGGGAGGAGCAGGCGCGCATCGCGGCGGCGACGGCATCGTGCGGGAATTCGAATTTCTGGTCCCGGCCGAGGTAACGCTGCTGTCGGATCGGCGGGAACGCGGGCCATGGGGACTCGCCGGCGGTCGATCCGGCCAGCCCGGCCGAAACACTCTGGTGCGCGGCGGCCGTGCGCGCAAGCTGCCCGCGAAAACGCGTTTCGAAGCCCGTTCCGGCGATATCTTGCGGATCGAGACGCCCGGCGGCGGCGGCTGGGGAAAGGCTCCTACTTCGAAACGAGCGACGCGGTGACTTTCTTCCGATACTCCTCGGCTTTCGTCATCACCGCCTTGTCGTCGATGTTCAGCATCTTGCGGTCGCGCACGATGATTTTCCCGTTCACCATCACGTCGCTGACATCCGACGCTTTGAGCGAATAGACCAGCTGCGAATACACGTTGTACAGCGGCACTGCGTTGGGCGCGTCCAGGCGGATGCTGATGATGTCCGCCTTCTTCCCTGTTTCCACCGATCCGATGACATTGCTCATGCCCATCGCCTGCGCGCCCATGACGGTCGCCATCGCGAAGGCCTGCTCGGCGGGCAGCGCGGTCGGGTCGCCGGAAGTCACTTTCTGCAGCTTAGCCGCCAGATCCATCTCTTCGAACATGTTCACGTCATTATTGGACCCCGCGACTCCGTCGGTTCCTAATCCCACGGCCACCCCGGCGTGTAGCAGCTTCAGCACCGGCGCCACACCGCTCGCCAGCTTCATGTTGCTGGATGGGCAATGCGCGATTCCGATCCCGTACGTCCGCAGGAGGCTGATGTCGGCCGGATCCAGCCACACGGCATGCGCGGCCAGCGTCCAGCCGCTCAGCACGCCCAGATCGGCGAGGGCCGCGGTGGGGGTTTTCTTGCGCTTTTGCATGGCCTCGTCGAACTCGGTTTTGGTCTCCGCCAGGTGGATGATCAGCGGCTTGCCGTAGCGGTCGGCGAGTGCGCGGCTGGCCTTGAGCGTTTCATCAGACGTTGTGTAAATCGCATGCGGCGCAACCGCCGGAATGATCAGCGCATCATCGGCGTAGGCTTTGAGAAATGCTTCGGCTCCGGCCAGCGCCGCTTCGGGAGTCTTGTAATCCGGGGCAGGGAAGCCAATTACGGTCTGCCCCAGCATGCCTCGCATCCCGGCTTTCTTGGTTTCTTCGGCGACGGTTTCCTCGAAGTAGTACATGTCGGCGAACGTTGTCGTGCCGGACAGCGCCATCTCGAGCAGCCCCAGCCGGGTGCCCCAGCGGACGAACTCGCGATCCACGTTTTTGGCCTCGGCCGGGAATATATATTTTTCGAGCCAGTCTTGCAGCTTCAAGTCATCTGCTATACCGCGAAAGAGGGACATGGCCGCATGCGTGTGGGTGTTGATCAGGCCCGGCGCGAGAATCGCGTTGGGCTGGTCCATGCGGGCGCGGGCCGCATACTTGCCGTCGATTTCAGCACGCGGCCCGACATCAAAAATACGGTCCCCCAGAATCGCGACCGCTCCGTTCTCGATCACCCGGCGCCCGATGTCCTCGGTGACGACGTAGCGGGCGCTCCAGATCAGGTCTACGGTGACGCCGCCGGGTGGTTGCTGGGAGGGAAGCGTCCAGCAAAACAGCAGGGCGATTGCAGCGATACGGGCTAGGCGGGACAGGTGTTGTCGCAGCAAGCTATCAGAGTAGCGCTTTGGACAGCCGTTCGAACTCCGCCGGCATCATTAGATGGAACCGGATTTCAAGCGACGTGAAGGATCGCAAAGCCTGCAAGGTTTCCTCGCCGGGCGCCTCGGGAGAAGCCACGAACAGATTTTGCTCCGCGACACGGAAGGGCAACACTTGCCACTGGCGGACCGCATGTTCCGGCAGCGCGTGCGCCACCGGCCACGGCACATCCTCCGGGTCCACCTGAGCGATGGGCAGGCCTTGCTGAAAGCTGAGCGCGCTATACAACGCTTCCATCTCCAGCTTGCGCGAGGCCACCAGGAATTCGCCCAGGCGCACGCCGGGAGTCCGCTCGGTCAGCGCCTCGGCCAGATCCGCCGCCGGCACGGAGCCCGCGCTCACCAGAATCTCGCCCAGTTTGCGTTTTTGTGCGAGCAGGGCCGCGCGTGCCGGATAGGCGTGCTCCGTCTTGAGCCAGGGGAGCGCCTGCCCGCGCAAGCGGGCCCAGGTGAAGCGCCCCACCGCCTGCGCCGTCGCCGCGGTGTTGAGCGCGTTGGCATAGAGAGCTCGCACCGGGACACCCAGCGCGAAGAGGAAACCGTAGATGCGGCCGACGCACAGAACCCGGACGACGATGCGGAGGATTTGCAAAGCCATGGTCGCCGCGGCTAAGTCCGCCTGCGCGGGCGACACGCGGGTCCACAGCGCCGTTGCCAGTCCGTAGACGAACGCCAGGTTGGCCGCCAGGCTGAGGGGATTCGCGAGCAAGCCCTTGCGATCCCGCCACAGCCAGTAGATTTCCCGAAGTCCACCGGACCAGCCGAAGCGCTGCCAGCCTTGGAGAGCGATGCCCGTCACCCAGCGTGTCCGCTGCCGCAAGGCGGCGTTCCATGTCGACGGGAAAAACTCACGGGTCGCGAGGAAATCGCGCGCGTCTGTTCCTGCCCTCGAAATCGGGACGAACGCCTGCGAGCATCCCAGGCGGAACAGGCGCAGACCGTTTTCGTAATCTTCGGTCAGCGCCTCCGGATCGAACAAACCATTCGAAGATGTGTGGGCTAGCCGCTCGAGCGCGTCGCGGCGATAGCCCGTTCCAACGCCGGAGCTTGGAACGAACGTGCCCAGCGCCGCGCGAACCGTCATATCGCGTGTGTGATACTCGGCGAACTCGTCGCAATAGACGCCGTGGGTGAGCTTCTGGAGCGGAGTCGCCAGCGCCAGCACCGGTGTCTGCACGAAGTCGTAACGCGCGGTGTAGTAGTTGATCCAGCTCAGCTCCTCGGGATGAATCAAGTCCTCCGCATCGTGCATGACGACGACATCGAAGATTTGCTCACCGTTTTCTTCCAGCCGCAGAAGGTGCTGATAAATCCAGTTCAGACAGTCGGCTTTGGAGGTCGGACCGGCATGCGGACACAGTGCCAGGTGGACCTGCGGAAATCGCGCCGCCACCGCTCGCACGGCGTCCTGCGTTTCGATGTCGTTGGGATAGCAGCCCGCGAAGATGTGATAGTCGGGGTAACGAATCGCGGCCAAGTTGTGTTCGAGCATCCTTCCGATCACCTGGTGTTCGTGCCACAAGGGCACAAAGACGGCGATCTTTTGGCGCGGGGCATTTTCCAGTTGGCGAGGTCCGGGTGGAAACAAACTCGCTGCCGGACGCAGCGCCGACTTGATCCAGGTCCAGGCCCACGCCAGATCCACCGCCAGGTCGTCCAGGCCGCTGACCAGAATCGCCACGGCGAGCGGCGCCAGGATCGATAAAACCAGCCTGTCGACGCCGGGATACATCATCACTTAAGTAAAGTGGCTGGACTGAGGCGGTACTCTCAGGTGGAGGTAGGGGACTGCCTCGGATTTCGATGAACAGCCATGTCGCCTTTCCGAAGCATCTCCCCGAAATCGGCTGGCTGTCCCCTCCCGCTCATGCGTCGTGATTCAAGCGTGATGATTCAGGGGGCCCATTCCCGAGCCCAGGCCAGGCGCGGTCCGGATTGCCTCGGTGATGAACTCCTTGGCGCTGCCGATCGCCGCGCGTAGTGCCGATCCCTTGGCCAGTTCAGCGGTGATGGCGGCAGAGTAGGTGCATCCGGTCCCATGGGTATGTCGTGTGGCGATGCGCGGGGCGCTAAATTCGTGAAACCCGTGTTCCGGCTCGAACAGGACGTCCAACGGGTCGCCCTCCAGATGCCCACCCTTGATCAATACATTTTTCGCGCCCAGCGATGCCAGTTTTTCAGCCGCCTTCCGCATGGAGGCGACATCGGTTACCGGGAACCCGGCGAGGACGGTGGCTTCCTCCAGATTCGGCGTCAGCAGAAAGGCCCGCGGGATCAGGCAGGCAGCCAGCGCGCGTTGCGCGTCCTCCGGGATGAGTGTCGCGCCGTGCTTGCTGATCATCACCGGATCGATGACCAGCGGGAAGGCGAACGTTTGCGCGGCGTCGGCGACCGCTTCGACCACCGCTCGATTGCCGAGCGCGCCGATTTTCGCGGCATGCGGCGGGATATCGCAGCAGACCGCGTGAATCTGCTCCAGAACCAGATCGGGTGCCATCACGTCCACGCGCGTAACACCTTGGGTATTCTGGACGGTGATCAAAGTGACGACCGCTTCGCCGTACACTCCCATCCGGTGAAACGTTTTCAGATCGGCCTGCAGGCCCGCCCCGCCGCTGGGGTCCGACCCGGCGATGGAAAGCGCTATGCGCGTCGTCACACTACGAGTGTGGCATGACTAAACAATCTGTCACTGGAAAACCAGGTGCTGCGCCTTCACTCCCGCCGAGTTGTTCATCTGCACATCCACGCTGCCGATCCCGGACGTGTCGCCGGTGACCGGAAAACTGATTCGCACCTGAAACGTGCTGCCCGCAAACACTTTCGTGAAAAATGCACGAAACTCCGGCGTGAAGTCGGCGCGAATGGCGCCTGGGGGCAGCGTGCCACCGGAAGTATCAAGGAACGTGAACGTCATAGACCCGGCCGAGTAGGTATTGTCGAATCCGATCAATGCAATGTCGAGATTCCCGGTTCGCCGCGCGGCCGTCGCCGTGTCGATCGAAACCGGAGACGCCGGCACGGTGAGCGTGGTGGTGGGGTCGCCATCGGTCGAGACTCCCGAAATCGTGAAGCGAATCCTGCCCGAAGACGTACCTGTCTGAAACAGCGCTGACGTCCCGTTGTTAATTAGAATTTGCGTGCTGCCCTGGATGACGGAAAACGGCAGCGAGCGGGTTCCGGTCGCCAGAAACACAATCGCGGGGTCGTCCGCCACGATGGTTGTATCCGGCAGGAAAGCTAGATTTACGATTCCCGAAACCGATACCAGAGCTGCCGTGGGCAGCCGCATCGTTAAGCGCCGCTGTTGCGCGCTCTGGATCGGCCCTGCGTCGAACTCGAGCAGCGGCTTCGGCAGCGGCGTATCGAAAACCGCACCCGTCAGCACGTAGGTTCGGGTCTCGATGGCCAGTGCGCCGGTATACAAGCCCGCCGCGTTCGCTGAAAACGTGATCACGAATGCAGCCGTGTCGCCGGCTGCGATCTTGAACGGCGCCTTCGGCCCTGTGGAAATCTGAAAGCCGGATCCGGTGACCCGGAAGTTGGCTATGGTCATTTCCTGCGTGCCGGCATTGCGCAGGTAGAAGTTGCACAAACGCGCCTGGCTCGCCTGCACGCGGCCAAAGTCGATCGAAGCGGGCGGGCCGTCGGAGCCCGTGCACGCCGGAAAAACCGTCAACACCGGTCCCGCCACCACCGTGGCCAGCACGATTGCGCTGACGCTGTTCACCGGCGTATTCACCTGAAGATTCGCGCTGTAGAGCGCGGGCATGGAGGCGCTGAAACTCAGGAGCACGTCCTGCGCGCTTCCGGGCGCGAGCGGGAAGGGCAGCGACGGCCGGTCCAGCGTGAATCCGGTTCCGTCCGCGGAGAACCGGGTGATATCGGCCTTGCTGGATCCGGTGTTGCGCACCCGGATGCGGACACTGAAGGTATCTCCGGCCGCGACTTTTCCTATATCAAGTGCCGCGCCGATCGGGACCTCGGTGCTGCCGTTCATCGAGAACAGTGCGAGCTGTGCCTGTGCCGCCAGCGGCAGCAGGAACGCCAGGACCGGCACGTGTTTCACGGAGCATCCCCGGGAAGGAGGAATAGCTGCTCGCGACCGCCTTCCGTGCGCAGGGCGTAGGTCAAAGCGCCCACCCGGATGGCCGCGTAGTGCGCGCCCAGGGCGGTCATGGATTCCGCGCCGGTTAACCCGAACCTCACGTCGCTCACATTTCGACGGCGGAGAATAATCTCAACCGGCGTCGCGAACAGGACACCCTCGGCGAGCAGCAGCACCGGCCCAGGGGTGTCCGTAACCCAGTCGATGACCGCGCCGTCCGGTCGCACGATCCAGACGCCGTCGTTCTTTCGTACGGCGATCCCGGCCGCGGCAATCGATAAAACTTCGCCGTCGACCATCCAGTCGAGAGCGTCAAGAGTGTCGTCGTGCCAGCGCGCGAACGTGCGCGATTCTGGAAAATACACGATGGCTTCGGCGGCACCCACACTGAAAATGGCCGGACCCGAAGGCGCGTCGGTTTCCCCTGTCGCCGAGAGGATCTTCGAATCCGTCTTGGCGAGACAGAGCCGCTCGGAACACGATGCCGAAAGAACCTCTGAAATCGTTGCGGAGCCCAGCCAGAAATTGCCAGCGACGCCCTGCACCGGCCGAAGTTTTCCGGATGAATCGACCATCGCCCCGACAGCGGGAACTTGAATCCCCGACTGGGCATACACGCACAGACTCCAGAAGATGAACAGCGTTGATCTCATGGCCGTCCGATGATGATGCTGGGTGTTCCGATCTGGGGTGCGTTCACAGTTGCCGCCGCGGCGGTGGGAGTACCGCGGCTGGATGTCGCTGCTACCCCGATGAACGCAGCCGCCGCGATGCCGACCCCGATCCAGATCTTCCGGTGGTTTCGCCAGCCTGCCGGTGCCACAGTTCGCGGCTCCGTTGAAACTAGGGAGTTGGATAAATAGAGCGCGCAGACGGTCCCCGCGCGAGCTTGCCCTTTGGCCGCGGTGATGCGGACCTCCAGCGATCCGGTGACGCGGTTCCATTGCATACCCCACGCGTTGGCGCTCCCGTCCGGCCCCGCAGTGATGATCTCCGTCCGCATCCCCGATGAAAACGTACCGCTGGGTCCGTCGTCCGGGAGACGAAAACTCACGGCGGCGCCATCCACCGGCTTGCCGGTTTCATCCGTCACCTGGACCGTGATGCCGCGAGTGGCCCGCGAGCCAATGGGGTAGACGGTGCCAGCGCCTTCAACGATGCGAATCAGCAGGATGGCTGGATCGGTTTGCGCCAGAAGGGGCCTAAGGAGAACGAGGAGGACTACACAGATCCGGACCACGAGAGTAAGTGGCCGGACGGGAGAAATACTCTCAGGGCCAGTTACCGGCCTGTAAACACTTTCAGCAAGTATGTTTAAATGGTAGAGATTCGATGCAAAACGGGGTAAGATTGCGGCGCCACGTAAAGGCTGTCACGCGCCGGATGCGCGAGTTGCGCTGGATTGCGTATGGGGCTATTTCCACCCGCCATCCGCTTATGGCGCATATCATTCCCATTCGCAGGTGCAATCTTTCCTGCACCTACTGCAACGAGTACGACGACTTTTCCAAGCCCGTGCCGACCGACACCATGGTTGGCCGGATCAACCGGCTAGCGGATCTGGGTACGGGCGTGGTTACGCTCTCAGGCGGCGAGCCGCTGCTCCATCCGGAGCTCGACGACATCATCCGCGTCATGCGCCGCCGGGGCGTTCTGGCAGCCATGATCACCAACGGTTACCTGTTGACGCCGGAGCGCGTCCAGAGGCTCAATCAGGCGGGCCTCGATCACATGCAGATTTCGATCGACAACGTGATGCCGGACGACGTTTCGAAGAAAAGCCTGAAGGTCCTCGACAAAAAACTCCAGATTCTGGCGGAGCACGCTGATTTTCACGTCAACATCAATTCGGTAGTGGGCGGCGGGATTCACAACCCCAAGGATGCCCTGGTAGTGGGGAGGCGGGCGCTAGAGTTGGGATTTTCGGCTACCGTCGGCATCATTCACGACGGCGATGGGCAGTTGCGGCCGTTGGGCGACAACGAGCGCGAGGTTTATCACGAGATGAAGGCGATGGAGAAACGCCACTTCGCCCGCTTTAATTCCTTCCAGGACGCTATTGCGCAGGGTCAGCCCAATGACTGGAGGTGCCGTGCCGGGTCGCGCTACA
>Ga0310810_10000967_pt1 | contig 29090 bp, 21 predicted proteins | sample NCmetagenome_FD_207641 | JGI IMG/M metagenome (GOLD analysis project Ga0310810, IMG submission 207641) | Soil microbial communities from experimental microcosm in Duke University, North Carolina, United States - NC | ecosystem: Engineered > Artificial ecosystem > Soil microcosm > Unclassified ... | reverse complement strand
GTGACGGCATCTTCCACTTCTATTTCCCCGAGCAGGGTCTCGTGGTGCCCGGACAGTTCATTCCTGGTGCGGACTCACATAGTCGCGCGTACGGAGCCTACGGCGCGGTTGGAATGGGTGTCGGCTCTACGACGCTCGGATTCGGGTGGGCGACGGGGTATGTGTACTTCACTCTGGCGAAGGCGCGGCGAGTCGTCTTCGGCGGCCGCCTGCAGCCCTGGGTGAGCGGAAAGGACATCGTGCTGGAGCTCCTCAGGCGATGGGGATCGCAGCAGTCGCAGGGGATGTCCGTCGAATTCGTGGACGCCAATCGTCAGCTTCCGATCGCGTATCGCAACACGATTGCGAACATGATGGCCGAGGCCGAGGCGCTCAACGGCATCTTTGCGGCGGACGATATTACCTACGCATGGTACGAGCGCAAGGGGGTTCGCGATCTTCCGTATCCGCGCATTGCGGCCGGCGAAGACGCGACCTTCGACATCGACGAGACGCTCTCGCTCGACGAGGTGCGTCCGATGATTGCCAAGCCGTTCAGCCCCGGTAACGCCTATGCGGCCGACGAAGTGGCGCGTGAGCGGATTCAGTTCGACAAGGCGTTGATTGGCTCGTGCACCAACGGCAGCTACGACGATCTGCTTCAGGCGGCGCTCGTGATTTACAACGCGCGCGAAAAGGGCTTGCGGAAGGCCACGCGGACGTTCGTCGTGTTTCCGGGATCCGGTGGTGTGGCCAGGCAGATCGAGCGGCCGGATCCACGCCTTCGAGGCGAATCGATCGCCGAGGTCTTTCGCTCGATTGGCGGTCAGATCCGCGCGTCATGGTGCGGCCCGTGCTTCGGGCAGGGACCCGACGCGCTCGCCAAAGGCGAACGCGCGATTACGTCGTTCAACCGCAACTGGCAGAATCGGATGGGTGTTGGCGGGGAAGGCTATCTCGCCAGCCCGGCTGTCGTCGCCGCGTCGGCGCTTGCGGGCTACATGGCGCCCCCCTCGGAACTCGGCTTACCATGGGATCCCGACATCTACGGCATTTAGTAAGATTCGCGGTTGACATCAGGGTTCGTGGTTAGTGGTTGGTAGCTATGAAGACATTCTTCGCCGCTCTGGCCGCGTTACTCGTTGCTTCGCCGCTCGTCGCACAAGGGCAGTCCGGTGCCAATGCGCAGGCGGATCAGCCAACCTTCCGCACGGGCGTCGACGTGATCACCATCGACGTGGGCGCCGTGGACAGCCGCGGGCAGCCGGTCACCGACCTCCACGCGCCGGAATTCACGGTCAAGATCGACGGTCAGGCGCGGCGCGTCATCACTGCCGACCTCGTCAAGTACAACTACACGCCTGACAACGGCGTGACGCGGCGGCCGCCGACGCAGAAGCGGCAGGAATTCGAAACGCTCTACACGACCAACATCACGCAGCCCGAAGGGCGGATGATCATGATCGCCGTCGATCAGATGAACATCCGGCCGGGCGCGGCGCGGCCCATTCTCGACTCCGCCGCACGCTTCCTCGACAAGCTCAATCCTGCCGACCGCGTCGCGTTCGTGTCGTATCCCGAGCCCGGCGTTGTCGTGGACTTCACCGGCGATCACCAGCGCGTGCGGCTTGCCATGCAGAAGGTGATCGGCACGCAATCGCGCTTCGAGGGCCGGCGGAACATCGGCCTGGTCGAGGCGATCGATATCGCGCAGAAGGGCGACGACCGCCGCATGCAGGAGGTCACCAACCGCGAGTGCCGCGGTTTGGTCGACATGGCGCTCGAACAGTGCATGCGCGACATCGTCGACGAATCGAATTCGATTCTCTGGACGACACGGCGCGACACCGAAGCGTCGCTGCGAGGATTGCGCGACTGGCTGCAGCATCTCGGCGAAACCGAAGGTCAGAAGACACTGATCCTTCTGTCCGAGGGGCTCGTGACCGATTCGCCTGCCGACCTCGAGGACGTCGTGCGGATGGCGATGCGTGGCCGCATCTCCGTGAACGTGCTGCTCATGGACGTGCCCAGGTCGGATGCGACGCAGGGACCGCTTCCGCCGACCTTTACTGAGGATCGCGAGCTGCAGATTCGCGGCTTGAACGATCTCGCGTCGCTGTCGCGAGGATCCATTTTCCAGGTCGTCGGCACCGCGGACCGGGCGTTCGATCGGCTGGCGTCAGAGATTTCGGCGTTTTACCTGCTGAGCGTGGAACAGGCACCCTCGGATCGTGATGGCCGCAACCACCGCATCGACGTCTCCGTGCAGCGGCGCGGCATCACGCTGCGTTCGCGACAGGCGTTTGTGCTCGATCCGACGGGCGGCCGCAAAACGCCCGACGAATCGCTCGTCGAATCGCTGCGCTCGCCGCTCGGCGTCGCTGGCGTGCCGCTGCGCCTGACCACGTTCATTTATCAGGATCCGAAAGCCCCCGGCAAAGTACGCATCGTGATGGCTGCGGACGTCGGGCAGGCGGGAACGCCGTCGGGGCAATACACGATGGGCTTCATCGTTGTGGACGACCAGGGACGTGTCGTCGCGTCGCGCAGCGAAAAGCCCAAGCTCGAACCGCTCGAAGGGCGAACCAATGCGTCGCTCTCGTATCTCGATGCCGTAACCGTGGAACCAGGCGTGTACGAAGTGCGGCTTGCGGCCGTGGATCCGGAGGGGCGCCACGGAAGCGTCGTTCGCGACGTGAATGCGTGGAAGATGGCGGGCGAGGAACTGACCTACGCTGACCTCGTGGTCAATCATGCCGCGACGGCGACCAACGGCTTGCGCCCTGATGTCGAGCCCCATGTGGATGCCGACGGCGTCGCCGCGTACATGGAGCTCTACTCGACGTCGGAAGAGACGTTCAAGAACGTGTCGGTGAACTTCGAAATTGCGGATGACGACAGCGCTCCGGCGTTGCTGACGATCCCAGTAGAGCTCAAGGCGGGCGCGCAGCCGACGTGGCGCATCGCGCAGGGGTTTGTTGGCGCTGAACCGTTGCCGTCAGGCCGTTACATGGCCCGTGCGCGCATCATGCGCGGGGACAAGCTCGCCGGAGTGCTCGTCCGGCCGTTCATTCTCGAACCGACGCCAGCGTCGAAGGGGGGCCCGATCGTCATTCCCGCGGCGATGGCCCGCGTCGCGGCGTTCGATCGCAACGCCGTCCTGCAGCCTGCGCTGGTCAACGGGCTGCTCGACACGATCGCTGCGCGCTCTCCGTCGCTCAAGAGCGCCATGACCGAAGCGCGCGCAGGCCGTTATGCGCCTGCGGCGCTCGAAGCGTTGACGGTGGGGGATCAACAGGCGGCGGCGTTCCTCAAAGGGCTCGACCTGTACGCGAAGGGGCAAATCGATCAGGCAGCCACGCAATTGAACATCGCCGCCGGTCCGCGGCGGGAGTTTTATCCGGCGGCGTTCCTGCTCGGCGCCTGCTTCGCCGCCGGTGGGAAGGATCGTGACGCAGCCGGCATCTGGCAGATGGCGCTCGGGACCGAACAGCGTCCGCCGATTGCATACACGCTGCTTGCCGATGCCCGGCTGCGCGGCGGTCAGCCCGACGCGGTCGTGACCGTCCTCAAGCCCGCCTACGCGCAGCGTCCGACCGACGACGAGGTGAGCAAACGGCTGGCGGCTGCCTACATGATGACCGCGGCATTTGGTGAGGCGCTGCCGATTCTGGACGGCTATCTCACTCGACATCCGGCCGATCCCGACGCGCTCTTTGCCGCGGTTCTTGCACACTACCAAGTGGCCAGAGCTACAGGCGCGGAGTTGACCGCCGCCGATCGCACCAAACTGTTGAAGTATGCGAAGGCCTACAAAGGACCGCAGGAGGCGCTGTTCGCCAAGTATCTGTCTTCGCTCGGCGTCGACCGCTAGATTGATTGGGGCTGTGCAGGTCATGAAACGCAGCATCGGAATTGTCGCCGTGATTTTGGTGTTTATCGCGACCGGGCGCGACACCAACGCACAGGTGCGCAGCGCCGCGGGCCAGCAGCAGCCGGTTGCGACTCACGCTCCACCGGCGCCACAGAACCCGACACCGGCCACGGGATCGCGATTCACCTCCACGCTGAAATTCGTTCCACCTCCGCCCACTGTCGTCCGTCCGATGCCGTTATCTGCCGCGGAGTTCCTTGCGCAAGGGCCCTCCCGGTTGGGACCGTTTTCCTTCTGGCCATGGGGCGCCTGGCTGCCCATCCCGCTTTATTCGCTTTATTCGGGTTATTCGGGCTACACGGTGCCCGAAGTGTACGAACCGCCACTCGAGGGTGCGCCCGTCGGCGGCGTGCAACTCGACATCGATCCCCGCCGCGGCCAGGTGTTCGTCGACGGCACGTACGTCGGTCTTGTCGAAGAGTTCAGCGGCTATTTCCATCACCTCGACCTCCCTGCCGGCCCGCATGACATCGCTGTCGTCGCGCCGGGGTACGAGCCACTGAGCTTTCACGTCCTCGTGTCGCCTGGCGCCACGCTGACGCAGCGAGCGTCGCTTGGTCGCGCCTACGGTCGGTAGCGCTAAAGCTCAATGCGCATTCGGCATTGAGCATTGAGCATTGAACTCGGAATTCATTCACGGAGTGAATTACCCCTGGTCCACTGACGGCCAGACGGTCTTCTATGGTCTGGACTTCGGAACCAATGTCTGGGGATCGCATCTCGGCGTAACTACACGACGAGACGCGATCGCACGCGATTTCGCCGATATGGCGGCTCTTGGCTTCGTCGTCGCGCGGTGGTTCGTGTTCTGCGACGGCCGCGCCGGAATCGTGTACGACGAGCGCAGTCTGCCCGCAGGCCTCGACGAGCAGTTCTTCAACGACGTCGATACGGCGCTCGAGATCGCCCGCGACGCGGATATGCAAGTCGTGTTCGTGCTGTTCGATCATCACTGGCTCTTTCGCGGTATTCATCACGCGATGCCGGATCCGATCACCGGCGACATGCTGGACGCACGTCTGCCGAATGGCCGCGCGCGCGAACTGTTGTCGCAGGAAGGCCATGACGCGCTCTTTGCTCACGTCATCGCCCCTTTCGTGCGCCGCTACGGCCATGATGGCGTCCGCGCGGATTTGAAGGAATGCATCTTTGCATTCGAGTTCATGAACGAACCGGACTTCGTCATTGACGAATGGGAGCGTGACCGCAGCCCGCGCGTCAGGCGCGCGGTGCCGTTTGCCGCCTTTGCCGTCGCGCTCGCGCGCCTCAGCCAGCTTGTTCACGCCTACACGCCGGCACTCGTCACGCTCGCGGCAGCGCGGGCGGACAACTTGTGGGCCTGGGACGACGATGGATTGGGACTCGACGTCCTGCAGCTGCACGCGTATCCGGATTCGCTCCATCCGGGGGATGTCGATCCATTCGTGACGCCGATGAGCGAGCTCAATGTCAGCCGCGAACTCATCCTCGGTGAATTCCGATCGGCGGCGCCGCTTGACCAGTCTATCGAGCAGGCGCTGGCCGGCGGCTATGCCGGCGCGTGGCCGTGGAGCTTCAGCGGCACTGATTCCTACGGCCGCTTACCCGTCGACGCGATTCGGCGATTCGGCGAACGTCACGGCGACCTGGTGAATCCGCGCTTCACACCCCGAGATTGACTTCTGAACGGTGCGGGCGCACAGTCAGCCGGTTAGGGAGGCGCATCATGACCCTTCGACACGCGGCTCTGGCGCTTTTCGTGGCAACGGTGCTCCTGCCCGCGCATGTTCGCGCGGAAGTATCGCGCGTGGAAATCACCACGCGCCGCGACGTCGCAGGCGGCCGGTCGTTCGGCTCCACGGGACCGTACGAACAGATCGTAGGAAAGCTGTTCTTTGCGATCGATCCCGCCAACAAACGAAATGTCGTCATCACGGATCTCGACAAAGCGCCGAAGAATGCGGCCGGTAAGATTGAGATGTCTGCCGACCTAGTCATCCTCAAGCCGCGCGATGCGAGCAAGAGCAACGGCATCGCGCTGTTCGACATCGTCAATCGTGGCCGCGGGGTCGCGCTGAGCAAATTCGACGCACAGGTAACTGGCACCGGCGCCGCACCGCCGGACGAGTACGGCGACGGATTCCTGTTCAATCGTGGATACACGATCGTGCAGGTCGGATGGGAATTCGACGCACGTCGCGAGGGCGCGATCCGGGCAGAGATTCCGGCCGCCATGGGCATCACCGGACTGGCGCGTGCCACGTTCATTCCGACGTCGAACAGTCCAGAGGCGACAGTCGGCGATCTCGTGGGATATACGCCGAGTGATTCGAACGCACCGCAAAACACGCTCACCGTTCGCGATTCGCCGCAGGCGGCGGCGACGGCCATTCCGCGCGCGAAGTGGCGTCTTGCCGGCAACGTCGTGACCCTCGATGGCGGGTTCGAGCCAGGCCGCATCTACGAGCTCGCGTACACGGCCGCGAACCCGCCGGTGGCTGCGCTCGGTTTCGCCGCAGTTCGAGACGCCGCGTCGTGGGTGAAGTACTCGGCCGATGCGACGGTGTCCGCGAAATACATCTTCGCGTTCGGCTCCTCGCAGACCGGACGCTATCTTCGCGAATTCCTATACGACGGCTTTTATACGGACGAGCGGAATCGCCTGGCATTTGACGCCGTTATTCCGCACCTTGCCGGCGCGTCGGGCGTCAACCTCAATCGGCGTTGGTCGATACCGACGTCGTTGTCATCGGACGTCGCGACGATCTTCCCGTTCTCCGACATGAAGCAGCGGGATCCGGTGACGGGCGCCGAGGACGGACTTCTCGAGAACACACGCGCTGGCGAGCACCAACCAAAGGTGTTCTGGACCAATACCGCGACTGAGGTGTGGGAGAAGGCGGCCGCGCTCGAAACGATGACACCTGATGGAATGCAGGACCGGCCGCTCCCGCCGAACGTGCGGCTCTATGTGTTCGCGGGGACACAGCACGATCCCGCCAAGTTTCCTTCGAGCGTCAGCAACGGACAGCTGCAGGACAATCCCACCGATTACGTCTGGGCGATGAGAGCGCTGCTCGTCGGCATGGAGAAATGGGTGCGCCAGGGCACTGCGCCGCCGCCCAGCCGTTATCCGCGATTGCAGGACGGCACGCTTGTGCGATCGACGAATGTGGCGTTTCCGGATATTCCAGGCGTGGTCTCGCCGAAAAAAGCGCTGCCCGGCGCGCGAGGCGTCAACAGCCTGGTGGCGAAGGACGGCGGAGCCGGCACGCCGCTGCCGCTGTTGGTGTCTCAGGTGGACAAGGACGGCAACGAGCTCGGCGGGCTTCGTCTTCCCGACGTGATGGTGCCGCTGGCGACCACGGCGGGCTGGAACTTCCGCAAGAGCGCGATCGGCGGCACACACCTCTTCTTTCCACTCCTTGGCTCGTACGTTCCGTTCGCGAGGACGAAGGCTGACCGTGAACGGATTCACGATTCACGACAGTCGATTGAAGAGCGGTATCAGTCACGCGATCGCTACGTGAAGCAGGTGCAGGACGCCGCGGCGTCACTCGTGAAGGAAGGTTACGTGCTCGCCGAAGATGTGCCGGCGATCGTGAAACACGCGGGCGATCACTGGGACGTCCTCATGAAACGACCGAGCAGCACGAGTACCCGCTAGTTGTTCTTTCGGCTGCGGGTCTTGGGACGAGGGTCCGGGATGAACCCGTTGCGGTTCGGCATCACGATTTTCGGCAGGCTCGTGGCGTCGATGACCTGATCCTCACGAATGATGCCGTTCAAGTTGAGAAGGTAAGCAACGGCCGCGTAGACCTCGGGCGGCTTGAGCAGCCCCGGCTGATCGAACGGCATCGCCCGATTGATGTAGTCCCACAGCGTGGTCGCGTATGGCCAGTAGCTGCCGATCGTCTTGAGCGGCCGTGCCGTGGCGAGCGTGCCTTGCCCGCCTACCAACACCGGCCCCACGTTGCCTTCGCCGCTGGGGCCATGGCAGCGGGAGCACTGGGCGGCAAAGACCGCTCGACCCGTTGCCACCGTGCCCGAGCCCTCGGGAAGGCCTCCTCCATCAGGAGCGATGGCGGAACCTAACGCTCGAATCTCATCCGGCGTGGGCGGTCTTCCGACACCATAGGTCGGCGACTGCGCGGCCAGCGGCACCGCCGCAGCGAGCCATAACACGATCGCGCTACGCGTCCACATTGGTCACCGTCCCATCCGCCCGGACGATCCAGAACTTCATTCCGTTGAAGTGATAGTTCGAGTTCGTCCCGCGCGCTGCAATCAAGGCTTCGCGCGTCGGCTGCACGTATCCGGTGTCGTCGGTCGCGCGTGATGCGATCACGGCCTCGCGTCCGTCGAACCGCCATGGCAGGCGGAAACGCGTCAGGGCGATGGGAAGCCGCGGCTCGTGGAGGTGCGCGTTGACCCAGCTTCGCCCGCCATCGAGTGTTACCTCGACGCGCTCGATTGTCCCTCGTCCCGACCATGCGAGGCCGGTCAGCTCGTAAGGTCCGCGGCGTGGCAGCGTTTGTCCGCCCGACGGAAACGTGATGACCGACTTGGCATCCATCTCGTACGTGAACATCCACGCCTTGCCATCCGGCATCAGCTCCGTGTACTTCGCGGTCTCGTCTCGAGCCATGTACGCCTGATTGGTGACCTTCAGGCTGTGGAGCCACTTCACGTTGGTGTTGCCTTCCCAGCCAGGGTTGATCAGGCGCAACGGATACCCCTGGTTCGGACGAATCGCTTCGCCATTCTGCCCGTAGGCGAGTAACGAGTTGTCCATCGCTTTCGCCAACGGGATGCTGCGCTCCATACGGCAGGCATCCGCGCCCTCGGCAATCACCCAGCTCGCCCCTGGCTTGACGCCGACCTCGGTCAGCAGCAGCGACAACGGAACCCCGGTCCACTCGCTGCCGCTGAGGAGGCCATAGCTGCGCTGCACGTCGACCCCGGTCTTCTCCGCCCACTCGCTCCCGCTGTTGCCGCCGCATTCGAGGAACAGGATTCGCGTCAAGGATGGCAGGCGTCGAATTTCCTCGATCGAGAGCGAGAGCGGTCGCTCCACCATTCCATGGATGACCAGGCGATGTTGCGCCGGGTCGATGGTCGGAATACCGGAGTGATGGCGTTCGTAATGGAGCGAGGACGGCGTCAGCGTGCCGACGGAATCCTGAATAGGTGTGAAGCTCGAGCCCGTTTCCGGCGTCTTCGTGTCCCGGCGCCAGCGGACCGCTTTTTCAAAAGGCGACCGCTCTCCATACGGGCCAAGCGGCGCGCCCAATTTGCCCGGCGTGTCCAGCGCCAGCGCGTCACGATAGGGAACCAGCAGCCCTGCACCGGCGGCTGCGCCCATCTGAAGTATGCGGCGGCGCATCGATCGCTTGTGGTCAGTCACGGCGACACCTCGCGCAGATTCTAAGCCCGTAGGGTCGCTACGAGCCAATAAGATAGGCGCCCAGTGAAACTTCCGCATCCCGTAATCCTCCTGATCGCCGGCGTCGCCATATGCGCAGCGCTGACCTGGATCCTTCCCGCAGGTGAGTACGAACGACGAGACGATCCCGCTACCGGACGGCGCGTCGTGGTCGCTGGCACGTTCCATTCGGTCGAACCCGCGCCGGTCGGACCGTTCGCGGCCGTCGTCGCCATTCCGCGTGGCTTCGTCGAAGCCGCCGATGTCGTCGGCGTGGTCATCTTCGTCGGCGCGGCATGGATCGTCGTCGAGCGGATCGGCACCCTTGGCCGGCTGATTACGACGCTCGTCGCCGCCTTCGGGAATCGCGGGCTGATCGCCATTCCAGTCATCTCGTTGTTTTTCGCAAGCATGGGTGCACTGGAGAACATGCAGGAGGAGATCATTCCTCTCGTCCCGGCGTTGTTGCTGCTGGGACGCGGCCTCGGCGTCGACGCCGTCGTCGTGGTCGCAATGAGCACAGGCGCAGCGGCGATCGGAAGCGCCTTTGGTCCAACCAACCCGTTTCAGGCCGGCATTGCCATGAAGCTCGCGCAGCTTCCACCAATGTCCGCGGCGCCGCTTCGATGGACCACGTTCGCTGCCGCATCCGCGCTGTGGATTGCGTGGACGATGTGGCATGCGACGCGGAATCGTGACCGGGCATCGGGATTGGGGATTCGGGATTCGGAAATCTCAGGTGCAATCGCGTCGGCACATACGAGGGACTATCTGATTCTCGCGATCGCGATCGCGCCGATTGCGGCGTACGTGTACGGGTCGGTTGCGCTCGGTTGGGGATTCAACGAGCTCTCCGCCGGATTTCTCATCGCGGGTGTCGTTGCGGGGTTGCTTGGCGGTCTTGGCGTCGCGGGAACGACCGCGGCCTACCTCGAAGGCATGCAGGCGATGCTCCCGGCGGCGATGCTGATCGGTGTCGCGCGCTCATTGTCGCTCGTCCTGACGGATGGCCGCGTCACCGACACCATCCTGGATGGACTTGCGGCGCCGCTCTCGCGTGCGCCCGCGGCGTTCGCATCTCTGTTGATGATCCCCTTTCATTCGATCGTTCACGTGGCAGTGCCAAGCGTCAGCGGACAGGCGGTGCTCACGATGCCGATTCTCGTTCCGCTATCCGATCTGCTCGGCATCTCCCGGCAAGTAACGGTGCTTGCGTATCAGACGGGAGCCGGACTCACGGAGCTGTTGACGCCGACCAACGGCGGCCTGATGGCGGTCCTTCTCGCTGCTGGCGTTCCGTTCGGCCACTGGATCAAGTTCGCGGCATTCGGTGTGCTGCTGGCACTCGTCGTCGGCGTCGCGGCAATCGTCGCGGCGCTCTCGTCTTGAAACCTGCTAACGCGGTGCTTTCGACAGACTGATCAGGTTGGCGAACTGCCGGTACGCGCCAGGAACCCCCGCGGGAAGCTGCCGGAACCACGAATACGACGTATAGACGTATCGTCCTCTTCCGACCTCTGCGTACACCTCGGCGCCGCGCACGGGCGGCTCACCAGGATCCGCACACTCCAGCAGCGGGACATATCTCGAATCGAACGTCGTGAATGCGTACGAGTTCCGCTCCTGAACCCATCCACTGAAGTCGGCGTCAGTAATCCTGTTTGGGAAATTGAAGACAGGATGTGCGGGCACGAGGATCTTCACCGGCGCATCCTCGACCGTCACGCGCGGATTCGCATTCGTGGGCGGTGTGGCCGGATACGGCGGCAGCATCCGATTCGCATATTCCTGCTGCTGATACTGGACGATCATCGTCCCACCGCGCTGCATGTAATCGAGCAGCCGTCCGTTGTTCGCCACGAAATCAGGGTTCGTTTCCGAGGCGCGGATCCCGACAACGATCGTGTCGAACTTGGAGAGGTCGCCCGTTGCGAGGGTGTCGCCATCGAGCATCGTGACGTCTACGCCCATCCGCCGAATGGCGTCTGCGACTTGATCGCCGCTCCCCATGATGTAACCGACTTTGACCGGCGCCACTTTCAAATCGAACACTTGCGCGGTTGCGGTCGCCGGCCAGTACAGGCGATGCGTCTGGATGTGCGGGTAGGCGACAACCTGCACGTCGCGCGAGAACGTCGCGTTTCCGACCGTCGCCTCGGCCGCGATCTCGAAGTGACCCGCAGTACGGCGGGCTGGAGCAGTCACGACGAATGGCGTCGAGGTCTTGTCGCCGTCGGCGTTGAGCGTGAACGGTGCTTCTGCGGGCGTGGCAGTCCACCCCTGAGGCAGGCGCAGCCGAACCATGCCCGTCACCGCCTGCGATGAAAAGCTGATGGCACGCACGACCAGTTTCTGCTGATTCGGCGTAGTGCCAAGCGGGACGACCAGCAACGATGCGTCAACGCCGACCGCGATGCGTGGGACGACGTTGACATCGCGGCGCAGCTCGCCGCGGATATCATCGGCGTAGCGGAACTGCAGCGGTCTTGTGACGGTTACGTCGATGCCGCCGATCGTCAGGGTGACAGACGCGGTCAACTGCGGCGGATCAAACGGCAGCGCCTTCGGATCGTTGTCACTCCACTTATACACATCCCCGGTTCGCGGTTGTTTCAAGTAGTACGGCTGCGTCGGTTGCGCGTCAGGAGAGACGCGAACTCGGTAGGTTGCGAGGTTCGTCGGTGTCTCGCGACGATTGCCTCCACTTCCAGGTTGTCCCGCCGGGGCGGTTGTCAGCGGCTGGATGGCCCAATCGGCGGGTGCGTTCACGACAGCCTTGCCAACTGTCACACTGGAACCCGCAGGGAGAAACGTTCGAACCTGTACATCGATCGAGTCGCCGGCGACGACTGTCTCTTTCAACGCCAGCGGATCGACATCTACTTCGGCTGCGCGCACTAGTGCGTCGGAGAACTCGTCCTCCTTGAATGCCAGCAGGAAGTCGGCATCCGCACGCGCGTCGACCGGTGCGCTGGAAGACTTGAGGGCAGCGCGAGCGGCGCGCGTTGCACGCAGCCCATCGGCGAGCGAAGGGATGATCCGCGCCAGGTTGAGCGGCTGGTAATCCGCCAGTGCCTTCTTCGAAGCGGCGTCGATCGCCGCCAGTTCGGTCCGAAGCGTTCCGTCGGGCAATCCGGTCAGCCGTGCGATCCCGGGAATCGAGGTGTCCAGGCCATCGAAGATCGTTTTTTCGGGCGACGGATGCTCCACGATGCTGTCGGCGTAAACGAGAGTCGACGCGATCGGCCCGCGTACTTCGATGCCGCCCTGTGCCTGCGTCTTATGTTGGCTCCGACCTTCAAACGCGATCTGCGCATAGCTGCGACCGAGCACGGGATCGACGATTCCCTCCTGGACCTGCAGGGTGGCGGCGGCCGAATCGGGCCGAGCGTTACCGAAGACGCCGCGATAAAACTTCTTCGCCTGCCACGGCCGGAGCCCTTCGCGCAGTTGTTCCGGGAACTCGTTTGGATCGGCGGCCGCCTTGTACGCCAGCGGCACGAGATATCCGGCCTCCTGGTGATGGCCGTGGCCATCGCTCGGCGTGCCGTTCCAGCGTGAGTAGATCACCAACGGCCGGAACATGCGGATGACACGTACGTAGTCGCCGAGCGTGTCGTGCTCGCCCCATTTCATCGCCGCTTCGGTGCGCGATTTGGAGAAGCCGTAGTCGAACGTGTGGCCGAAGAACTGCTCGGCACCGTCGAGGCGTCTCGCTTGCAGCAGCTCTTCAGTGCGAATGACGCCGAGCGCGTCGAACAGCTCCGGGCCGATGATGTTCTGGCCGCCTTCGCCGCGGTTCAGCGAAACGTAGGCCACGCGCGCATGGTCGCCGCGTGCCGCCCGTGCAATGAAGGCCGAATCTTCGTCGTCAGGATGCGCGCCTGTGTGCAACACGCTGGCGGTAGTCTGCAGTCGCTCGAGGACTTGTGCCAGGCCCGACGCGCCCGTGTCGTAAATCGGCCGGACCTGCGCGTGTCCGGCGAGCACGAAGACAGACACCCCTAGAGCGGCAATCACAGCGCGTCGCATAGAGCTCAGAGTATATGGGGTCAGGCGGGGTGCTGGGGCCGGCTAAAGCCGGCCCCCACCGGTTATTGCGGGCCTCGGACCACCTGGACGAAGTCCTGCGGACGAATCCACTTGGCAAATGCGGCACGGACTTCGTCAGCCGTCAGATCGTAATAGCGCTGGCCCATACGCCGCGCTTCGTCGAGCGGCAGGCCTATCTGCGCACGGGCGAGGAGCACCCCGGCGATCGAGTCTTCGCTCGATTGCTGCAGCGCCATCTGACGCAACAGCAGCGCTTTCGCCTGATGCAGCTCCTCGGGACTGACATTGCCGGTCTGCATCGCGCGGAGGTCGCGCACAATCAGGTCGCGCGCTTTCGCGACGTTCGGCGGATCCGATCCAAAGCTCACCGTGTAGACGCTGCGCGTCTTTCCGGCGGTGAAGTCGTCTTCGACGGTATATACGAGACCTTCAACCTGCCGCAGATCGTGGTAGAGGCGCGTGGCGTAAAATCCGCCGCCGAGAACGTTGTTGCCCAGCTGAATGGCGTAGTAGTCAGGATCGAATCGCGTCAGCCCGACCTGCTCCGCGAGAGTCACGGAGGCCTGCACGGCTTCGGGATCGGCAACGTTGAAATCTTTCGTCGTGTTCTTAGGTACCGGCGGCAGCGTCGGATCGGGCGTCGGACCATCCGCCTTCCATGCGCCGAAATATTTCTCGACGATGCTTTTTGCCTCGGCAGGATCGATGTCGCCGATGATCGCGATCGCCGTCAGGTCTGGCCTGAACGTCGTCTCGTAGTGCTTCCGCACGTCGTCGATCGTCAATGCACTGACGCTCTCGGGCTTCGGCTCACGCAGTGCCGGATCGCCGGACGGCAACAGACCCGTCTTCACCGCACGGTCTACGTGGTAACCAGGACTCTTCATCTGACCTTCGAGATACTCGGCGGTCTGTTGCTTGACGACGGCGAAGGCGTCAGCCGGCAGCGCCGGATGCAGCACGTTATCGGCGAGCAACTCAACGCCGCGAGCGAAGTCGCTCTTCGGCACGCGCAGGGAAAAGTCGTAGCCCGCGGTTTCATTCGCCGCGATGTCATCCAGCGCCTTTTGGAACGCCAGACGGTCGAGTGTGGTGCTGCCATATGAAAACAGCTGATCGAGCACGTCGGTGACACCGTCCTTGCCTGGCGCTTCCTGCAGGCCCGCTTCATGCCGGATGTTGCCGAGCAGCGTCACCGTCGGGCTCGTCGGATCGCTTTTGACAATCACGCGCAGCTTGTTTGGGAGCGTCGTGTCGGTCCAGTTCGCGTTCACCGATGGGACGCGAATCGAGGCAAGCGCCGTGTCGGCCCACGCTGGCAGCTTCACCGGCTTGGTCGGCGCTGCGGTCAACTGCTCGCCGCCACCGAATCCCTTTCCGGAGGCGGCTTCGCCAGTCGGCTTCGGAATCAGCGTCGCAGTGATCGAGTTGGAGTCCTTGAGGAACTGCCTGGCGACTCGATTGACGTCGGCAACCGTCACCCGCCTGATAGCCTCGACAGTCTCGTCGGGCGAGTTGCGACCTTCGGCCGCAAGCGCCTGCGACCAGACAGCTGCGAGATCAGAAATCGAGTTGCGCCGAAATAGCGCCGAAGCGACTTCTGTTCGCTTTGCCGCCTCGACCAGCTCCGCTGGAAAACCGTCACGTACGTAATTGGCGACGATGGACCGCATGTCGGCGACGACTCCCGTCGGAGCGGTGGATGCAGGGAGGGCGGCGACGCTGAACCCGACGCTCGCTTTCGGATACGTTTCCGCGAGCTCGAACTGCGCGAAGAGCGCCTTGCCCGCCGGCACGAGCGCATACAGATCGGCGCGCTGGCTTGCCAGTACGTCGGCCATCACCCGCGCGGCGGCGAAATCCGGACTGTTGGTGCCGGGCAAGCGATAGGCGATGAACGCCAGCGTATACGGCAGGTTGCTGTCGAGCGTAAAACTCTCCGGCTTGACAGGCCGCAGCGCGACCGCCGGTCGCTGCCCGAGTGGACGACGCGGAATCGCACCGTACAACTCTTTGACCTTTGCCAACGTGACTGTCGGATCCACGTCGCCGGCGATGACGAGGATTGCGTTGTTCGGCGCATACCACTGGCGATAGAAGGCCTTGAGCGTCGTGCCAGTGGTCTTTTGAAATGACTCGCGCGTGCCGAGCGCATCGTGCGCGTACGGTGTGCCGGCGAACATGACCTCGTTCAGCCGCGTGATGAACTTATAGGTAGGTTCGGAGAGATCACGCGCGACCTCCTGCTGGATCGCGCCTGTTTCCTGTTTCCACTCAGCGTCCGAGTCGACCATGTCGCGCATGCAGGCCGCATCGACGCGCAACGCGACCTCGAGATCGGCCGATGGCACCGTCGCGAAATACTGCGTGATCGTCTGCTGTGTATCCGCGTTGTTGAAGCCGCCGAGCTGGGCAAAAATCGCGGCGATTTGATCGGCGCTCACATCCGCGCATCCGCGGAACGCCATGTGCTCCTGCGCGTGGGCCATGCCGGGGAACCCTGGCGGCGTTTCGTTCGCGCCGACCAGATAGTTCTGCATGACCGTCGCTACTGGCGCGAGCGGATCGCGGACGATCACGACACGAAGGCCGTTGTCGAGGGTCGCACGGGTAACGTCTCCTCCCGCGGGTGACTGCGAGAAGGACGACTGGGCCGTCAAGAGAAGTACAACGAGTAGGGCGAGGACTTTTCGCATCACTTCAATCACGTTCCGACATTCCAGGATGGCGGTCAAGAGGATCCGCATCGTTGGTGCCTGCGTCGCTGTTGAGGTACTGTGCCGCGACACGTGAATCAATCATCCCGGTTCCTTCAAGTGGTTCCTCTGTTCCTCTTGGTCGTCATCGCGGCAGGCATCCCACGTTTCGCGGCGGCGCAGGCGGCTGAACCGCCGGCGATGACCGCAACGCGACTGAGCGACGGTGACCGCATCGTTCTCGACGGGCGCCTTACCGAGGAAGCATGGCAGCGGGCGATGCCCGCGTCCGGCTTCCGTCAGCAAGACCCGAATACAGGCGACTCGGCGACCGAACCGACCGAAGTCCGTGTCCTCTATGACGCGCGTCGCATCCTTATTGGCGTGATCTGTTTTGATTCCGAGCCCGGACGCGTCATGGGGAATCAAATGCAGCGCGATCAATCGCTCGGCGCCGACGATCGCTTCATGGTCGCGATCGATACCTATTCCGACGGCCGGTCGGGTTACTACTTCGAGATCAATCCGTCGGGCGCCATGGGCGACGGTCTGATCGCGTCTGGCAATGGCGCCGCCGTGAACCGCTCGTGGGACGGCATCTGGAACGCTCGCGCGTCTCGAGATGAGCGGGGCTGGAGCGCAGAGATCGAGATTCCGCTCAATACGATCAACTTCCAAGCCGATGCGTCGAGCTGGGGCATCAACTTCCAGCGCACCATCCGCCGCAAAATCGAGGAGACGCTCTGGAGTGGCTGGGCTCGCAATCAAGGTCTCACCTACATGCCCGCCGCCGGACGACTGCAGGGTCTCGACAGCCTGCGGCAGGGTCTCGGCCTCGACCTGGTGCCGTATGTCGTTGGAAATTCCTCGGCGGCGCCGGGCCGCGGCGCCGGCGCCTCTGTGGAGACCGGATCGATTGGAGGCGATATCGCCTACAACCTGACGCCGGGGCTTCGCGCCAACGTGTCCATCAACACGGACTTCGCGGAGACCGAAGTCGATCAACGCCAAGTCAACCTCACACGGTTCCCGTTGTTCTTTCCTGAGAAGCGGGCGTTTTTTCTGGAGGGTGCGAGCCTGTTCGTGTTCTCCCGCGAGACGGGCAACGCGATCACGCCGTTCTTCAGCCGTCGCATTGGCCTAGACGATTCCGGCGTGCCGCAGCCGGTCGACTACGGCGCGAAGCTGACCGGACACGCCGGCGCGTTCGACGTCGGCGCCATGCATGTGCGGACGCGTGATCGCGGCAGCGTTGCGGGCGAGGATTTCACCGTGCTGCGATCGCAGCGGCGGTTCTGGCGCCAGTCGTACGTCGGCGCGCTCATCACGAACCGCAGCGGCGCGGCGGAACCAGCGCGGCAGACGGTCGGAGCGGACTTCGCGCTCGCGACGTCGACGCTTTTTGGGAAAGAGGTACTCGAGGTCAGCGGCTACTACCTGAACACCACGAAGCTCTCGGGATCACGCGGCGGCTCGGCGTTCGGTGCGCGCATCAACATGCCGAACGATCCCATTTACTGGCGCCTGTTCGTACGCGAGGTGCAGGATGGCTACGATCCGGCCGTCGGGTTCGTCGATCGGCGGGCCTATCGTGAGATTGCTCCAGACGTCCGCTACACCGTGCACACGGAACGCAGTCGTTATGGGCGCTACCTGCGACGGTTCTCCTTCGAAAGCAATTTGGATCACATCTTCGATCTGAACGGCCGTCTCGAATCGCGCCGGGACGACATGCAACTGCTTCGTGCCGACCTCGGCTCGACCGACCTCGTCGAGTTTCATCTGCTGTCGCTTTACGAACGGCTGCCGCGCGATTTCCAGATCTCGCCTGGCGTCATCCTGCCCGCCGGCGGTCAGTACTCCTTTCTGCGCCGGCACTATCAGGCGCAGACGACGACGAGCCGTCCGGTGTCGTTGAACATCACCTACGAGGACGGCACGTTCTATTCAGGAGAACGGCAGCAGGTGACGGGCACGCTGAGCCTGCGGCCGCGCAGGGGCTGGCTGATTAACGTTGGCGGCGACTTCAACGAGATTTCGTTGCGCGAAGGACGCTTCACCACGCGGCTATGGCTCAACGATGTGAACACGCAGTTCAGTCCCTTCATCTCGCTTGTCAATCGACTCCAGTTCGACAGCGTGACCCGCCAGCTTGGGTGGCAGGCGCGCTTTCGCTGGATCACCCGGCCGGGCAACGACATCTTCCTCGTGTATACGCACAACTGGACGGATCAGACCACGCTGCAGACGCTCGATCGAAAGGGTTCGATTAAGGTGGTGAGGACGATCCGGTTCTGAACTCGAGACTCATCCCGCTTGCAAATGCGCGGAGCCGCGCTCGCAGACGAAGCTGCCACCAGCCATTTCGGCGTCGGATCGAACGCGCACGTCGGGCGAGAACAACCAGTCCGCCTTCATCCGGTTCGGTGTGAGCTCCACCAGGATGAAACCGCGGTGCGCGCCGTCGAGGTATTTGAGGTGGGGGAAGGCGACACGTAGGGCCGCAGCCGCATCCGATCCGCTGCTCGACGTGAACATCGGGGGTGGCGGCGAGCTGATGGCCGGCGTCACCAGTTCGACGGCAAGCGATCCTGCGCCGGACTCGGCACGATAGCCGTTCCACGGATTGCGGGGCACATCGAACCCCCACGAACTATGCGCGTCGCCGGCGAGGATGATCAGGTTACCAATCCGCTCACGTTCGACGAACCCGAGCACGCGATCGCGTTGAGCGGGGTAGCCATCCCATTGATCGGTATTCGTCGGGCGCGTGCCAGGCAGCGTGATGGACGAGAACATCGTTTGCTGCCCGAGCAGCGTCCACGACGTGCCGGCGCGTTGTGCAGCGCGCAGCTGGTCGAACAGCCACGCTTCCTGCGCCGCACCCATCAACGTCCGCTTCGGATCCGCCAGGCCTGCCACATCGCTGTTGGCGACCTGCCGATCCCGGAGCGCGCGGGTATCCAGCATGACGAGATCGGCAAGCGTGCCGAATTGGATTACGCGATAAAGATGGATCGCCGGGTCGGATGATTCCCGAATCGGCATCCACTCGAGATACGCCTTATACGCGGCAGCTCTTCGCGTCGCCCAGTCGCCCTCGCCTTTTTCTGGATTGTGATTGATGGCGCCGTCGGCCCAGGCGTCGTTGGCGAGCTCGTGGTCGTCCCACACGGCGATGAACGGGAACAGGCGATGCGCCTCCTGCAGGTCCGGGTCGGTGCGATACGTCGCGTAGCGGGCGCGATAATCCGCCAACGCGATGGCCTCGTGCGGCGGCTGCGGAATGCGATTGATCGCCGCACCGGCGCCGTACTCTCCTTCGGCGAACTCGTAGATGTAGTCACCGACGTGAACAACGGCGTCGAGTTCCGGCCGCCTCGCGATCGCCGCGTAGACGTTGAAGAAGCCGGCCGGGAAGTTGGAACACGACACCAGCGCGAACCGCATGCGATCCGAAGTCGCGGGGAACGTCTTCGTGCGTCCGATGGGCGACTGTTCACCTTCAACGTCGAACGCGTAGAAATAGGGACGGCCTGGCGTGAGACCACCCACGTCCACCTTGACCGTGTAATCACGCTCACCGCTGGTCTCCGCGGTGCCGCTGGACACGACGCTGCGCAACTCGGCATCGGTACCGACGCGCCATCGCAATTGAATTGGTCGTGTGCTTGACGGTTCGCGCGGCGTTACGCGCGTCCAGATGATCAGCCGGTCGAGCAGCGGATCGCCGCTCGCGACGCCGTGTTGAAAGCGGGTGCCGGCGGCTGCGGTCTCGCGCTGTTCCTGCGCCAGCGCGGGGAAGGACAGGCTTGCGGCCGCAGTGGCCCAGAGAAATTCGCGGCGTGTCAGGGACACGCTCTAGAAGGTATCAGGTATCGGGTTTCAGGCGTGGTCCAGGCTGTTCCCTAGACCACCGCTGATACCTGATACCCGATACCTACTTCGTAGTAACGATGCTCGTCGCGAGAACGGCAGGCTGCTTCGGCAGTGCCGGGTGATAGGCGTACACGTAGTTGCGCAGCACCGGGTGATCGGGGAATCCCTCGAAGCGGAACTGCTTCATCTCGTTGTAGGCCTGCGACGCGTTCCATCCGTCGAAGGTCATGCGGTAGAGAGCCGTCATCGTTCCGGTCCGATGGCGTCCTCCTGCACAGTGCACGTATACGGGCTGGTTCGCCGGGTTCGTCACGATTTCGAAAAATTGCGCGATCTGCGCATCGGTCGGAGCCTGGGACGTGGTCATTCCGATACGGACGAACTTCATCCCCGCCCCAGAAACAAGGCCAGCCTCGTTCGACGGTCCGTCCTTCTGCAGATCGATGACCGTCTTGACGCCGAGCGCGGCGAGGTCTCGGTAGTCCGAGCCTTTCGGCTGTGCGCCCCTGTAATAGTTGTTGTTGATCTTTCCGAAATTACCGATGCGGATACGACTGAGCGCGGATGATACCGACGCTGCAGGTGTAGCGGTTTGCGCAATCGCGGGAACCGTGAAGGAGACGGCGACGAAACAAGCGGAGAGGACACGTATACGCGCTTTGTGTGCACCCATGTTGAAACCCTATGTGTTACTGGAAAGAACGCCGGGGGTAAGTAAGAGCAATTGTAAAGGATCCCGCCAAGCACAACAGATATCGTCGGGCACCGGTGCCTCTATCGTGACCACTTGTCGGCTTTGCGGGTGCGGAAATGTAACCCGCCATGCATGCAGTGCCTGGCGTTGGATGACCGGATCAGCTGAACCGTATGTCCGATCGCCGGCAATAGGCGATCCGGTTGCAGCCAGGTGCACGCGAATCTGGTGCGTGCGCCCTGTGCCGAGTCGGCAGTTCACCAACGAATACCCGTCGTCGCTCGCGATGACAGAGTAGGTAGTCTCACTCGGTACACCTGACGCATCGGCAATGACCCTGCGACGGTCCGTGGGATCACGGCGCAGTGGCAATGCAATCCGTCCTTCGAGTGGCCGCGGCGTACCGCGAACGATTGCCAGGTATTCCTTGATGACCTGGGCGGCGCGTGCATCCCGTTGAATGCGCGCGTGCACACCCGGCGAAAGAGCAACGACGACCACGCCCGACGTGTCCTTATCGAGGCGGCTGACAAGTCCTGGACGTACGTCTTTTCTGTTGCGAACCCGCCAGAGGACGCCATTCAGGAGCGTTCCCGAGGGGTTGCGGAACGTTGGATGGACGACCATCCCCGCTGGTTTGTTCACGGCCATCAACGCATCGTCTTCGTAAAGAACGTCCAGTGGAACGGGCTCCGCGACGGCGCGTTCGCGCAGGCGCGACCGGTTTGGCAGGTCCACTTCCACCGCAGTTCCTTCACGGACGTGCATCGATGCCCGGGCCGCCGGCGTCCTGTTGACCGAGACCAGACCGTCGGCTATCCATCGCTGCGCACGCGCCCGCGACATCCCGGAAACCTGGGTAATGTGCCGGACCAGCACTTGATCCAGTCGTAAACGCGCATCGCCACGGTCCGCCGTGAAATGGATAACCAACAACTGTTACTCGCTTATCTCTGCCGCAGGCCGACTAATAATCATTGGACGGTCGAACGCTGAAGATAGACTGTACGAAGGGGACAGGAGCCACATGAAATTGAGGATGCCACAGCCCGACCAGGCGATACGAGGTCGTGAGGAGGCAATGGACGTACCGGAGACGCACTTTGTCAACGGCCATCGTATCGTGCCTCCGTTTCCCGAGGGGCTCGAACGGGCGATTTTTGCAATGGGATGCTTCTGGGGTGCCGAGCGGAAGTTCTGGGAGGCGCCGGGTGTCTATGCCACCGCCGTCGGATATGCAGGCGGCTACACGCCGAATGCGACCTATCGCGAAGTGTGCTCGGGCATGACCGGTCACACCGAAGTCGTACTCGTCGTGTTCGATCCGAAAGTCACGTCCTATGACGCCTTGCTGAAGATCTTCTGGGAGAACCACGATCCGACGCAGGGGATGCGGCAGGGCAACGACATCGGCACGCAGTATCGTTCCGCGATCTACACGTTCTCACCGGAACAGAAGCGTGCGGCCGAAGCATCGCGGCAGCTTTTTCAGGATCGGCTGAATGATGCCGGCTACGGACGGATCACCACGGAAATTGCGGATGCCCCGCCGTTTTATTACGCGGAGGACTATCACCAGCAGTATCTGGCCAAGAATCCCGCCGGTTATTGCGGGTTGGGCGGCACCGGCGTCAGCTGTCCGGTCGGGGTGAACGCGTGAGCGGCCGAGTAGACGCGTCCACTCCTCGCTATAATCGCCCGTGATGAGTCGAGTCAGTTACGCGAACACACCGTCCACCGTCGATCAGGAAGCCTTACGCACGACCCACCGTGTCCGGATTGTGTCGGCTGCCGAAGAAGGAACCGGGGTGAACGCGCTGCCTGGCGGCGTCTACGGGTTCACGTATTCACCAGGCCTCCCGAACGCGCCGCTCTTCGCCGAGCGCCGGTTCCGCAGCTACGAAACCCACAAGCTCGCGAATGGCGACATCTACATCATCGGATTCGCTGACGTGGAAACGGCCGCGGTACTCGTGTCGAGCAACGCCGAACAGACCATTCAGGTGCAGCCTGAGCCCGACGAGAAGGCGAACGTGTTCGTGAAGATTCCGTACACACGCATTCGGCAGCACCGCCAGTATGCGGCGCCAAACCAGCACGGCTTCACCGTGACTGTCGTCGGAAGTTAGAAGGTCGAAGGTCGAAGTAAACCTCGAACTTCGAACTTACTTCGCACTTCAACCTTCAACCTTCGAACTTCTCTCCACTGGGCGATTCGGATCCGATTCCCACTCGGACCACGAGCCTGCGAACAACCGCGCTCCAGGGAGTCCGGCGTGCTCCATTGCGAGCAGGTTGTGGCATGCGGTGATGCCGGAGCCGCAATACATGACCGCCTGACTCGCCGGGCTGCCGGCAAGTATCTTTTCGAAATCAGTTTTCAGTTCGTCGAGCGATCGCATCGTGCCGGCTTCGCTGACGTTATGCCGGTAATACCGGTTCCGCGCACCCGGAATATGGCCGTAGATTGCATCGAGCGGATCAGGCTTGCCCGCATAGCGCTCGGGCGAGCGTGCGTCGATCAGCACGACCGCGGGGTCGCCGAGATGGGCGAACGTCTCGTCAACCGTCACGCGCATCTCCTTGCGAAGCCGCTGTGTGAAACCTGCTGGCGGTCGCGTTTCAACACCGCTGCGCACGGGACGTCCTTCGCGCGTCCACTTGGCGTAACCGCCGTCGAGCACGGCGACCGCATCATGTCCCAGATAGCGCAGCATCCACCACAACCGGCTTGCGAATGCGCCTGCCTCCTGGTCGTAGGCGACAACCTGCGTGTCGTCGGCAATTCCGAGCCGTCCGAACGTCGCCGCCATGTCTTCGACAGCCGGTAAAGGATGCCGCCCGTTCCTACCAGTTCGTCGTCCGGCGAGGTCGTGCGCCACGTCGACGAATACCGCGCCGGGCACGTGCGCGGTCTCGTACTGCGATCGCCCCCAGCTCTCATCGGTGAGGTTGTACCGGCAGTCCGCGATGAGCCAGGACGGATCGACAAGGTGCTCGAGGAGCACATCGGATGAGATCAGCGTCGTATGCATGGCGTTCGCATTGCACGAGCAGTGCGCGGAGATCTTATATGAGCCGATTCACCGGAATGGCGGCAATGGTTCTGTTTCTGGTGCTCAGCAGCGCATGCATCGACATGCGCCATGGGAGGCCGATTGTTGGTGGGACCACGGTCCCCAACCCGACGGGCACGGTTTCGGGCACGGTGACGAACTCAGCTGGAACTCCTCTGGACGGGCGACGCGTGACCGCAATCGATATCGCGACCGGAATGCACTATGACGCCACGACGGCCAATAACGGCGGCTACACGATCAAGGTGCCGCTCGGACACTATCGGTTGGAAGTTGAGCTGCGCGGAGGGGAACAGCTTGCGCGGCAGCCTGAAGAGACGCACATCACCACTGGCGACGTCGACGCGCAGCTGAATTTTGTAATCGGTCGGTAGTAGCTGGGAAATCCCAAGTCCCAAATCCCAAATCCCAAGAAATTCCAATTTTTTGATTTGGAAGTTGGATTTGGGATTTAGATTGACATCTTCTCCAAAGCCGCGATGCGGACCTCGAGCGGCGGATGCGTGTGGAAGAATCCCATCCAGCTCCGCGCGCCGTTGATCTTGAGGGTTGCAAGCGCCTGATTCCGCGTGTCAACCGCTTCCTCATTCGCGGCCAGCCGCCGAAGCGCCCCAATCATCCGTTCGCGTCCTGCCAGCATCGCGCCGCCCTTGTCGGCGCGGAACTCCCGCTGACGTGAGAACCATGCGGTGATGAGCGAGCCGAGGAGCCCCAGGACAATCTGCAGCACGATGACGACGAGAAATGATCCGCCGCTGGAACCGCGTTCCCGCGAATCGCCACGGTTTGCGATCACGTACGCGATCAACCGTGAAAAGAAGATCACGAACGCGTTGATGATGCCTTGGAGAAGCGTCATCGTCACCATATCGCCGTTGGCGATATGGGTGACCTCGTGGCCGAGCACGCCTTCCACTTGATCGTCGTTCATCGATCGCAGAAGTCCAGTCGACACCGCCACCAGCGCACGGCTCCTGCTTGGCCCCGTCGCAAACGCGTTCACTTCAGGTGAATCGTAGATCCCCACCTCGGGCATCGGCAGGCCCGCCTTCTGTGTGAGCCCGGCAATCATCGAGTAGACGCGATCGGCGCGCGGATCGCCCGTGTGCCCGTCCACGACGACCATTCCCGTCGACATCTTCGCCATCCACCGCGATATCAGGAGCGAGATGACGGCGCCGGTCATGCCCCAGACCAGGCTGAAGCCGGCCAGGGCGCCGATATTGAGGCCGCCGGGACCGACGTAACGGTCGACACCGAGGATCCGCAGCACAATCGTCAACGTCAGGACGACGGCGATGTTGGTCACGATGAACAGGAAAATGCGCTTGCCCATGGCTTGAGGATAGCACCTCCGCTTGGTTAGACGCGGGGCGGCATCCGGCGGTTTCTCAATTTCGCAGCGCCTCTGCCAGCCGGTGCAGAAAGAGCCCGACGTCAGTGACGACGCCAACCGTCTGCATGGAACCGCGATCGCTGAGCTTGGTCACCACCGCTGGATTGATGTCGACGCACACGACGCGCACCCAGGACGGGAGCATGTTGCCAACCCCGATGCTGTGGAGCATCGACGAGAGCATCAATACGAGCTGCACGTTGTTCGACAACACCTCGGCGTAACGTTCCTGTGCCGCAACGAGGTCCATCTCGGTTTCTGGCAGCGGCCCATCATCGCGGATGCTGCCGGCCAGTACGTACTCCACGCCGTGTTTCACACATTCGAACATCACGCCCGACTTCAGCACGCCGTTGTCGACCGCGGCGCGTATGCCGCCTGCACGGTTAATCGTGTTGATCGCCGCCATGTGATTCCGGTGTCCCTGCTCGACGGGCGCTCCCGCCACCAGATCGATGCCGAGCGATGTGCCCGATAGGGCGAACTCGATGTCGTGAACAGCGAGGGCGTTCCCGGCGAGGACCGCGTTGACGTATCCGCGGCGAATCAGTTCCGAGAAGTGCTCCACGCCACCCGTATGTACGACGACTGGCCCGGCGACGACGGCAATTCGCCCACCGCCTTTCTTCACTTCCTTCATCATCGCCGCGATTCGCGCCACGCTTCCCTCCACGCGGCGCTCCGAGGAGACGTCGTTGCTCATGAACGCAAAGCCGAGGCGATCGCGTTCCCTGAATTCCGGCGTCACACGAATCCCTTCGTGTCCGCAGACGATCGAGTCGCCGACTGTGACATCACGCAGCTTGCGGCAGACCGGCCGACCGTTTTCGCTCACGATGACGGCATCCATCCGTTGCTGTTCAACTTCCCGCCACCGGCCAGCGACCCTGACGTGAGTGCGATGATTCGTCGTCGAGTAGAAGTCGTCGGGAACACAACGGTCCTTCTCGGCTGGCTTGATGAGCGCGTCGCGCTCCCGTACGGGATGGCACCCCCACGTCGTCAGCTGCTGGAGCAGTTCGTCGAGCTGCTGCGGATCGGATGCACTGATGCGCATCTCGATGCGCGACGGGTCGTCATTGGTCCGTCCGATGTCGAACTTGAGAATTTCGTATTGGGCGCGGTATTCGATGATTTTGTCGAAGATTGCCGATAGATGGCCCGAGTCAATGAGGTGTCCCTCGGCCTCTATCGTGTCGCTGGCAGCCATCCCGCCATTCTATTTGTGATTCGCGATCCGTGATTAGTGATTGGCTGGTCTTCGAGATGGCGGGGTCAGCGTCATTGCCCTTCGGGTGCGAACTTGTAGCCGACGCCGCGGACGGTCTGCAGGAAGCGCGGCGCCTCGGGCCGATCTTCGAGGTACTTGCGCAGGCGGACAATGAAGTTGTCGATCGCGCGCGTGTCGGTCTCCTCGTGGAGTCCCCAAACGTGCTCGAGGAGTGTCCCACGGGAGATCGGCTGCCGGGGATGCGTGACGAGATATCGAAGCAGTTCGCACTCCATCCGCGTCAGCCGATAGGACGTTTCCCGGGTGCGCACTTCCATTGCCGTGAAGTCCAGGGTCCGGCCGGCAAATGTGTAGGTGTCCGCGGCGGCGGCGTGGCTGCCGCCGGTCTGTGCTTCGTTCCAGAGACGACGGCGCAGCAGGCCGTTGATGCGCGCGATGAGGATGGCAAGCTCGAACGGCTTGGGAAGGTAGTCGTCGGCGCCGGCTTCAAACCCGCGAAGCACGTCTTCGGCACGGCCACGGGCAGTGAGCATCAGGATGGGCACGAAGTGTCCGGCAGCCCGCAGCGTCGAAGCGACTGTGAACCCATCGCGTCCGGGCAGCATGACGTCGAGCACCACGACATCGTAGGGACGACGATCCTCGAGAATCGAGGCAAGCGCCCGCTCGCCGTCCGACGCGATTGTGACGTCGTGACCTTCAGCTTCGAGATTGAAGCGGAGCCCGTCGGCGATATGCTGCTCGTCTTCGACGACGAGGATACGACTCATGGTTTGATCGCCGCCGGCGTTCGGGAGTCGGGAGTCGGGATTCGCTTCATGAAGCAAGACGAGGCAGTTCGAGCGTGAACGTGGCGCCACGTCCCTCGCCTTCACTCTGCGCGAAGACCCGGCCGCCATGCGCTCGCGCGATCGATCGGACGATGTAGAGGCCCAGGCCTGTTCCCTTGACCTGTTTCAAACCGCGTGTTTGAACACGATAAAAGCGGCGGAAGATGCGCTTCAACTGCTTGCGCGGAATTCCTACGCCACGATCCTGGACGCGAACCCACACGGTATCAGGTGAAGGGGCCGCGATGCCAACCGTCACCCTGACGATCTCACTCGAATACTTGACCGCGTTGTCGAGCAGGTTGCCGACGACGCTGCGCAGTTCCTCAGCGTCGCCGCGGACGATCAGCGGACCATTGTCATGTGATTCGACGACGATCGCGGCCGGCTGCAGGTGATGGCGCTGTAATGCCAGGTCGACGCATTCCCGTGTGAGCAGCTCCATGTCGACGGGGGCGCGCGCGATCACCTTCCGCTTCTGACTTGCGGCACCGGCCTTGAGCACCTGATCGACGGTGCGGTGCAGCCGTTCGGCGTCGGCGAGCATGACATCGTAGAAACCGCGGCGCTGCTCGTCAGTGAGCGTGCGCGATTGCAGCGTTTCCAGGTACAGGCGGATCGACGCGATCGGCGTCTTCAACTCGTGGGTGACCGAGTTGATGAACGTATCGTGTTCCTCGTTGCGCCGGATTTCGAGCACGAGAAAGACGGTGTAGACGATGAGGCCGGCAATGATCACGCCGAATGTGATGATGCCGAAGACGAGGACCCGCAGCGGCGCGCGTTCGGCGGTGATGACAATCCAGCCGACGTTCAGCGAGAGCGCCGCCGCGACGAGGAGAACGCAGAGGGCGACGAAAAACGCGATCGCCTTCTGGCGTCTGGTCATGGGGGCATTTTAGAAATTCAAAGTGCAAAATTCAAAATTCAAACAGGACCTGTACGCAAAAAGGGGGTGTAAGCGTTGCGCCGTCCACCCCCTTTCGCTGCAAACACATCGTGTCTGCAGTTTAGATTTTGAAATTTGAATTCTGTTAAGCGACGGCCTCTTCGGCGCCGACGACAGTCTCCTCCGTGAGCGTGGTCTGCGCCGCTTTTGCGACCTTCACATTCCACGCGAGCCCAAGGAGGCGAAGCATGCTGATGCCGATCCAGTTCAGGTCCAGCTCGTACCAGGCGAGACCATGGCGGGCCGAGACCGGATGCGCGTGGTGGTTGTTGTGCCACCCTTCACCGAACGTGATCAGTGCGACCCACCAGTTGTTGGTCGAGTCATCGCGCGTCGTGAACCGGCGTGAGCCCCACAAATGGGTCGCGGAATTCACGAGCCAGGTGCAGTGCAGGCCGAATGTCGTTCTGAAGAAGATGCCCCACAACACGTACGGAATGCCGCCGAACGCGAGCAGACCGAGCCCGACGATGACATTCGACATCCAGTGCCAGGTGGACAGGAACACATGGACGCGGTCGCGACACAGGTCCGGAACGTACTTGGCGAGCACCGCTGCATCGTGGTGAAGTCCTTCACCCGTCAGAATCCACCCCATGTGGGCCCAGAATGTGCCCTCGCGCGGCGTGTGCGGGTCGCCTTCGCGATCGGATTTCTGGTGGTGAATACGGTGGGTCGCGACCCAGAAGATCGGTCCGCCTTCGAGCGCCAGCGTTCCGCAGAAGGTCAGGAAGTATTCAACCCACTTGTAGGTCTTGTAGCCACGGTGCGTCAGCAGCCGGTGGTAGGCCATGCCGATGCCGAGCATGCCGGCGACGAAATACAGAATCAGAGCAGCGAGCAGCGCGCCTTTCGTGATGAAGAACAGTGCGGCAATCGCGCCGACGTGAAACGCTCCCATCGCGATGGCGGTTATCCAGTTGACTCCCTTCTGATACTTGCGCCCGTACATAAGCGTCGGCTGCACC
>Ga0310810_10000966_pt1 | contig 29091 bp, 21 predicted proteins | sample NCmetagenome_FD_207641 | JGI IMG/M metagenome (GOLD analysis project Ga0310810, IMG submission 207641) | Soil microbial communities from experimental microcosm in Duke University, North Carolina, United States - NC | ecosystem: Engineered > Artificial ecosystem > Soil microcosm > Unclassified ... | reverse complement strand
CAGTCCACGGGTTGAACTACTCTGGCCGGTCAATCTGTGCTCGCTGCAACCTGTCCGAGTAGTCCACGTATACCGACTTCCATTCGGTATAGAAGTCAATCGCGCCAATCCCGCCTTCACGGTGGCCGTTACCGGTGGCCTTCACTCCGCCGAATGGGAGATGCACTTCAGCCCCGATCGTCGGCGCATTGATGTACGTGATCCCGGCATACAGATCTCGCATGGCCGCGAACGCCTTATTCACGTCGCGCGTGTAGATTGCCGACGACAATCCGTATTCAATATTGTTCGCGATCAACACGGAATCCTCGAAGTCCTCGCACGGAATGACCGAAACCACTGGCCCAAAAATCTCTTCCTGAGCAATTCGCATCTTCGGGTCGACGTCAGCGAACACCGTCGGCTCCATGAAGAAGCCGTGTTGATAATCGCCTTTATCGAGACGATTGCCGCCGCAGCGGAGCTTTGCACCTTCCTCTTTGCCGATCCGAACATATTCAAGATCGCCCATCAGCTGGCGTTCATTGACCGCAGGTCCCATGTCAGTGGTTTCGTCCAGGCCGTTGCCAACGCGGAGTTTCTTTGCCCGATCCACCAGAGCGCTGACGAAATCCTCGTAAACGCCTTTCTGCACGATAATGCGGCTGGTCGCAGTGCAGCGCTGGCCGGTGGTGCCGAACGCGCCCCAGAGCGCGCCCTCGATGGCGAGTTCGAGATTCGCATCATCGAGCACGATCATCGGATTCTTGCCGCCCAGTTCCAGCGAACAATGTTTGAAGCTCTTGGCCGCGGTCGTGCCAATCGTCTTCCCCACCGCACTCGACCCGGTAAACGAAATCGCCCGCACTTCCGGATGCTCAAGCATCGGAGCTCCCGCATCTGCGCCGAATCCGCTGACAATGTTCACCACGCCTTTCGGAACTCCCGCATCAGTCAAAACCCGCACCAGGTTATACGTCGAGAGCGGTGTATCCTGTGCTGGCTTGATCACGCAAGTATTGCCGCACACCAGCGCCGGCAGCAGCTTCCATGAAGGAATCGCCATCGGGAAGTTCCACGGCGTGATCATTCCGCAGACTCCCACGGGCGTACGTATTGCCATGGCAAATTTATTTGGCAGCTCAGATGGAGTGGTTGGCCCGAACATCCGCCGGCCCTCTCCCGCCATGTAGTAGGCGGTGTCCAGGGCTTCCTGCACGTCGCCGCGCGTCTCTTTCAGGACCTTGCCCATCTCGCGGGTCATGTCGCGGGCATAGTCTTCCTTGCGTTCGAACAATATCTCGGCCGCCTGATAGATGATCTCTGCCCGCCGCGGCGCAGGCACCAGCCGCCACTTCTTATAGGCGCGCGAGGCAGCATCCACTGCGGCGTCAACGTCGGCTTTTGCCGACTTCTGAAAGATTCCTACGACGTCGCGTGTATCGGCAGGGTTGCGGTTCTCAAACGTCTCTCCGGTCGAGGCCTCGACCCACTCGCCATCAATAAAATTGCGGTAAACATTCGGACGCGCAGCATCGCCCTCGATCACGGGGCGGGTAAGGGTATCGGTAGCCATAAATCCTCCAAAGATTCATGCTAAATGCTGCGGTGAGAGGAGGGCAAACGGCCCGTTGGTAGAGACCCGCATTCGTGACAACATCCACGTCGAAATCCTGAGTCAGCCGCGAATTCGAGACCTGAGTTCTGCCAGCAAACGATTCGAGCTCGCTTCCTGTGAAATAATCCTCGGCCAAAGGGGAGATGCTCCATGACCGCTTCCCGAACTTTGCGGTTCAATATCTACGCGCTTGGGTTGCTGCTGATCATGGCTATGCTCGCCGGCAGCGCGGCGTGGCGCGAATCCGTTGCCGTGGATGAAGTTGCGCACGTCGGTGCGGGCGTTAGCTACCTTCAGAAACTCGATTACCGGATGAACGAGGAGCATCCGCCGCTCGCCAAGGTGATCGCTGCCATTCCGCTCGTCATAAAAGGGGTTCGCGCCGACTACGCACATCTCTCCTGGAGTTTCAGCGGCAAACCCTTCCATCAATATTTAGGCGAATGGGTATGGGGTCACGCGCTGATTACGGAGTGGAACGATCCTTGGACAACACTGCGATGGGCGCGATTTCCCATGCTGTTACTGACGCTGACGCTAGGCTGGATGATCTATGCCTATGGGTCAAAACTGGGCGGCAACTGGGCCGGACTGCTATGCCTGGTAGCTTACGTCACCACGCCGGCATTCCTGGTTTTCGGGCCCCTGGTTGTGACCGATGTTGCGATTACTCTTTTTTCATTGCTGAGCATGTGGACGTTCGCCGACCTGTGGCGAGATCCCAGCCGCCAAAACATAATCAAGTTCGCATTGGCTTTCGCGGGGGCGTTGCTGTCGAAATTCTCCGCCGGGTTGCTGCTCTTCGGCTTTGCCGCTTTCACTCTAAGCTTGAGATTCAAACGGACCGCCGAACTGCCCACCGACAAACTCGAGCGTCGAAAATGGCGCAGGCGCAGGTCCTGGAGTCTGGCAAAAGGCGTCTTCCTGGGGCTGCTGGTTGTATACGTGGTCTACTTTGTGCTGACCTGGAACCAGCCGACCGATTCCTATAACATCATCCCGCATTTTCCGGCCTCGCCCCTTGTGCGCCGGCTGCTAATGCCACCCTGGACGTATCTGAAAGGTCTCGCCCTGTTTTCCGCCAGTGCCAGCCGGGCAGCGTTCATCCTGGGGCGAAACTACCCCAGTGGGGTCTGGTTCTATTTTCCTGTTCTCTTTTTCTTGAAGTCGCAAATTGCGTTTGTTCTGTTGCTGGCCGTGTCGGCTGTCACCACAACGCTCGCTAAGCGGAGAACGAGCTCAACTTACAGCAGCGTTCCCGAAGAGTTGCGGTTGCACTGGCGCGCAATCTGGATGTTCTTTTTCGTATTCGTCGCCGCCTGCCTCATAAGCCCGATGACCATTAGCATCCGCCACTTCACGGTGCCGATCGCGCTGATGATTCTGATGCTGGCTCCCTTGCCGCGCGCCATTGGAGCATTACGACAAACCTGGGCCGGAGCCGCGCGCTTCATCGCCTTGAGTACAGCCGGGCTGGCATTGATTTTGGTAATCGCAATGATTCGGGCCTATCCGAACTATGTTCCATTTCTCAGTTCGTTCGGGATGGGCAAACCTGCCTACGAACTGATGAGCGATTCCAATCTGGATTGGAACCACGCACTGCCAGAGGTGGAGCGTTTTGCTGAGCAGCGAGGATTGACGCGGGTCTTGATCGATGAGTACGGCTTCTCAAAAGTCGAAGTCTACATCCGAAATGGAAAGTTTTGGAATTGCCAGGATCCGGCAGAGACTGATGCCGGCCAGCTGGCCGTTGTTTCAGCAGCCATGATCGAAGACGGACACAATTGCGTATGGCTGCTGAAGTATCCCCATGAACCAATCGCGGCGGGGAGCATGTACGTATTCCATCTTCCCCAATCGATTCCTGCTCAGGGTTCCCCGGGCGGCCCACCACCGCCGGATCAGTGGCGCAACCTGGCTGGCTTTCCACTGAAGGGCGATATCCGGCGGATGTTCCTGAATTGCATCAACGATCCGAACCAGATGCAGCCGACGTTCGACAGCATCACGGCGCAGTTCACCGCCATGATGGAAGAACAGAAGCGAAAGAAGAAGAAATGACGGAATGTGCTTCGCACCGCTAACCGTTGCCACTCGGTTTCGTCATAACTACTTTCTGAACAAATAAGGAGACACCATGTGGAGAGCTTGCCTGTTCGCGCTTGCCGTGATCATCGTGGCGGTCACAATCGCCGCCGCCCCGCCCGAAGAGGGGGCCGAGAAGCCGCACTACAACCAGAGCGGCGAACTCCAGCGCCCGGAAAATTATCGCGAGTGGATCTTTCTCTCCGCCGGATACGGGATGAATTATAGCCCTGCTCCAGGCAGCCACGATATGTTCACAGACGTGTTCGTGCCGCAGTGGGCGTACAAGGAATTTCTTAGATCCGGCACGTGGCCCGACAAAACAACATTCGTGATAGATGAGCGTATGGCCCAGACCAAAGGATCCATCAACAAGCACGGAGTTTTCCAGACCGATTCCATGGGTCTGGCGGTGGAAGTCAAAGATTCAAGCCTTCCCGACAAGTGGGCCTATTTCAGCTTCGACAACAACAAGACTGCAGCGGCGAATCCGAAAGAAGCCTGTTTTTCCTGTCACGAGAAGAATGCGGCAGTCGAGCACAGTTTCGTGCAGTTCTATCCGACCTTGAAACCGATCGCAAAGAAGTTCGGCACCTATCGCGATTCCGCAGAAAACGTCCAGTGATGTTGTTCAATTCCTCGGTAGAGACGTAGCTTGCTACGTCTCTAGCAGGCGGCGTGCGCCATGCTGAAGCTATGGGACGGTTCGGCGCATGCCGCTCCCGAGAAGTTGCCAGCAACACCCCGATCGGGGTTCCCGCAGGGAAAACCCCTTCCCATCATTAACGTCCTGGTAATCACACGGTGTGTTACCGAAGTGCGCGTCCTTCGGTTGCATTCCGCGTAAACCTTCTACTCTCATATGTTTACCAAAGATATGCGGTGTTACCTCAATTAGCAATTTCTCATTGCGCCAATCCGGCTAAGTGCCATAAGATCAAAAAATTGCACCAGCTTTCTTGGATTTAGCGCCACTGGCAGGCTTCGTGCAATCTAATTAAGCAGTCGGGGGCAGGTACAAATCAGTGACCGCTAACGAAGTCAAAGTTTCGCGCCTCATCGTTTCCATCGCATTTATCGCTATTCTCGCCCAGTCTGGCCTGGCTGCCACAATCGGCACCCGGCCGCTGACTTCGAAGTCGAAATCGCGGAGCGTTTCGGAACCCCCCCGTGTTCGCCGCCACATGCGGCACCTGGCCCGCAGCCGCAGGGTTAAGTCGCGGACGGTTGCTTCCCTGAAACGGCATCACTATTACGAGCGTTTCTACGCAAGTTCCTACGCCAAAGACATAACTGACGGCGACAACACAGCCGGCGAAGATCCGGTCGTCCGCCAGGCGGCGATCGATGCCCTCGGCAACATGAACGGGACCGTCCTCGCCATCGAGCCGACCAGTGGCCGCATTTTGGCAATGGTGAACCAGAAATTGGCGCTCTCGAGCGGCGCGCAGCCCTGCTCCACCATCAAGGTTTCGGTTGCGCTGGCGGCTCTGAGCGAAGGCCTCATCACTAAGGAGACCGAAGTCCGGCTCGGCGGCCGCAGCCACATGAACCTGACCATGGCGCTCGCCCGCTCCAACAATGCCTATTTCGAGGCGGTCGGACGCCAACTTGGGTTTGAGAAGGTTGCCCACTACGCGCATATGTATGGCCTTGGCGAACTCGCCGGATATCACATCGCAGGTGAAAAAGCCGGTGTTTATCCCGAAGAAGAAATCTCGGCAAAGCTCGGCGGAGTAGGGAAGATGTGCTCGTTCGGCGAAGGCATTTCAATGACGCCGCTGCAGCTCGGGTCGCTGGTGACCGCGATTTCGAACGGCGGCACCATGTATTACCTGCAGCATCCGAACAGCGCCGACGATGTTGCCAACTTCCAGCCCATCATCAAGCGCCACCTCGATATCGCCGGGCTGATTCCTGAAATCTCTGATGGCATGGCCGGAGCTGTAGAATTCGGCACCGCGCGCCGGTTGCTCACGAACTTCAAGGAAGCCGAAGTCCTCGGCAAGACCGGCACCTGCTCTCACGCCGGCACTCGCTACGGCTGGTTCGCCAGCTACGCCAACACCAATTACGGCCGCGTGGTTGTAGTTGTGTTCCTGGAAGGCGGGCGCCCAACCTTTGGCCCGAAGGCCGCCGAGATCGCCGGACGCATGTACCGCGGCCTGTACGATCACGACTTCTTCGCCGAAAGGCCGCTCGCGCCGGCGAACAACGCAAAAGACTAGTCCGCAACGTTCAACTCACAAGGAAATCCCCACTTCTAGTCTTCGAGAAGTGGGGCTTTTGCTTTAGTGTTGCAGGCTCACGGTTCCGGACGTTACTGTGCCCGTATCGGCTTGCAATACGTATGCAGTTGAGCTTGAAACCGCATACATTGCTAGGTCAAGCGGATTGTTCGAGGAGTTGGACACACTTCCGGTTATCCTTCCGGTCGAGCTGTCTATCTGATAGGGACCCTTCAGTCCGCCACCCGCGGGAGGCTGAGCACCCGCGCCGCTGTTCGATCCGTTTACCGCTTCGGCAACTGCCAGGTTGCCGGCACCGTCGAATTGCAACACACCGACGCGAGAAAGATCCTGGCCCCCGTTCAGCTCAAGGCCTCCCATTGCCAGCGCGTACTGACCTTTCATCGTCGAGTTGGAAAACGACACCACGGTCTGCAGATCAGCGGTTCCGTCTTCGATTTTATTGGGGTCATTAATGAGGAAGAATGCGCGGCCCGGGTTCACCATCCAGAAGACTTCGGCTGAATTCGAACTCAGAGCGACAGCCACCCGCCCGTTGCCAGTTACAGAGATAGTTCCAGTATCGGTGCCTTTCGAATAAGAACCATCTTGCATGGCATCGAAGGTGTACGGATTGATTGCCCCTCCGCTTGCTGTAAAGCTGCCCACAGTGGCAGTTCCGGCTGGCGCAAACCCATCATCGCCAGTGCTGCCAAATGCATAATTTCCCGAAAGCCCATTGCCGACTGCCCCGCTCTGCGCCTCCGCGCCTCCGGAACCGACCGCCCCGCTATTGGTGACAAGCAGAACCAACTTCCCACTGTTCACCACGTAATAAACGAGCGTCGTCGAGAACGGACCATTGTCAGTGATTGTGGCAGTGCCACGGCCCATAGTCCCGGGAGCACTGAATGTTCCTCCCGTAATGCTCAACTGTCCGGGAGTTCCTCCAAGGTTCTCGTCAAACCCTCCACCAGTGACACTGGTCCCAGAAATTGTGACTACTCCCACATCAGAAGACGCTTTGCTTGTGTTCGGTGCGGCTGCTTCCTGATGCAGGTGGAACGCGAATGTGCCGGAGGGAGTGGCAGTTGATGTTTGCAGTTCGGCGGTGCCGAGCGAGTTGACGGAAGGATCTGCCTCGATCAATTTGATCTTGGACGAACTTTCGAGCGCGATCGCTAATGTAACGGTTCCACCAAGAGCAGTGTTGTTGAACTGCAAGAACCCGGTGCCATCGTTAAAAACCTGATAGCTCCCGGTATAGGTCACCGGGAGTCCGCCTGAGTTCACACTAGAGTCATCGCTTCCAGCCGTAATGTTGCCCGCTCCGTCGGCAGTGAAAGCACCAATTTCCCGGTAAACCCCGGAAAATGGAAAACCGTGGATTTCATATACGTAGGTGCCATTAAGGCTGGCGTTCGTATAATTTCCAGTCGTGTTTACGACGGTCCTGCTCCCGCCGTTTCCACATCCAACTGCGACCATAAGCGCGAGAACAGCTGCTACCAAACCCGAGGTGCGGGTCAAAAGCCGGGTAAGTCTCAAGGCGCACAGCTCCCTGCTAACGGAGGATTTATTCAGAGAAGAAGAATATATGTGCGATTGTAACCCGCCCTCCTGAGGAAAGTTGTTGCGGAAAAGTAAAAGATCGTAATTGATAGTCTTAAGATGAGGAGGTTATTCAGCGATCAGGGTGCCCAATCCTTCCCGCATTGTTTGCGGGAGGGTGGGGACTTTGACTTCTTGTCACACGGAATGTGACTCAGAAGTCGACCATCAGCCGCCAACAACGGCTTCAGTTCGGGGAATGGCTGCGCTTCGCTTCGTCAGGGAAGCGATAAACCAAACGGCCACTCGATATCCCAGCAACAACGCCAACACGGCCCCATACTCCAGCGGCTTGCGGATATCTGCTTTCACCAGCCACAGGTAGTGAATCACCCCTGCGATCGCCGCGAAATAGATGAGTCGATGCAGCGCCTGCCAGCGCTTGCCGCCCAGCCGCCGGATCCATCCTGCGGTGGACGTGATCGCCAGTGGAACCAGCAACACGAAACCCAGGAATCCAACCGTGATGTACTTACGTTTGCCGATGTCCAGAAGGATTTCGTGCAGATTGAAGAACTTGTCCAGCCAGAGATAAATCGTGAAGTGCGCGCAGCCGTAGAAAAACGCAAACAACCCCAGCATTCTCCGGAACTTGATCAGCGAAGGTACATGCAACAGCTTGCGCAGCGGAGTAACGCTGAGAGTGATCAGCAAAAACCGTAACGTCCAATCGCCAAAGCCATGCTCGAGCGCTTCAATAGGATTCGCCCCCAGCCCCACACCCCAGCCCTCCACCTCAAAGGGATGCGGCCCGAAGAACTTCGCGAGAAGCAGCACGAAGGGCACCAGGCAGGCGAGGAAGACGGCGAATTTGAGGAAACGAATCATTCGAAGCTACTAGCTCCTAGCTTCTAGCAATCAAGTCCGACCAAAGGTCACAAATAGGCACGCACTTTCCCCGCTTAGGCTTGCTAGTAGCCAGCAGCTAGTAGCTAGAAGCTCAGTAGTTCTTCTTCAAATCCATCCGCGAATACAAGCTAGCCACCTGATCGTACCCGTTAAACATCAACGTCGGCCGCGGACGAAACTCGCCCAGTCGCCTCTCATTGGACTGGCTGTGATACGTCGAGACGTTCGGGTTGACGTTCGAGTAAAAGCCATACGCAGGCGGGTTTGCCAGGTTCCAGCTGGTCATCGGCTGCGACTCGACGAACCGGATCTTCACGATGGCCTTGATGCTCTTGAACCCATACTTCCATGGCAGAACGAGTCTCAGTGGCGCGCCGTCCTGGTTGGGCAGTACTTCGCCATACATTCCGAAGCACAGCAGCGCCAGCGGATGCATGGCCTCATCCATTCGCAGGCCTTCCACATAGGGCCATTGCAAAACTTCGCGCCGCTGTCCCGGCATTTCGCTGGGCGCGTATTTGGTGGTGAATTCCACGAACTTCGCCTTACCCAGCGGCTCAGCTTTCTTGATCAGTTCGCCCAGCGAGTATCCCACCCACGGCACCACGATCGACCACCCCTCCACGCAGCGATGCCGGTAGATCCGCTCCTCCGGCGTGGCCAGCTTGATGACATCGTCCACTCCAATCTCGAGTTTCTTCTTTACTGAGCCTTCGATCTTCACTGTCCACGGACGCGTCTTGAAGTCTTTTGCGAGCCCGGCGGGTTCTTCCTTCTCAGTCGAAAACTCGTAATAGTTGTTGTAATGGGTCACGTCATTCGAGGGCGTGATCTTCTCGCTAGTCGAGAAGGCGCTCTTCTGAATACCGTCGATTTTTTGCCCGGCGCTGGCGTGTAGCGAGGGCGCCAGCAGTTCCTTGGCGCCAAATCCCGTCACCGCCGCCGCCCCGGCAAGCGCCGCCCCGGCCAGAAACTTCCGCCGGTTCAGATAAAGATCACGCGATGTGATCTCAGACGACAAAATGTCACTGGCTTTTTTGATCAGCATAGACACAGCTTTCTGAAGATGTACGCGCCATTCCCTATTTTAGATGTCTTAGATTCGCGTGACCGAGATAAGTTACGTAGGCTCAACGCAAAGATAGTGAAATTGGCTTTCCACAACGTTAAGTTTGAGCCAGAAGCCGATGCCTAAAGTCGAAAGCCTAAAGCCTAAAGCCGCCGCTACAGCCTGCCAACCGCCAGGAACTCACACGTCCTCCGGATCGCATCCCGCTGCATGGCATCGCGCGCCAGGAACTCAAATCCGTGACGCAATCCATCGCGATATCGCACCAGCGCTCGTATTTTGAGGGGTGCTCCGCCGCTGGGCAATGTGAGCTCGAGTGTGGCCACTTCGCCGGGCTTCAGTTCGCCCGTCAGCGTAATGCCAATGCCGTCCTGGCCGAATTCGATGGATCGCCCCCAAAGCTCAATCGGAGCATCCTCGCGAAACACCTTGGCTGACACGCGAACGTCCAGAGGGTATCTGGGAAATCGGCGCTGCTTGGAAGGATCGTCTACTTTAACGGGATCGGATGGGCTAGCTGTCATTGGCTTTCTTGTTAGCGGAATGCAAGCAACTATTCAAAAGGCACTATGAGCGCAAGTCAAGCCGGGGCGCAAGGTTAGTAAAAAAAAAATGGGCTGGCAGCCAGCCAGCCCAATCTGCTCTTGGTCGGGATTAGTGCGGCTTGTGGCCGTTGTCTCCCTTGTCGCCCTTGTCATTGTTCTTCTCGGTCTTGGGGGCGTTCTCGTGTCCGCCACGCCCCTGGTTCGGACGGTTCGCCTCGCCTCGCGGCTCCGGTCGTCCTCCGCCTCGGTTTTCCGTGTTTCGGTTTTCCGGCGCACGGTTTTCGGGTCGCGCGTTGTCTGGACGCCCACCGCGGTTTTCCATGCTCCGATTCTCCGGTGCGCGGTTTTCAGGACGAGCATTGTCGGGCCGAGCGTTGTCGGGCCGTCCGCCTCGGTTCTCCGGACGTTCAACCCGGTTCTCGGGGCGGTTCTCGGGACGATTCTCGCGCTCAGCATTCGGACGCGGTACTTCGCGGTTCATGCCACGGTTGTCGTTGCCACGATTTTCCGGACGATTCGGTCCACGATTCTCGCCGCCGCGGTTTTCCGCAGCACGGTTCTCGGGTCGATTTCCGCCGCGGTTTTCAGGCGCACGCCACTCGCCGCCTGCTGCCTTCGCACGGACAACATTTCCGCGAAACTCGCCGGGGCGTTCCGTAGCAGCAATCGACGGTTTGCCATGGTTGTTTTTAGCCCACAAGTCACGATTCCTCTCCGCTTCATCCCGGTGCTTTACCTGGACTGGCGTGGGATCGATGTGGCGCTCGCGTCCCGCCATCTCTTCATCGCGATCAGGACGCCTGTCAATTCCGCCTCGACCGCCGTTGTAGCTGACGCGATTAACTGTCTCATTCCGAATTACGGTCTTGTTGACATACACGTTGGTGATGCGAACGTTGTTAACTCGCGTGACGGCAGTGTTGTAATAGAACCTATTCGCCCGCCATTCGCCGCCAACAAAGCCGGTTCCGAAATACCCATATCCGTAGTTGACTCCGCCGTAGAAACCAACTCGCGGCCCCCAGTATCCGGCGTGCCACAGGTAAGCGTTTCCGCCCCATCCCCAGTATCCGGGCGTCCACAGGAAGCCTGGCTCAGGCGCCATCACCCAGGTTCCGGGCACCCAGTAGTAGCCCTCAGGACCGTAAGCCCAATAACCCGGCGTCCATATGTAACCGTCGCCAGGACACAAAGGCTGCTCATAAACTGGCAGCGCGGGCGGCGCAAAGCCGACCGAAATAAAAACTGCTCCAAACGAAGAAGCCGGAATCGCCATAAGCACCAGGGCAAATAGCGATAATCGGACGATTCGTGAGATTTGCATGTCGTCTCTCCTCTTTTGATCTGCCTCGCTCCACTTCCGGGGGGGAGGCCCATTTCTGACTGATAGAGCTTGCGAGGCCTACTAAGATGCGTCCCGCTGACTATATAAACGCCAGACTGCCGAATATGTTGCTAACCTGTATGCGGCTGATTATAGGAAATTTAAGCCTTTCCGCGGATAATCGGAAGTGCTGACGGCCGGCCTCACTTAGTCCAGCGTACGGATGGAATTTCCGCTGTCTACCGGAAACTATTTAGCGTGTCAGAATCAGCGGGCTAAGATGAGCGCCCCGGTTAGAACAAACCCGCCTCCCACCCATTGGTGCCACGTCAGCCGCTCGTGCAGAAAGATCCCCGCAAGCACGATAGCGACGATGACGCTTAGCTTATCGATCGGCGCCACCCGCGACGCTTCGCCCAGCTGCAGCGCGCGGAAATAGCACAGCCAGGAAAGCCCTGTCGCCAACCCCGAGAGCGCGAGAAACAGCCACGTACGCGAGGAAATCGTGGCCAGCGGCTGTTTGTTGGTGATCGAGGCGACCAGCCATGCAAACGCGACAATCACCACCGTGCGAATGGCAGTCGCGAGGTTCGAATCCACGCCCTGCACGCCAACCTTGGCGAGAATTGCAGTCAATCCGGCAAAGAAAGCAGAAAGTAACGCCCAGACGAGCCAGTTCATGGTAGGTTAGCTCCCCCACTCAGAACCACTATAGCTCTGTCACCTCGAGCGAAGCGGCACATCAGGTTTATCGATGTCAAGCGACGTCGAGCTTGTGTTCAGGGAGTGTGGATCACAACAGCCCGCGCTGGAATCCCGGGCACAATCGAGGGACTACGGAATATTTAAGGCAGCCGGGCCTGTAAGCCGAATTCTGTCTGCTGAACATTCACCGTCGCAGACCGAAATCTGCAACAGCAACCACGTACCGCAGGACGGCCATTCCTCTGGGCCGCGCATCACTACGCGGCTCTAGCGACCTACCCGAAAGTCGTGGCGCACCGAGCAGGCACGCTCCCGGCGAACCGGGATCCTTTCCTATTTGGTCTTGCTCCGTGTGGGGTTTGCCCTGCCCGCGGCATCACTGCAGCGGCGGTGCGCTCTTACCGCACCTTTTCACCCTTACCCCGCCGCTGTCAGTCGTTGTTCACTCGTTGCGCGCATTGCGCTATGGTTTTGCCGACAACCAATCATCAACAACTCACAGCGGCGGGGCGGTATGTTTTCTGTGGCACTTTCCGTCAGCCATCCTTGACGACGGCTTCCCGGACGTTATCCGGCACACTGCTCTCTGGAGTTCGGACTTTCCTCCCTCCCACTTAACGCGGAAGAGCGACCGTCCGGCCCAGCTGCCCACTGCAGATTATAGCCCTCTCGGGTTGTGGCTCTCGGGTTGTGGCTCTCGGCTCTCGGCTGCCGACTTGAACCGTTGGTGCATTGCTGACTGCCACTGCCAAAAGTCAAAAGATTTTAACCGCAGAGGGCGCAGAGCTTTCGCCGAGTTCTCACAAAAGGAGTTTCACGAGCGCCGCGCAAAGCAGATTAATTTTCTCTGCGTCCTCTGCGTTGACTCCGCGAACTCTGCGGTTAAGGCTTTCCACAAAGCCAAGAGCCAACAGCCGCATCTTTGCTATCATCGAGTCCACAATCAACCCACATGGAGACGCTCTCATGGAAGAAGCCGCCAGCACCCCTGCCGGATCGCGCCGCAACGAAGATATCGCTCTCGACCTCATGAAATTCATCGCCATGACCACCGGCTATGGCCGCACCACCGGCTCCGGCGCCGGATTTCAGGGAACCGCCGCCGCCGCAAAGCCGGAGGAGTACGCCGGCCACTTGCTTGAGCTGTACGGCAAGTGTTTACAGGCTGTCGCAAGAAAGTAGAATTGCGAGCGCGGCATGAGAATGTTTTTTCGAAACACTTTCGAAGTTGTGGCCCGACCCACGGCAAATCCATTCTCGACCCATGCAAGTCCAGCCGCGGGCTCGCTCCCTGAACTTAAGCAGTACAACCATCGCCCGTAGGTCCCGATCCTCTGAAGTGAGCGTTTGTGCTAAGCCAGGCGGACGATCAGTCAAGCAAAATGATCCACTTTGAGGAACAGGTGAGCCGAACCCCGTGGGGTGCGAATCAAAGTCAAGTGAATCAAAGAATGGGAGGCATGCAATGAGTACGATCGAAAAGGAAATGCAGACAGATAAAAAACCCGAGCGACTCGCGGACGGGAGCCCGGCAAGTCGTGCCCAGTTGCTGGCGGCTCGCATCGAGGAAGGTGCTGCCGGTTTGCTCGCCTTCGCGGAAGGGCTGTCGGATGCTGAATGGCGCAAACCTATATCGGCCACAGACCGGCGCTCGGTTGGGGTTATCGTCCACCACGTCGCCACCATGTATCCGATCGAGGTCGACCTGGCGCGCGCAGTCGCCGCCGGCAAAGCCACTCCGGATGTTACCTGGGAGGCTGTCGCACAGATCAACGCCAAACATACGCAGGACAATGCGCAAGTGTCGAAGGCTGCCGCGCTTGAACTCTTGCGTCAAAACAGCCGGGAGGCGGGCGCTGCTGTGCGAACGTTTACGGATCAAGAACTCGACAGCGCTGCACCGCTAGGGTTGAGTTTCGGCGCGCCGATGACGGCCCAGTTCGTTATCGAGGACCATGCGCTGCGGCATAGCTGGCATCACCTGGCGAAAATTCGGAAGGCATTGGGTCGCTAACGCATCCCGAACGCTGCGTCATTCTTAGGGATCAGAACCCAAATGCAAAAGGCCGCAGCTTCAGCTGCGGCCTTCTTTGCGAGAAGCACAACGTTGTTAACGGCGGCGCGATTTCTTCTTCGCTGACTTCTTCCCGGCGCTCTTTTTCTTCCCCGATTTTTTCTTTGCCGCTTTCTTGGCCGGCTTCTTTGCCGGTTTCTTCTTCGCGGCTTTCTTTGCAGCTTTTTTCTTTGCCTTCTTGGGCGCCTTCTTCTTTGCAGGAGATTTCTTGCGGGCTGATCCTCCGCCTCCGCGCGGCGCGGACGGGGCTGGTTCCGGCTCGTCTTCTTCCATCATCGGTTCAGGTTCTTCTTCCACCAAGGGCGTTACTTCAGCTTCTTCCTCTTCTTCGTCTTCGTAGCCTTCGTCGAGCGAGTCGCTGAAAGAGCCGCTGTCACCAAATTCATCGGCTTCATCGTCACGCATGTAGAGGGTTTCCTCGTAAAACATTCTTCCTCCTCATTGTTCCGGCAACTCGCCGGTGCGCATTGGCCGCGCAAAAAATAAAAAGACAAACTTGCGACGGCGCCGGATTATAACGGGTTGCAACGCGAGTCGCAACTTCTTTGCGCGAGAACGCAATTTTTAGATGCAAGAAGATTTATTGTGCGGGAATAATCAGTACCATGCCGGGCCGCAAAGTCGCGGTATGAGCATTGGCTTGCTTGATGGCTTCAACACTGGTGCCGTAGTTGGTAGCGATCGAGTACAGCGTCTCGCCTCGCTTGACAGCATGGCGGACCGGGCTGCCGGATTTCGCCTCAGCTAAGTGACTGCTGCCCTTTGATTTAGAAGAGGCCACCTGCTGAACCGGCGCGGCGCCCGGACTGATTGGCAAATGCAGATAGAGCACTCGCCGCCTTCCCAGGCTGTCCCCCTTCAACCGATTCCAGCGCCGTATCGTAGTTGCGGGAATGCCAAGGTTATCGGAAACTCTCTCCACCGTATCGTTCTTTCGTACGTGATAAACCGTTAGCCGTTTTGCGTAGGTTTGGCTGTCCCCGCTACTCTTGGGTGCAACCGGAACCACCAGTTTCGCGCCGGCTTCAACCCCCGCAGAGGTGGAAAGCTGGTTGGCGTCAGCGATCGTCTTCAGCGGCGTGTGGTATGTGCGCGCCAGCGACATCAACGTCTCGCCCGGCTCGACCGTGTGATAGCGCCATGAGACGCGCATGTCGGTAGGGATGGAGTTAATCGCCGCTTCGTATTTCTCTTTTGTCCCGCGAGGAATGTGGAGCTCAAACCGGCTCTTCGGCGTGGTGCTGCGCAGCAGGCCGGGATTCAGGTCCTGCAACTCTTCCAGTGTCGAATCCGTGCACTCGGCAACCAGCCGCAGATTCACCGAATAGTTGATCTTGATCGTGTCGTAGGCGAGCGCCGGATCGGGAGAAACATCTTCCAGCCCATACTGTGCCGGATTTTTCGCCATGATGGTTGTGGCGACAATAATCGGCACATAGTTACGCGTCTCGCGCGGCAGCACGTTGCGGCGATACAGTTCCCAGAAATCAGCGTAACCAGTGCGCTTTACCGCACTCTGCACCGTCCCCGGGCCTGAGTTGTATGCAGCCATCGCCAGGTACCAATCGCCAAATTGGTTGTAGAGATCTTTCAGATGGTGGGCAGCGGCGCGTGTGGACTTTTCCGGGTCCTGCCGCTCATCCATATACATGTCGCGATGCAGATCGTAGGCCCGTGCCCGGCTGGCCATGAACTGCCATATCCCGCGAGCGCCGACCCGGGAAACCGCGTAAGGGTGAAAACCGGATTCGGCTTGGGCAAGATAGATGAGGTCCTGCGGAACCCCTTCCTCTTTCAGAATGCGCTCAATCATCTCGCGATACCGTCCACTGCGCGTCAGGCCGTGTTCAAGCACCGGCCGTCCACGATGCGAGAAGTAGTTGATATAGCCCGCAACCTGGTCAGTCATCATCAGCGGCAGGTCGGAATGCGTGGCCTTGAGTTCGGCCGTTGCCTTCGCTTTCAGGTTCGGGTCAACCGGGTAATTCGAGACCTCATTAGCTTCATCAATCGGCGCCGGTTCCGACTTTTCTTCGTCAGCCTTTTGCTCAGCAGGCTCCGCCGCCGGTTGCTCGGCTGCTTCGAGCGTGCTCACGCCTTCGGTGACGCGATCAAATTCCTTCTGAAAGCGCGGGTCCGATCGCATGTCGGCCGATGCGCTCATAAGCACATTGAATGCCCGATCGAAATGACCCCTCGCCGCTTCCGCATGTCCCGCCAACGACTGGTCCTGGCCAAGCTTGTATTCCGCCTCGGCCTTTGTGATCAGTTCCTGAACTGGATCGAGCTTAGTTTCCGGCGCAGCGGCTTTGGCCGGCGACGGCTTTGTCTCTGGAATCGGCTTTGCTGTTTCAGTCGCAGGTTTGGGTGCAACAGCTTGCGCCGGAGTGGCCGTTTTGGATTGGACGGCTGGCTGTGCTGACGGAGCAGGCGGCCGGTACGCCCCCACCGGCTTCTTCGCGCCCCCGCATCCCAGGCCCGAAACCAGCGTGGCCGCCAGTGCGGCAAGCGGTATGTAGGAAAACCTGATCCTCATGTCCATCTATCACTTACCGCCAAAAGGGGCTCTATGCTCCGAAAGGATAGGGAATCGTACTACTCGTATCTTAGACGGGTCAACGCCCGATAGGCTTTGCCCAGGTTACTTCAGGAATCGTCCGGAAGGACACGCCCCAGACCTAGTCTGCTGAAACCGGAGTCAGAACGCCGTCCTTCTTTATACCCAGCCGGACCGGCCGAGGCGGCCCTTTTCGCGGTACCGTCGCTTCGATCCACAATTCTTCCCCGCGATTGCGGAGGATGGGACCACTCCGGTGTTCCGGCAGAAAATACGCGGTTTCGCCATTGATAACGGCGACCAGGTTGTTGTCACGCTTCTGTACATTTGCGAAAAATTCGCCCAGCTCGTTGCCGACCGCAACTAGGTGATCACCTCGAAGCACAAGATTGCATCGGTAAGGGCTGTAAGCGATTCCGTAGTAAGGCTGTGAGTGCGGTTGTTCTATAAAGCCCTCCGCGGGAACTTCAAGGCTGAGTGATAAGTACTTCCCGCGAATTGGCAAATCAGGATCGTAAACCGCGCTCTTGATCCACACGCGCGGCCGATGCGCGCGGTCGTACAGCAGCTTTGCTCCCAGAGATGAAACGATGGCCAGTTGAAGCGCGGCTATCACCAATCCTTTTATGAGCGGCTTCATGCTGTCGCCGCCTTTACCTTGGCAACAAGCCTGCGCCTCGTGCGCTCAAGCACCCACCCCAGCACCAAAAACAGGAGGCCCAAGCCCATGAGGCTTGCAGAGCGGCCAAGCTTATCCATCACGTTTGAGAAATAGAAGCAGATCACAGTCAAGCCAAAGCCCAGAATGCCGAGGTTGATCCGCTCACGCCGTGCTTCGTACATTCCCCAGGCAATCATGCCGAACGATGCCAGGGCAGCCCAGATATACGGAAGAATCTTCGCCTCCGGGGAAATGAATCCTAGAGCAAGCACCCAAATTGCCGCAACCCCGTTCATCCAGGACGCTCTGCTACGCAGTAACCAGGCGAGCGCGAGCGGCAAAACAATGCCCAGCGATTTCCCGGCGATCAGCATAGAGAGGGGCACTCGTTCATTCCATCCCCACCATTGCTGAGGGATCGCGATGAACGTAAGCGGGACCATCGCAATTCCTCCAATCCATGCCAGAACCCGCCGAGTTGGCCCCTGCTGTTCATGCGACAGTGCGGTGAGATAAGTTATGGAAAGCAATAAGAGCCCTGCACCGACGATCTGGTCTGAATCTCGCATACGCTCGCTGGCGTCAATCCACTCGCTTGCCAGCCATGCTGGGGTCAGCAACGCCACCAACGCCGCCTGCACCCAATCACGCCGCAACGCCCATGCGATCCACGCCCCCAATGCCCAGAGCATGACTCCTCCCGGCCAGTGCTCCTGCAAATTGAATATCTGCGCTGAGAGAAATATGCCGGCGCCGAGCGAGGCGGTACCGATTCCGTGGAGAGCGGTCGAAAGTACGCTGAAGCGCTCTGCAAACAGAGCCCCAGCAACGTGAAACACTGCGACCATCATCAGGACCAGCGAGAATCGCTGGCCAGGCGAGAGTTCATCCCAATGCGCGGAGACAAACAGCAGCACTCCCGCTGCGACCATAATCGCGCCGAATGCAACTGCAATCAGTATCGGCCAACGCAATTGTCTGGGCGGTTGCCGCGATGACTCGAACTGCCGGACGCGTTCGGCCGTCGTGCTGTCCACCACCCCGGCCGAAGTCCAACGCTCGAGTGCTGATTCCCAGGACTCTGCCACAAGAACTCCTGACAAAGTGTCAACCCGATGTCATCTCGAGCGAAGCGGCGCGTGAAACGCGTCGCGTAGTCGAGAGACCTTGTGTTTCACTACCGCGAAAACGCTACTTGCGATCCAAGATAATCCGCGGCCAGCTTTTCCTGACGCCCGAAGCCTGACGCCTAGGTCGCTACCACTTCACCTTCATCCCAAACTGAAACTGCCGCGGATCGTACGCTGCCGTGGGCTGCCCGGCGTTCGTGAACAGCGGACTGACCGCCGACACATTGAAGCGGTTCGCGATGTTGAACACGTCGGCGATCAGTTCCAGGTTGACGCGTTCGCCAATCGGCACTCGTTTGGCAATCCGCAGGTCGTCGAAAACCGTCCACGGCGTCGTGCCGGCATTGCGGCCGAGATTGCCGTCGAGTTGCACCAAAGTCGGCGGAATTCCGGTAGTCAGGAAGTTCGCTATCAGCCCATTAATGCATGGTTCCTGAAGCTGGCCTGTCGGGGAGTACTTTGATTGGTAAACTTTGCCGCACGCTGGATCAACCGTTGTGTTCGGCCGTCCCGTCAACGACGACAACTGCAGGTTGTCCTGATTGCCGGTGATAATGTTGAACGGCCGGCCCGACGCAAACTCAATCAATGGGGCAAACGTCCAGTCGCTGAAAAGCTTGCTCCCAAATCCGTCACCGCCCAACTTCCCAGTCTGATAGACCCCGCTAAACACGAAGCGATGCCGCTGATCGAACGTCGAGTTCGCACGGTCGAGAGCCGGGAAGTAGCTGTCTTGCGGAGTCAGGGTGGATTGAAGGTCGGTTGAATCGTCAATCGCATGCGACCACGTGTAGGACGCTAGCAGCTCGTAGTGGCTGCTGAAGCGCTTGCGCAGGTTCGTGCTGAAACCGTGATAAACCGAGCTGCCGTTTGAGTAATTCGCGTCCATGTCTCCGAAGGGGACGCAGCCCGTGTAATCGGGAACGGGCGGCACCGGATTGCAGTTCGCGTTAAATCCAGGCAGGCTCGCAACGAGCGCCATCGCCTGCGCAACGCATGCTCCATTGCCCGCCAGATATTGAGCTGCCGCAACCGATGGGTTGAGCCCACCCGGCCGGAAGAAGTTCATCAGCGCTGCATCCACATACGGAACCGGCGCGCCCACCGAATTACACCCGCTGACGGTGAAGGGGCTTGAAAAATTCTGGCCATCGGCTAATGCCGCAGCAAAGTTGGTGGCGAGCAAATCGCCGCGAACCGTGTTCGCGTTGATCGGGCGATTCAGATGGCGACCGCCATTGAAGTTGTATGCGAGATTCAACGAATAGCCGTGGCCTAAGTCCTGCTCAAGACTGAAATTCGCCTGTTGTGCATAGGCATAAACAAAATTCTTCGCTTGCGGATAACCGAACGGCTGAAAGCCGAGCGGCAAAAATGTCGACGTGCCAGGGTTTGCCAGGTCGAGGTTCAAATAATTTTGGTTAAGGAAAACCGACTGCGGGAAATTGAGCGCCTGAAATCGCTGCTCATTCGGCAGATAGCCAAGGTTCGCGTTCGCCGCCGGGAACGGCGAAGGCGTACAGGAAGCTGACGTCTGGATTCCCTGGAAGATCGGGATCGCATTCAGGTTTGAAGGTTGGCCCGCGCCGCTGCATCCTCCGGTTCCCGCAAACGCCAACTGTCCACTGGACGAACCGTCAGATGCATCACCCAGGAAGTAGAGCCCGAGGAGCGGATGGTCGTAGTACATTCCGTAAGACGCGCGGAATACAGTCTTGCCATCCCCTCGCGGATCGACGGCAATCCCTATGCGCGGCTGCACATTATTCTTGTCCGTCTCAATTCCCTTTTGCAGTCCGAGCAAGTTATAGGCGGGCAGAGCGAGCCCCTGCGGCGCCTTGAACTTCGGCGCGATCTCCAAGTCATAACGCAGCCCGTAGTTCAGCGTTACCTTGGGATTTACTCGCCACGAATCCTGCCAGAAAAATCCCATCGGAATGTTGTGGAATGAATCTGTGGGGCTGCCGAGACCCTGGACGTACACAGATGGAAGACCCGCCCCGTAGGATTGCACCGGCGATAGCCCGGGGAACACCGACGGGAAACCGAATGGACTCAGATCAAACGATCCGAAGTCATACACCCCACCGTAGTTCACCGTGAAAGTTGCTTTCAGCGGGATGTAATTGAAGTCGGCGCCGAGTTTGGTGTTGTGCCGGCCGATGGTCCAGGAAAGATTGTCGCTGAACTGATAGCGCTGCTCGGTACGCTCGATGAACGAGTAAGGCTCACGGCCAAAATTCGCGAACCCTGGAATGTTCACAGCCGGACCGGAGCCGCTGGGAATCTGGGTGTTATAGAAGTAGGAGAGTCCGCGCCGAGCATACTGGAACCGGAAGTCGTTCACCTTGCTGCTGCCTATGATCCAGGTTTCTTGCGCCACACCGGCAACGTCGCGGTAGGTCTGTTCCGAAGTCCTGGAAAACGCATTCTGCCCGAAGGGCTGGTCTTCGCCGTTGACTTCGATCCCATTCACTGTGCTTGGGCTGACATTGGCCCGCAGCGTCAGTCTATGGCTGTTGCTCAGGTTGTGGTCCAGGCGAAGTGAATAAAGGCTGGTCCCCTCAAAAACTGGGAAATTGCCGCGCTGAGAATTCAGCGATTGATATGACGCTGGCACAAAGCAGGGCGGAGCCTGACAAGTCGTGAAGAAGCCGCTGAATCCCCCCATGCCTGCCGGCCAGGCGGCATTCACCGCCATTCCCGAGGAAGCGCCGATAAGCGCGACATAGCCGGGCAATGCGGGGGCGAAAGCGCCAAGTTGAGGAGCGGTCAGGCCCTCTAAAAATGTTTGCTGCGGGACCGTAACCTGAATGGTTCCGAACGGCAACGGAAAAGCGCCCGGAATGCCCACGCCGTTTCTTCCTATATCGGTGCCCGTGTCGAACTGCACCAGATCGAAATTATTAGCTCCTATGCTCGAAAACCCCGTCTCATGCCTCCGCGTGATCTCATACGCGAAGTAATAAAACGTCTTGTCCTTTTTCAACGCTCCACCGAATGCCACGCCGCCCTGCACCCGTGTGTACGCGGGATTGTCGCAGGGCGGCGTCTGACAAACTGCAAACGGATTCACCGCCTGAAAATTCCGGTTGCGCAGGTATCCGAACACATCGCCGTGAAAATCGTTCGCTCCGGAGCGCGTCACAATATTGACCACCCCACCGGAGGCCCTCCCATACTCCGCCGCATAGCTGTTGGTAATGATCTGGAATTCCTGCACTGCCTCCTGCGACACCGTGGAACGGACCCCGTTGATGGAGTTGTCCGTGGCGTCGGCGCCATCCACGTTTACGAGGTTCGACCTTCCACGCTGCCCGCTCATGTTGAGACCTGATGTCGGCGCAGCGCCGGTGTTCGGTGCGTTATCGCGGACCACTTGCGAATCGGTCAATGTGAAATTGATGTAATTGCGCCCATTGATCGGCAGGTTATCGATCCGCCGCTGATCGACCGTATCGGTCGTCGAGGTGCGCGTCGTCTCAATCAGATCAGCCACCGCGCTGACTTCCACCTTCTCGGTCTCGCTGGCAACACTCAGCGTCACCGGCAGATCGGCCGCGCCACCGACAGTAATAATGACGCCCTGCGCCGTCGCCTTCGCAAATCCCTTCGCGTCCACGCTCACCGTGTACGATCCTGGCGGCAATGCGAGAGCGCTATATTCCCCTTGTCCGTTCCCGGCGGCCGGACGCTCTATGCCCTTCGCATCGTCGCGCACCGTAACGCTGGCACTCGCGACCGCCGTGCCGGTCGGATCTTTCACCGTAACGTGCAAGTCTCCAGTGGCAACGCCTTGCCCGAAGGCGATGGAAATGGAAAGGGCCGCAATTAACGTGAGCAGGCAGATTCGAAGGGTTCGCATTGGCTTTCTCCGACGCGAGAATTCTCCGCGCCGGCGTCCAGGCCGGCAACGGAGTTGGTTAGAACGCGAGATTTTCCGGAAAGCGAAGGTTCGGCTGGTTTTACATCACTTTGTAGGCAGAAAGCAACCCGCTTGTGTTGGTTCTCTGGGAACGCCTTTGCCGCCGAGGCGCGCACGCGCCGGAAGGCGTTCATCACCTTCGATGAACTCTTGCCCTCGACGTTCCCTCCGGCAGCGACTCGCAAGAAGCACCCCCTCGGTTTAGCCTCTGGCATGGCACTCTGGCTTTCTTGTCGCGTGCCGTCAATGCAAGCCCCATCATCTGGCTTGCATTTGTTTCTCACGATGTAAGTAGGTGAAAAGGGAAGAGTTGCCGGGATGCCTCACCGGCGGGCCTTTCTCTGAATCCAGCAGCAATCTTCTCTAGGCAGGTGTGACCTTCGGCCGCGATGCAAAAAATGCCTTCGCCGCCCATCGCAAGATCCGCCAACCTACCGCCGCCCCCAGCAGGATGGTCGCGAGCCACAGCAGAATCGACGGCAGATAGCAGAGAATAGTTGCCATAGTCGAAGCATACTCGGCGACACTATCAAGGCCGTCCCCGGCTGCACGCTTCAGTTGATACAGTGGCCGCCAATGCAGCCCGAATACCTGCGCTTGTTCATCGGCTTGCTGGGAAATAGCAAGCGCTACCGTCTCTACCTCCTTTGTCAATGCATCAAACTCGGCCTGTTGCTGCTCAATCTCACCGCGAACATCGTTCAATTTTGCGACTACATCCAGAGTCTCTTTAATAGTATTTGCCCGTTTCAGAATCGCGAGATACTGAGCTTCTTGCGCTTTCGAATTCCGAATACGTGCCCCTCGATCGACGTATTCCTTCGTGACGTCTTTCGCGCTGAACCTCGCAATCTCTATTCGCAAGGCAAGCTTCCGGATCTCGGCCTGTGCCTCCCCAAAACGAGCCGCCGGTATCCGGATAGAAAGCGAGGCGCTGGAGGCACTGCCGTTGCCGGTAGCTTCGGAATCTACGAGGAAACCGCCTAACCGCTCTGCCAACTGCCGAATTTGGTCGGAAGCTTGTGCGGGGTCCTTGACTATCAACATCAGAGTTCCTGTTTGCACGGTCTTAGGTTCACGCTCCGCAGCCTGAGCCGAATTGGCAGCCATCCCATATAAGTGCGACTTCTGCGCGGACATGTTTGAGCGCAACAGATTTGGCACCGATCCCGCTACGACAAGGCACAAAATCAGTGCACGAGCGATTGCCATAGCAGGCTTGTTCCGCGACTGAACAGGCATCTGCGTTCCCTCGCGGGAAGAACGAGCGTTGTCGAAGGCCTTGCGAAGTTGTTCAGCTAGGCGGGCGAGGCGCCCGCCCCACACGGTTCAAAGCTCGGACGGGGGCCTCCGAGCCACACTACTAAATATCCAAATTCTTCACATCCAGCGCATTCTCTTCAATAAACTTCCTGCGCGCTTCCACGTCTTCGCCCATCAGCGTGGTGAAAATGGTCTCGCACTCGGCAATGTCTTCGAGCTTTACCGAGAGCAGTGTGCGCCGTTCGGGGTCCATGGTCGTTTCCCACAGCTGCGGAGCAGTCATCTCGCCCAGGCCTTTGTAGCGTTGGATGATGAAGTCTTTCTTGCCCTCGGTCAGAACGTGGTCGAAGAGTTCTCGTGCCGTGGTCTTCTCCACTTCTTCTTTGACGGCCTTCTTGCCGGATCCCTTTGCAGCTTTGGCCTCCGCGCGTGCGGGGACACCCGCGCCCCCATCACCCTCAACCACAGGCTCTTCTCCGTCCGACGCGCCATTCCCACTCGCGGCCGATCCCTTAGCCAGCGTCTCTACCACGAACGGCGGCTCCATATACGGCTCGATCTGCTTGAACTTCGAAAGCATCTGCCGATACTCCGGCGTTGACGCCAGTTCCCAATTGATGAGGTGCTCGGCGCCCTGCGAATTTACGTAGCGCACTTCCCACAGGTTGTGCTCTTCGTCGAAGCGGGCCTCGACTTCTTTGAACTGCAGGTCTTTCTGCAATTTCTTTACTTCGCGCTCGAGCTTCTCAATTTTCTTCGGCTGCGTCTTCTTGTCGCCCTCAAAATCTGAGCGCTTTGAGAGATCCAGCTTCGGCAAAAGATCCGTGACCTTCTCCGATCGCAGGCGCTTGCCCACTTTGTCGTAGAAGTCGAGGAACTCCTTCAGCACGGTGATGAACTTTGCCAGCGCCGCGCCTTCCAGCTTGGCTGCGCCTTCGCCGTAGCGCACGGTCATCCCTTCGGCGGCGCGCTTCACCATGACTTTCACAAACTCGCGCTCATCTTTTATATATTGTTGAGATTTTCCTTTTTTGATCGAGAAAAGCGGCGGCTGCGCAATGAATACGTTGCCGCGCTTGATCAGGTCCTGCATGTGGCGGAAGAAGAACGTCAGCAGCAGCGTGCGGATGTGCGAGCCGTCCACGTCGGCGTCGGTCATCAGAATGATTTTTCCGTAGCGCAGCTTGCTGGAATCGAAATCTTCTTTTGAAATTCCCGTGCCCAGCGCGGTGATCATGGCGCGAATTTCTTCGTGCGCCAGCATCTTGTCGTAACGCGCCTTTTCGACGTTGAGAATCTTTCCCTTCAGCGGCAAGATCGCCTGGAAGCGGCGATCGCGTCCCTGCTTGGCTGTGCCACCGGCGGACTCGCCCTCGACCAGGAACAATTCGCAGCGCTCCGGCTGCCGTTCGCTGCAATCTGCTAGTTTGCCGGGCAGCCCACCGCCATCCAGCGCGCCTTTTCTGCGCGTGAGGTCGCGAGCTTTCCGTGCCGCTTCACGCGCACGCGCCGCATCAACAGCTTTGTTAATGATCTTCCGCGCGACCGGGGAGTTCTGCTCCAGATACGCACCCAGGCGCTCATTCACGAACGCCTGCACTACACCCGCGATGTCCGAATTCAGCTTTCCCTTGGTCTGCCCTTCGAACTGCGGCTGTGAAAGCTTCACGCTGATCACGGCAACCAGGCCCTCGCGAACATCGTCGCCGGTGAGATTTTCTTTTACGTCTTTGAACAACCCCATCTGCTGTCCGGCATAGTTGATGGTTCGGGTCAGCGAAGTACGGAACCCGGACAGGTGCGTGCCGCCGTCAACCGTGTTGATGTTGTTTGCGAAGCTGAAAACAGCTTCAGAATATCCATCGTTGTATTGCAGTCCGATCTCCATGGCCACGCCGTCACGTTCCGCTTCCATGTAAATCGGCTTGTCGTGGAGAACGGTCTTCCCGCGATTCAGGTGCTTGATAAATTCCGCGATGCCGCCGTTGTACTTGAACTCAACCGACTTGGCTTCGCCTGTCTTCGAGTCCGTCGTACGCTCGTCCGTCAGCGTGATCAGAAGGCCTTTGTTCAGGAAAGCCAGTTCGCGCAGCCGCTGGGCCAGAGTGTCGTAGTTGTATTGCGTCTCAGTGAAAATACTTCGATCGGGCAGGAAGTGGACTTTGGTTCCAGTCTTGGCTTTGACCGCGCCGGTTTTCTTAAGCTTGCTGGTAGGATCGCCTTTGGAATACGTCTGCTCCCACGTGAATCCGTCGCGCCAGATTTCAAGGTCCAGTTCTTCGCTCAATGCGTTCACGCACGAAACACCTACACCGTGCAATCCGCCCGAAACTTTGTATGTGGAAGAATCAAATTTGCCGCCGGCGTGCAGTGTGGTCATCACAACCTGAGCAGCCGGAACCTTTTCTCCATCGACAACCATGTCCCCCACGGGAATGCCGCGGCCGTTGTCTACCACCGTGATGGAGTTATCTATGTGAATGGCGACTTCAATCTTGTCGGCAAATCCCGCGAGCGCCTCGTCAACAGAGTTATCTACGACTTCATAAACCAGATGGTGCAGGCCCAGGTCGCCGGTCGAACCGATGTACATCGCCGGCCGCTTGCGCACGGCTTCCATCCCGCCGAGAACCTTGATCGAGTCGGCATTGTAATCGCCGTTAGTTCCGGCCTTGCCGTTTTTCGTTTTGTTGTCGAGTATCGCTTCGGGGTTAATTTCTTTCGTCGCCATTCAGATTAGGAAGAACCACAGGTGGCCCACGCTACGCGATTTTTCGTAGCGCGGGGTAATGGTTCTCCAGCGCCCTTCTTGATGCCTGAAAATTGACCACAAATGCCTGAAATTACAAGGACTTATGGCATCTTTGGATAGGTACAATTTTACCACAACTCCGGCTCTTTTTCGAGGCCTGAACCGGGGCGGTAAACCTCGAAAACCAAAGCTTTTAACCGCAGAGTACGCCGAGGTCGCAGAGGAATCTGAGCCAAGAAGTCAGGGCCGAGAGCTGTTAGAAAACCTTGGTCAAGAAGTTTTTTCTCTGCGCTCTCAGCGATCTCTGCGGTTCAATGTTTCTTATTTGCAGTAGCTAAAAGCTTAAGGTTAAGACCCAAAAGCTCAACTCGATCCTGATACCATAGACCGATGGGCGTACCAGTTTCCCAGATGTGGACGGTGGCCAGCTATGTCGTCGGGCAAAAACTTGCCCGACGCAAGCAGTACCCGCTCGTCCTGATGCTCGAGCCGCTGTTTCGCTGCAACCTGGCCTGTGCCGGCTGCGGCAAGATTCAATATCCCGCTCACATCCTCAAGCGCCAACTCACGCCCGAAGAATGCTTCAAAGCGGTCGACGAGTGCGGCGCCCCCATGGTTTCCATCCCCGGCGGCGAGCCGCTCCTGCACCCGCAGATCGCAGAGATCGTCGAAGGCCTGGTCGCTCGCAAGAAATACATTTACCTGTGCAGCAACGCGCTTCTGCTCAAAGAGAAAATTCATCTCTTCAAGCCATCGAAATATCTGACCTTCAGCATTCACCTCGACGGCCAGCGCGAGCACCACGACCTCTCTGTCTGCCTGGAAGGCGGATACGACAAAGCATTCGAAGGGGTGAGAGAAGCCGTCCAGCGCGGATTCCGCGTGACCACCAACACGACTCTATTCGACGGCGCCGATCCCAAGAGCGTTCGCGCCTTCTTCGACGAAATGATGGAGCTAGGCGTCGAAGGCATGATGCTCTCGCCGGGATATTCCTACGACAAGGCTCCCGACCAGCAGCACTTCCTGGGCCGCGCTCGCACCCGCAAGCTGTTCCGCTCGATCTTGTCCAATCGCAAGAAGACCTGGCGGTTCAATCAGTCAGTCCTGTTTCTCGAATTCCTGATGGGCAAGCGCCATTACGCCTGCACCCCGTGGGGCATGCCGACGTACAATATCTTCGGCTGGCAGAAGCCGTGCTATCTCCTGCAAGACGGCTACGCGGATACGTTCCAGGAACTGATCGAGACCACCGAGTGGCGGAACTACGGCACCGAATCCGGCAATCCCCGCTGCGCCAACTGCATGGTCCACAGCGGATACGAAGCCTCGGCGGTAAACGACACGTTCGGTTCGTTCCGCGGATTTGTAGACACGGTGAAGGCAACGCTGTTCAGCCGCTACGAAGATCCCAGCGCGACAAGATTGCTGGATGAGATTTCCTCGCAGCACGAGGTCCCGCTCGTACAGATCGAGACGGGATCGCTAGAAGAGACACGCGTTTAGTGTGCTCGTGTGGGTCGGACATTCTTGTCCGACCTCCTTGAAAGGGTGGCACTCGCTGTCGGACAAGAATGTCCGACCCACACAAGAATTTATGAGCGTACCCCAGCGCGGCACCAATCCCGAAGAACTCGAAATCGCACCCGGGCGCGAGCGCGAAAACCTCGAAGGCTGGATTCCCCAACTCGCCAGTGACGAAGAAACACGCCAGGCCCTCGAAAAGGCCTTCGACTATCGCGGCGACATCACCATCACGTTGAAGTCCGGCGAAAAGGTCGAAGGCTACATCTTCGACCGCCGCAGTGGCAAGACTCTTGCCGACTCTCTCGTCCGCCTCTACCCGAAATCCGGCAACCAGAAGCTCTCAATCTCCTACGCCGACATCGCCGCCCTCGCCTTCACCGGCAAAGACACCGCCGCCGGCAAAAGCTGGGAGGCCTGGATGAAGAAGTATGAGGAAAAGAAAGCCGCCGGCGAGAAAAACATCGGCCTGCATCCGGAAGCATTGGAATAGCAATGACCGTGTGGCTCGGACATTCTTGTCCGAGCAGGCGAGCTACTCCACCGATACAAACACCACACAAACCGCAGACGCCACCTTTGCCACCTCTCCGGCGCTCGTCAGCTTTCCGGTTTTGCCGTCGACCGCGAACTCCACAACGTTTCCGGTCTCTTCATTTGCAGCGAGCAGGTGCTTTCCCTCAGGATCAACCGCAAAATTCCGGGGCGTCTTTCCTCCGGTCGCAGTCCGGTCCACAGACGTCAGCTTTCCGCTTGCAGAATCCACCGCGAACACGGCAATGCTGTCATCTCCGCGGTTCGACGTGTAGAGAAACTTTCCGCTCGGATGCATCACTATCTCGGCAGCATCGTTCTTTCCCGAAAAGCCCTGCGGCAAAGCCGAAATCTTCTGGATAGAACGATATTTTTCATTGTCATTCGCGAACACAGTCACGCTCGAGTCCATTTCGGCCAGCGCGTACATGAATTTCCCATCTTTTGAAAACGCCACGTGCCGCGGCCCAGTACCTGGATCGAGCACCGCAGAGAATGAATCCGCCGGCTCGCCCCGGCCGAGTGTGCCTTTGCTTGCGTCGAATTTGTAAATCAAGACGCGATCCAATCCGAGATCGGCAACATAGGCAAACCGATTCCGCGCTGACGCCTCGATCCAGTGCGCGTGCGATCTCTCTTGCCGCTCATGATTCGG
>Ga0310810_10000965_pt1 | contig 29099 bp, 25 predicted proteins | sample NCmetagenome_FD_207641 | JGI IMG/M metagenome (GOLD analysis project Ga0310810, IMG submission 207641) | Soil microbial communities from experimental microcosm in Duke University, North Carolina, United States - NC | ecosystem: Engineered > Artificial ecosystem > Soil microcosm > Unclassified ... | reverse complement strand
TATGACATCGAGGCGATCACAAGCGTAGCGTACAAACTCAGTCCCTCGATTTGGTTTGCTGCCGGCTACGTCCACAATCCGACCTACCTATCGGGCAATTTCGTCGATATGGAACGTCGCGCTCGTGAGCAGATTACTTTCGAAAACGTAGTAAGACCCGCTGGTGGATCATTAAGTGTGCGTGCGCGTTTCGAGCAACGCTGGAGAGACGAAGTTGCCGGGGTTGCCTGGCGGGCGCGTCCTTACTTCAAATACTCGCACCCGCTCGTGGGGAAGACTTCACTGGCGCTGAGCTCTGAAGTCTTCATTAATCTGAAGCGGGCTCCGTTTCAGCGAACGAATGGGTTCGACCGTGTTCGTAATCAAATGGCGGTGACCGCGCCTTTGTCCAAGAAGTTTACTTTTGAAACCGGGTACCTGAATCAGTACGGCTTTGTTAAAGGCGGAGCCGACAACGTGGATCACGTAGTGTCAGCCTCCTTGAGTCTTAGCCTTTAGACAGCTTTTCTGCCCGTATTTGTGGAGATATCACTTCTGTAAAAAATGGCCGTATACGATCAAACGCACTCCGCTTTGGGGCACTGTAACTAGCGAGCTGCCATCGCTTATTTCGCTGCTGCCAGAACCATGGTATCGAATTGCTATCCGCCTTTGAAGGAGGCGGATGGGGATCGGGCGAGTTGCCGTGCCAGCGCTCGCCCGTCCTCTTTGCTTCCCCTGCTCTGCTGATAAAAGCGTGGATGCTTACGGTTTTCGACTGACAGCGGCTCACGGAAACAGGTATCCCCTCGATTGCTCACTGACCTGTGCTTCGTCGGGCCTCAGACGGTAGCAAGCAATCAATGAAGAGGAGGGCTTTCCTCTCCATCGCTGATAACCAAGTCATTCCGACGAGACGATGAGCGTCAGGGTTCCGCTGAAGGCACCGCTCGGCGCCGCCTGCAGGGCAGCGGCGCGAAGCATGATGATCAGGCTGGCCGAACTGGGCGGGCCGCTATTGCAATTGGCTTGTATGGCGCTGGTCATCAGACCGCCGAGTGTCACATTGGGTTGTAGGGTGGTGCCGGACGTCCGGCCCGAGATCTGCGCCCACTGCACCTCATAGGCGAGCGTCCCGCCGCCGCCGGCCAAGGTGAAGGCTCCACCAGCACCGCTGCCGATTGCACGAATGGCATAACCGGGCGTCGCCTTGGCGCTGTAGACGCAGATGTTGCTGGCGAGCGATCGATCGGCTGTGAGATTGGTGACCATGCCGAAATTATAATCGGTGAGGTTGCCAATCTTGACGAACTTCTCCTGGGCTGCGGCCGGGCTCGGCAGGAGCGCCAGCCACAAGCCGAAGAGGAGGGGCAAAATGCGGGGCAGCCAGTGGCTGCCCCGCGCTGCCGGGTTTCGCAATTCCCGTCCGAGCGACGCCATCTACGGAACCCGCACGATCACTCGGGCGCGACGACCAGGGTGAGGGTGCCCGAATAGGCGGCACCCGCCTGCATGGTCTGCAAGGTTGCTGCGGCCATCTTGACGATCAGGCTGGCGCTTGTCGCTGGGCCAGACGCGCAGGTTGGCGAGGTCGCAAGCGACGCTTGGCCGGTAAGGGCAGTGCCGGTCGTCAGCGCCGTTCCGGCGGTCTGGCCGGTAGTTTGCGCCCACTCAACAGAGTAAGGAACAGCGGTCAGGCCTGTTGCGCCAAGCGTGAAGGCATTAGCGGTGCCGTCGCCGCGAGCCGTGATGTTATACTTACCACCGGCCGTGTTGCTCCACACGCAAACGCTCTGCGCGCGCTGCTGAGCCGTGCCGGGATCGACGGCGCTGAAGGTCACATCCGACAGCTTGCTGATCTGGACGCGCCCGGCGACCGACGCATTGATGACGACGGAGCCGGTCGAGGTCGCGCCGAGCGAACCGTCGGTCGCGGCCTGAGCGGTGCCGGCAAATGTGGTGGCGATGAGAAGGGCGGCCGGCAGGTGCCGGGCCAGGCGATTGACGTACATTCTATCCCCCGAGACCAAGGAAAGGATCGCCGGTTTTGGTCAATCCTGTTCACTCTTTAACCAACAACGGTAAAAACACTCCTAACTAAGTGCATTATCATCCTAGACTGCTGCGCATGCTGTGAATTTTGAACCAATCGACGTGTTTGTAGTGCGGCACCTTTTGGTAGGTTCATGCTGGAGCGGATTGATAAAGCTGTTATTCTTACGAATCATCGTGACGCGTGGGGGGGCAATGTCGGGCAACCGACCTCTGTTGCCAGCACCATTGGCAGTCTGGCGGGTGGCGGCAGCATGCAAATTGATCAAATCCTGGCTGATCGCCAGGTCAAACTGATACGCTGCACGTATCCGTGGGTAGCCAAACGGGCGAACGCGGGATTGTCGCATAGGACGCAATGAACGAGTGATAGGGGCCTTGAGAGTTTTCACTCTCTCGCAAATTGTTCAGTACCTTCAAGCGGCCCTCGAATGCATCTGGGCAAAACCTTCGATATGGGCTCGGAGTGTAGCGTCGGTCAGCTCTCTCGTCAGACAGGCGACCGAATCTGTCAGATGTACTCCGACGGTCTCAAATCCCATCTCCCAAACGGGGAAGCTGCGTTGCCAAATGGACTTCCGCTCCAGCTGAACCAGCGCAATGTGCCTGTCATCTTTGGCAATGCGGACGAAAGCTCGGTCTAGAGCATCGGCGGGACCTTCCAGCACCTGCAAAAAGCGGCGGCCGCCAACGACGAGTAACCCTGATAAACCGTCGCGAGCGTTATTCCCGCGAGATACAGCAAGAATGTCGCTAATTTCAGCCCTGGAAGCCCCGACCGGCGACCGCGACGTGCTAATATAAAGCAGTTGTTCCATTGTGACGAAAACTCGCAGGTATGGATAGCAGCATTATAGGCCGTCTCTCTCGGAAGGATCTTTGCGCGAGCCGAATTAAAAAGCTCGGAGGCCAGTCTCGAACTGACGCATCGGGATGGCTCGTGCAGCAAATCCCTCAACAGGAAGGGCTAGCATGCTCCGTTCTAACCAAGAGCATCCTCTATGGGGCCGCCTTTCCTTCTGGACAGGAATTGCAAGCGAAAGACTTGGTTAACGGCTCCCGTAATAGGCGCTTTCGATGAATTCGGTTCGCCTGCTTGTTGGTCAGTGGCCGCTTGCGATCACTTGGTTGGCGCTTGCGCTACCATCGGTCGTCTTCACTCGGTTCGAAGGCGGCGTCGCGCATCTGTGGGGCGCTTCTGCGGTACTCATTGCCAGCCTGATCCAGATTCCTCGCCGGGCCTGGTGGGCGCCTCTCACAGTCGTTGGCTTTGAGAGCCTGCTTACCACCGGTCTCTTCGGATTAGGTTGGATTGCGGCGCCATTTTTCGTCGTAATCAATGTTGGCGAGGGCGTTGTTGCGGCATTAATCATGCGGCGGGGTGTTAAACGGCGGGAGGTGCTGGCTAATCTCTCCTGGTTCGGTCGCTTCCTGCTCGCGGCTGTCCTGGCGCCCGCCGCTGTCGCGCCTCTTGCAGGCTTCGCGCTGTGGTTGCTGGGACAGGATGCAGTGCTCAACGTAGCCCGCCTCATCAGCGGGCACGCGCTGGGCAACATGACTGTGCTTCCTATTGTCTACATGCTGACCAGCCGGTCCGCTCGCCGCGAAAGCAAGCGACTGTTGAAGCGAAAAAAGTTGGACGCGTGGCTGGTGCTGCCGGCAGTTGTAGTTGTCGACCTGATCGTTTTTGCGCAGACCCAGTGGCCCTTGCTGTTTCTGCCGCTCATGTTCGTATTACTGGCGACCTTTCGCCTTGAACGGCTAGGCGCCTCGATATCCCTCGTGATACTCGCCCTGATCGGGGGAATACTGACGAGTCGCGGGTTGGGACCCATCGCCTTGGCACATGCGGATCTGCCGAGCCGGGTCATTTTCTTTCAGTTCTTTATTGCCTCAACGGTGCTCACCATTTTACCGGTCGCTGCAGACTTGACCCAACGCCGAAAGCTCCTGCGGAGCGCCAAGCGCAGCGAGGCCGAATTCCGCCTATTGGCCGAGCATTGCACCGACGTGATCATGCGCATCGCACCCGATGGCCGTATCCGCTACGCTTCGCCAAGCGTTGAGCATTTCCTCGGCTACAGCTCCGAAGCACTGATTGGGACGATCAGTCGTAATCTCATTCATCCCGACGATCTCGATCGCGTGATCGGGGAGCACCAAGCTACCCTACGCAGCGAAGGCGCGCCCAGAAGTTACGAATATCGTAGCGTGACCCGCAAAGGCGAGGTGAGGTGGTTTTCTACTCATGCACGATCCTTGCCTGACGAAGACGGCAAGCCGGCCGAACTGCTTGCGATCATCCGGGATGTCACTGCAGCAAGGCAGATGCAGGAGCATTGGCAAGCGGCGGCGCTGATGGATCAGCTCACCTGCTTGCCGAACCGTCGCGCATTGGAGACAGTAGTGGCCCGGCTCAGTCCGGGAGAACACTGCCTTGCTCTACTCGATCTGGACCATTTCAAGACAGTGAATGATACATATGGCCATCACGTTGGCGATCAGGTGCTGATCAGCTTCGCGAAGGCCGCGAAGGCGCTTGTGCGATCAGATGACGCAATTTTTCGATTGGGCGGAGAAGAGTTCGTGCTTCTCTTCGAGAACTGCGACATCGAGAAGGCATTTGACGTCTGTGACCGCCTACGAGCACATTTCACGGCCTCAACGATTGAGACCACCGCAGGGAAGCTAAAGGTCACCGTTAGCGGCGGTGTTGCAAAAGTCGGCGATCAGGGACTCGTGGCAGCCCTCAAATCGGCAGATGAAGCGCTATATAATGCCAAGCGGCTGGGTCGAGATCGGCTGCAGCTCGCCGCTTAGCGACGACGGCTATGTCGGCTTCATCGAGGTTTGAGCGTTGCGCTGGTCCAGCACTAGCCGCCTGACTGATCGACACCGGTTTTATACGCGTGTGAGGTGGTTCGGATCGCCTGGCATCTCATGGAACTCACCGGCGAGCTTGCCTCGGGTTAAGATTGAAGACCCGTAGATCTACGGAGTTTACGATTTTCCTAAGAAAGCCGAAACAGCCCGTATCCTAGTCGGGGATTGGGACTACTATGGTTGAGGTAGAGCTAGAAGTCGCTATTCAGGACGCAATGTCTAAGGCCTTTTCGGCTAGGCATCCCAAAGCGCAGCTCGCCTACTTGGACCTCGCCGAATTCTTCTCCAAGCAACTAAGACGGCGCTATGGAGAAGCTTATGTCAGCAGGACTATTCTCACTCATTGAAGTATTGATCGATTGCGTGAGCGTCTCCTGTTTTCGAAAACTTTTTGTGGCTTAGTCGAGTCAGAGGACAAGGTTTCTTAGGGGTTCGTGCAGAGCATGTTGCAGCGGTCGTAGCTCACGCCTAGATCCGCAATTCCAACGCTCTTACCTAGCTTCGCCTGCCCCCTATTGCATCCCATGGCTCAGGGCTTTGGTCGTAGACCGACTGTTCGCTGACGCGTTGGTCCTGCTTGTCGGAAATTGGTAGAGTACGAAGGCAGAAGGCCTTTGCGTGCGAGTTAAGCTTTGCTTTCCCAGCGTGACTGATTGGCGCGGGCGGAAGCGAGTGGCTCCGGTCTTATCCATCGGCTTTCCTGCGACCGCTCAATCAACACGCCGCAGTCGTCACAGAATGCGGTGAACCGATCCTTTTTGCGAACGATCGAGGTCAACATCGGCCGATGCAAATTGAAGAGGCGCCCAAGTCTCACGTCGTCAATTGTATTGGAGAAGCTCGAGCTTGGAAAACTCTTTTCGGAGATCGAGCGCAGAACCTCTCCGGTGTTGCCCGGTTGCGTCGCTTTCCTGCAGCTTTCTGCGCTCGACCGAGGGGCTCGCGATTGTATGCTGTTTTGGACCGCTGCGGACCTGCTCGCCGATTGAGTGTAGGCTCCGCTTCCGCCTCGATCTGCACCTTCCGACTCCTCAGTCGGTGGAGGTGATCGGGTTAGGGGGTGTCCTCGCGGCGCACTTAAAGCGAAAAGATAAGAGACGAAGCCGAGGACGGATAGGCACTGATAGGTGGCCGGTTCAGTCTCCTCAGTTAGGCAAAAGCGGTAGTCACCAGTCTTATAATCAAGCCCCAGCCTGCAACGCTGATGCCGACAATGAGCAGGAACCTCGTCCTTAGCGAATATCTGTCATCAACAATCTCCAGATCCCCGTCTGCCGACAATCCCTCATGAGCGCTCTTTGCCAGCAGATTGCTGAGAACTTCTGCCTCCCACCCGCTCTCGCGACCGACCGGAGTCACGCCTGGCTGACTTCGGAGTAGAGCTGCACTAACAGTGGCAGAGGTGATGCTGAGCTCGAACTGGCAACCGAAGTAGTGACCACTGCTCCACGTCACGGTTGCAGCTGTTTGGCCCCGCTCGGGCAGGTCAAAAACAATTATTTGACCTGCCGACAGGTGCTGCGCGGTCTCGATGAGCATACCTGTCGCCGAGATGTCGTGGATGATCATTTCGGTGCCGGTATCCGTCAAAACCGCGTTCAGGTGCAGCGATCGCCTAGACGAATAACGCCGGTTCTCCGTTGGAGTACGCGAAGGGGCTAGCGCTGCATGCAACATGGGAGACGCCTCAACATTTGGCCTATTAAAGTGGCGTCCAGTTATTGACCATCAGTCAAAGGTTAACCCATTTTGGTGTTGTGGCGCTGGGGACGCAAACGATTGACCAAACTAGGCTTAAGGACGATCGATGCCGGTTGTCTTGGGCTCATCGGGCAGGCAAGGTAGAACAGGTTCCATGTTGTTCGAGATCGCCATTGTGCGGAACGGCACAAACCGTCCCGCGAGAGTGCAGGACACCTAACAACGATTATCGTGAGAAAGCGCCCAGGCCGTTACCGCAACACCTATAGTGAGTTCAGCGGTACCCGTTAACACGAAGCAATCGCCGCCGGTACGAGGGAACAGGATGCCCGTTGCGCGACTTGCTAGTGCTGAGCCGTTGGTAGTTCTTCACAATACCGACGCACCTTCTCAGCTACTCTCGACACTTCTGCTTCATGCCGTCGAGTGCGACGCAAGTTCTCAGTTCAGCGCCTTACAGGAGGCTGTCTGTCAGTTCCTGAGCGTGCCTTATTGTCGCATTTCGATTGTGGACACAAAACGTGCAAAGCGCCTCAGCGACGAGGAGCGAAGTGTTCTTCGTTCTGATAGCTGGTCCAGTTTCAGCATCGATGCTGCGCTAAGCAAGTTCGTCCACAGAGCTACCAATGTTGCGGGCGGCAACTCAGAAGAGGCGGAGCTAGAGGAACAATTCACTGACCGCGTGGGCATACCTTTGCTCACGGCAAAAGGAGTGAGCATCGGCTCGATCTGCATTGGCACCAAGCCACCGCATAGCTTGGCTGCTCACCCCGAGAATTCGCTCGCTGTCTTCGCTCGCATCGCAGTGCGCGAATTAGAACTGCAGGCACACTGCTTGCGCGACCCCGTAACCGGCCTTGCTTCCCAGTTCGCCCTTGAGCAGTTCGCTCGCGGCTGCGCGGCAGCAAAGGTTTTTCCATTTCTCCTGCTGATCGGAGCTAAAATTAACGGCTTCGATGAGCATTGTGAGCTGCTGAAACGGGACGGGGCTAACCGACTGCTTTCGAGTGTCGGTTCGATGTTTTCTAAGGCTCTGAGACGGAGTGACTTAGTGTCGCACGTCTCGGGCAATCGCATTGTCGCGGCTTGCGGATTGAAAGCTTCAGAAGACGCTTCGATCTGCGTCAGGCGCATTCAATCATCGATCACGCAAATATCCGCCTTTGAGGGTCGGCCAATCACCCTCAGTCTAGCAATCGCCGAGGTAGAAGGGGGTGACCTAACATCTGCTCTTAACGACTTGGATGCTGCTCTTTACGCCGCACGACGTTTAGGTACAAACAAGGTCGTGGCAGCAAGTAAGCTGCGCCAGGCACTTGCAATGTTTAAGAGCGGCTCGACGTCGTCTCCCATCGAGATGTTACACTCTGTGTGAACTGCCTGCCTGAGACTGACACTCTATTTACTGATGAACACCCACAACCCCGACCCAAGTTGTGCCAGTAAAGTGGTATATCGCAGCTTCTGGCAACGCGGTCGCAGTTGACATAATTGCCTGACGCGATGGTTTTCTCTCTCGGCACGAAAGGGAGGCGGGCACACTCGTGCCCTGAGGCGTGAGCGGCAGTTAAAAACGAGCGGCTTCTCGTCGTCAGCCAAATCAGCGTTCTGCAATTTGGGTCCGATCGCCACACCTTTCGCAAGCCGGTTAGTGCGGTCCTGGCAGGGGCCGAGCTCGCCGCCAAGAGCAAAGGGGGAGGGTAGAAAGCGGGTCATCGCGCGCCCATCTTACCTTCGGGCGTAGTAAGACATGGAGATGCTCCGATGAAGATACTGATGGTCCTCACCAGCCATGACCGGCTGGGGGACACTGGCAAGAAGACTGGTTTCTGGCTCGAAGAGTTCGCCGCGCCATACTACGTGCTGAAGGACGCGGGATATGAAATCACGCTCGCCAGCCCTAAGGGTGGACAGCCTCCACTTGACCCTAAGAGCGATGAGCCTGGTTCGCAAACCGAAGCCACTCATCGCTTCAAAAGCGATCAGGAAGCACAGGCACAGCTCGCGTCAACAGGCCGATTAGCCTCCCTTCGCCCCTCTGACTTCGATGCGGTCTTTTATCCAGGTGGCCATGGTCCCCTCTGGGACCTTGCTGAGGACGCGCACTCAAAGGCACTGATTGAGCAGACTCTTGCAGACGGCAAACCAGTGGCACTGGTGTGCCACGCTCCAGCTGTACTGAAGAACGTTATTGCAAGCGACGGAAGGCCGCTTGTCGCAGGCAAGCGGGTCACTGGGTTCACGGACGACGAAGAGGAAGCAGTCGGCCTCACTAAGGTTGTCCCCTTCCTCCTTGAAGACGTTTTGAAGAAGCTTGGAGCCGAATTCATCAAGGTCGAGCCCTTCAAGGCGCATGTAGTTCGCGACGGTCTGGTCATTACAGGACAGAATCCGGCGTCGAGCCAACAAGCTGCTGAAACCTTGCTGCAAGCACTCAGCTTCAAAATGGCGAGCGAAGACGCTTAGTCCATTTAGCCGAAGGTTTATGACCGCTAGCGGACCTCAGCTGCCGCAAGCCTATCGTCCCCGCTAGCGGCCAAAAAGCCTCACAGTCTCGCTTGAGTTCTGACCTATTCAAACGGTAGAAAGGACAAAGCATACATCTCCCCTAGGTTCTGGAAACATAAACATGTTTCCATTGCCTGCTGTGTTGTGATTCAGGCTCCTCAGTTTGCAGGAGCTTAATCTTGAGCGAGTCCTGTTGAGCGAAGAGCAGTTTGGGAGATTGCAGCGTACCGGGGCCGGCGATCGAGCGGATGTTCTGCCGCCCGAAAGACTGAAGGCGGATCGCCACTCGCTACGACAAGCTCGCCGTCAACTTCATGGCCGCCATCTGCCTCGCCGCAGCCGTCACATGGTGGCGGTGAGAGGCGGCCTCCGACGAGAGCGATGCGTCCATTGAGCATCAATCCTCCAAGAGCTATCTATGCCGAGTGCAAAATGATGAAAGCCGGCGATCAACGCCCGTCGGCCGAGGAGATTGAAGATGTCGACCCCCGGCAATGATTTGGACGAGGGCACAGCCTCTTGGCTTCGTCGCTACGCGGGTGGATAGGTAAGCTGGCGGGAGCTGCGTGAGCGCCTCGATACCGATAACTTCAATATCGTCCTTGCGGGTCTTCGCAGCCTCAATCTCTCGCTGCCTCGATCAGATCCTAACCGCCCTACGAAGGCCAGGGCGTGGATGCGAGAAGCGCTCGCTCAAGCGAAGGCGCGACCAGCCGCATGAGCCAACTCTATACCATCATCGTGCCCGACCGCGGTCCGCTTCTGACGTTAGCCGCCGCGAATTCCCTCGACCTCGCCGGTGGCCGACCCGCGCACGTCAGAACGCTTTCGGCCCACATCGACCTTTCCACGCTGGCCCAGTTTCTTGCCGATAGAAGTGGGCGAGGGCGATAACACATCGCCCGGCTGGCGATACGGTTGCGGAAGGCCATCGGGCGTAAGTAGTCTCGACGCTAGTCACTGAAGCTGCTGCCAGAGACCGGATCGAGACCCCGGAAAGGCATGCAAAAAACTAGTACGTGCGCATGGAACTGCGCACGCAAGACGATCAAAACTAGCGTGCTTATTCCGCCCTAGATGCGCTGCCATCGCGGGAATAGATGAAGCCGCCGTAGACGACTGTAACAGCCAGTCACGGCTGCAAGTGATAATTTGCAGCACCGCCTCGGCGAGCTGCTCCCTCGCCAAGATCGACCTCGTTATGACGCGAGGGCCGTTAGTCAACCGCCGGCAATTCCAGCACGAAAAGAGCACCAAAGCCCGGTTTTGACTCAGCCCAAATTCGACCGCCGTGAGCGTTTACGATCGTGCGGCACAAAGGCAGGCCGAGCCCCATTCCGTCTTCCTTGCTCGATTGGAAAAGGTCGAAAACGCTCTCCACCATATCCGGCGGCAGACCGGGTCCGTTATCCGAGACACGGATCTCAATCTTCCCTCCAATTCGTGACGCGCTTACCTCGATCCAACGTTCGGCGACATCGGTGTCAACGAGCACGTCAAGAGCATTCCGAAGTAAGTTGCCGAGTACCTGCTCGATCTGAACGCGGTCGACCATTGCACCGCCTACGTCTTGTAGGCCGCTAGTTCTTACGGATATGGAAGCTTCCTGCAGGCGCCTGCGAAGGCTTGCAAGAACGGTCGCGACCAGCTCGGCGACGGGTTCTCGACGTGCGGAAATTTCCCCTCTCAACGTGAATCCACGCATCCGCCTGATGATGTCATCGACTCTCTTAGTCTGAGTCTGCGTACGAGCCAGTGCACCAAGAACAGCCTCGGGTTCGACTTTGTCTTGCGAGAGCAGCACGGTGGCCGTGTTGAGGTAATTGTTCGCCGCGGTGAGCGGTTGGTTGAGCTCGTGGGCAAGGGTGGATGCCATGGCTCCCATCGCACTAAGACGAGAAACCCTGAGTACGTCTGCTTCAGCTCGTTTGGCGGTTAGCTCCGCGGACTTGCGAGCCGTCACGTCCTGAATGATGCCGATCATGCGGGCGGGCGTACCATCCAGGCCGGTGAAGTAGCGACCCCATCCCTCAATCCAGACCCTTGATCCATCGGGAAGCACGACCCGGTACTCTGCTCGATATTCTTCGCCGGTTTCTTGAGCGTGCCGTAAGCGTGCTTCGGTCTGAGCAAGGTCATCGGGGAACACGCGCGCTGCCCAAGCCTCGTAGCCTGGCTCGACTTCGCCAATCTCATATCCCAGCAACGTGAAGTGTCCGTCGGACCAATGGGCATCGCCACCATTAACGTTCCAATCGAACGTGGCCATTCGCCCAACATCGAGCGCCAGGCTCAGACTTTCCTGGCTTTGCCGCAACTTTAATTCGGCCTCCTTGGCGGACGTGACGTCAATATTGATGCCGACGAGTTTGGAGGGCCGACCATCGCCACCAGATTGCGTACGACCGATCCCTTGAATCCAACGCTCCCCTCCTTCTTTCCGAGGAACGCGAAAGGTCATGTCGTAGAGTTCACCGGAAAGCGCCGCTTTGCGGGCCGCAGTGAGTGCCCGCTCCCGGTCGTCTGGATGGATAAGGTTTGCCCAAGCTTCGGTGCTGTCCAGTTGCATCGATTGCTGTGCCGTGATTTCAAACATCGCAAGGCTGTCGGGTGACAAAAATGGTCGCCCGGTGGCTAGATCAGTCTCCCAGGCCCCAATACCCGCAGCTTCGCAAGCAAGGCGCAGTCTTGCCTCACTCTCGCGGAGCTGAGACTCAGCTTTTTGACGATCGCGCAATTCACGTCGAAGCTCGATCTGAGCAACCACGCATCGTGCCAGCGCCTCAAGAGACTGACTCTGCATTTCTGTCAGGCCGCCGGGCCGGGCGACGGTGTCAATGACACATAGACTACCTAGCCGAATGTCAGAACCAAGAAGCAGCGGCGCCCCGGCATAAAACCGAATAAAAGGTGGGCCGGTGACGAGAACATTGCGGAGAAATCGCTCGTCTTTCGTTGCATCTGGAACAACTAACGATTCAGCGTTCTGAATGGTATAGGCGCAGAACGCATGCGAGCGCGGCGTTTCGCTAACGCCTTCTAATCCAACGTTGGCCTTGAACCATTGTCGATCTTCATCGACCAGACTGACAAGGGCAATGGGGGCTTCACAGACTATGCTGGCGAGCCGAGCCAGGTCATCAAAGGCCTGCTCATGCGGGGTGTCGAGGATCTTATAAGAGGCGAGAGCACTCAACCTTGCCTTCTCAGAAGCGTCAGCGCAATCAATCACAAGCTCTCTATTGGTTGAGCATTGCTCGATTGCGCTCAAGCCGCTTCTCCAGTCCAACCGACGGATCAGCCGTGCGGGTTGCGGCCCGTATAGCACCACAATCCGGCCCTTGCGCAACGGTAATCGGCCTCCGTGAAACTCCGTAGTTGTCTTATTGGTCTAAGAATGAAGAACTGTGTTCTTTCTTCGAACCTGGACTGAGATTTGCTCGAGAGCCTTCTCTATGTGAGTGCCTCCAAGCTCACCGCTGACTCTGCAAGGATCGAGATCGACCGTATCCTGCTTCGGTCGCGTTCTCACAATGAGCAGCACGGAATTACAGGCGGCCTCATCTACACGATCAACTACTTCGCACAGGTCCTTGAGGGCACCAGATCCGAACTCGACACGCTCATGGAGAGTATTTCGGCCGACCCACGGCATGAGCAAGTCCGCGTAATCGTGAGAAAGCAGGTCAGGCAGCGAGCATTCCGTAGATGGGCAATTGCCTACTCCGGCCCGTCGTTCTTTATCGATCGGCAAGTGAAGCATCTCTTATGTTCAGCAGAACTCCCTGACCCAAATCTCAGAAACGCCGCCGAGAAGCTTACCGCCCTGACAAGGCAGTTTGTCGATGCGTAGCTTTGCCCGCCTTTTCTTTCCGGCTCATAAGGAGGGGCGGAAGTGCAGACACCGCGATCCTGCGCGGGACCGCGTCGGCGCCCGAGCTCACGTTGATTGATTGCTAACGAGCAAGCTTTGTTCGCGAATGGCTTTGAAATGGATGTCAGGCTAGTCGAAACGAAAGCGCTTGTGCTCCTATGCGTTGCGGATGACGAGAACCAGGTGTCGTCCTAATTCAGGCCCAACACTGACCTATGCTCCTCCACAAACTGCCTGAGCTCCGCCGCAATCCTAGATGTGATTCAGCGGACGGCCTTGGGACGAGCGCACCTGCGAGCTAATCAATTTGCAGCCGAAAGCAGCGCATCTTGCCCTTGGCCGTTGAACTTTGATTTTGAGTGAACCTCGAAAATCTCTGTTCCTCAGCCTCAGTGCGCGTGGTTTCGTCCTATAAAGAAGAGCCAACTTTCGGGATCGAGCGCTCATGTACCATCAGATCGGACCCGCTACTGACGCGACGCCATTAGAAGAGTTAGAACGGAGGAGCGCCGACCGGGTGAAGACGGTCCTGCGGGTGGGTCTGCTCGATGATGGCTCTCGTGCGAGTATCTGCCTGATCAGGAATATCTCGGAAACTGGAATCCAAGTGAAAGCATACGCTCCGCTCCATGTAGGCAAGGAGCTAAGTGTGCGTGTCGGCGACGAGGAGCCAATTCCCGGTACTGTGGTCTGGGTCAAAGAGACGTTCGCCGGCATCAGGTTCGCCAACCTTCTTGCTCCTGAGATGCTTCTCAGAGCGTCAGGAGCAATGGCTGCAGCGCGCCGCAGGTCAGCTCCCAGGTTGCGGACCGAAGCTCGAGCTACTCTTCGCACCGGCGGGGATGCGTATTCAGCTCGCATCTGCGATATCTCTACTTCTGGCGCAAAGCTAAGGACCTCGCGCCCCATCGCTGCCGCTGGCTCAGCGGCTCTCCATATCCCGGAGCTGCCTCCGCTGACGGGCTTCATCAGGTGGATCGATGACCTCGAAGTCGGCCTCTCCTTCGAGAGCCCGATACCAATCACCGTAATCGCAAACTGGCTCGGGCTTCAGCCATCGGTGACAGCGCGGTAGCGTGGCTACCATCATAAGCTGCAGGCTTTGACGCGGGTAAGTTCGCTAGCGCCGGGCGGATACCTCGACCAGAAGAACCTCGCCAATCTCCGGATGATGAGCCTTGATGGCAGCCTTCAGGTCCGAGGCCAGGCGGCTGCTATCCACCGGCTTGTAAGGCGAGGCGTAGAGGCGCGCGTATTCCGACGTCGCCCCCACGAGTGTCGAGCGGACTTGAGGCAAAGCGTGGACAAGTTCGCCTTCGCCTGCGTCGTTCCCGGCGTTGAGTACGATCCGGATGTTAAGGTTGCCGCGCACCTGGTCACCGTCGATGATTGGTACGCTGATAGGGTCCAGGGGCACCAGATGCGCTTGCTCCAGCTGCGCGTGAGGATTGCTTGCGAACGACATCGTCGCAAACGTCCCGCCGACCAATGCAAGTGCTGCCGCAAGGCTGCGGTTGAACATCAAAGATCGAATCCTCTTTGAAGCTGAAATCCGTGTGCGCTTCTTATCCTATAATGTAGCAAAAGAAGAGGGCTTTTCGTGTCAGTCGAGCAAAAACTAAGGTTAGTGGGAAGTAAACCATCAGAACCCGTGCAACCCGATACTGTAGGTCAAAGCCCTCAAGCCACCGACTGCGGTGAGGGCAAGACTGTCTCGGAAACAGGAGATCGTGAGAAGGGCGGAGGCGTGATGCTCGCGATCTTGTTCATGATGTTTGCAGTTCTGGGCGGCATCGGAGCGGTCTGTGCGGGCCCTCTCTTCGGAGCACGCATGTGAAACTCCTTTATCGTGGGTTTCTGGCCTCAGTCGCGTTCGCAGGTGTCGCCGGGGCCCAAGACTTTGCGGGCGTGCCCCTGCGAAACGAGAATGGCCAAACTTTGACCGTCGCAAAGCTGCCAGGGTTCGCCGTCGAGCTCGCCAGCATGCGCCCGATTGCGGGCCCCAAGGATTGGCCCGCACCTTCGATCGACGAGACTTGGCAACGACTTGGCCTTGTTCAACTGCCCGAGCGGCAGCGCGCGCGGTGGGATTACGCGCTTGCCCTGAAGTCAGCAGGCCGAGATGCTGACGCGCTCGGCGTGTTGGAAGTCATGATACAGGACGATCCGGACTTGGGGCTCGCGGGCACCTTTCAGTTGGCCATGGCTTCGGTGATGGTTCCGCTCGGCCGAAACGAAGCTGCCGCCGCGGCGCTCAATCAGCCTTCCCTGCTGAGCAATCCGGAGGCCTGCGCCTGGCGCCTTCGTGTATTTGCGGGAGCCAAGGCTTACCGGCTGGCCGTCAATCAACTCCCTTGCGCCATTCCGGCAATCAATGCTCGGGGCGCTAGCGATCGTCTTCCATTCGTGATTTCCGCAGCAGACTCGGCCTTGAACCTTGGGCATCCCGAGGCTGCGATTGCCATGTTGCGCTCAGCTCCCGCAAAGAACCCGGACGCGAACCTGATCATGGCCCGTGCATATACGATGCTTGGTCAACTTAAGCCCGCTGAGCTTGCTCTCACTGTTGCTGAGCGTGGCCCCACTATTGAACAGCAGATGGGAGCTCGCTTAGGTAGGATCGAACTTGCGGTCGCCGGCGGCGCTGGCAACCCAGCAGCCTGGCTTAAAAGTCTGTCGGACCTTGAATATGTCTGGAGAGGGGGAGAGCTCGAGGAACGAACGCTCCGATTGAACTTCCGGCTCGCCCAACAGGCTCACGACCAGCGGTCAGCCCTCGCCTCGGCGGCAACGCTGATACGGTATCACAAGCTTGGCGCGGATCTGCCCAACTATATGCGGGACGTACAATTCGTTCTGACTTCGCTTCTCGACCCACAAAGCCCCGTCCCGATCGAGGAAGCTGCCGGCGTCTACTGGGACTACCGAGAGTTGGCCCCAGCGGGAGCGGAGGGCGCCGCTCTCGCTACCCGCTTGGCTGATCGGTTCGCAGCCATGGGGTTGTATGATCGCGCAGCCGAGCTTCTAGGATACCAACTCACCGCCCAAGAGCCAGATGTGACGCAAGGACCACTCTCGGTCAGAGTGGCTAAATTCTACATCCTTAGTGGACACCCAGAGAAGGCCATCACGGCACTTACCCAAACGAGCCGGACTGTCTTTCCATCTCCCATGGTCTGGGATCGGAAGCGGCTGGAAGCAGTCGCTCTTTTTCAGTTGGGTCGGCAGGCAGAGGCGCTCGCCGTGCTACAGGATGTTCCCGCTTCAGACGGTCTCCGCTTGGAGCTCATGTGGAGGAAGCGAGACTACCAGTCTTTCATCACCACGTCCCGGCAGGTTCTGCCGAGCGGAAAAGGCCTGGACGAGGTGAGTCAGTCAATGGTTCTGAGGTACGCTATCGCGCTAGGCATGCTGGGACGCGAGGAAGATCTGGCTGTCCTGCGGACCCGCTACTTGAAAGCGTTTTCAACATTGCCAAGCGCGAGTGCTTTCGACGTTCTCACTCGCGAGCCAGGATCGATCGATACCGCGAGCCTCAGCACCGCAATGGCGAATATTTCAACCGCCAGCCCCGCAGGAGATCTCGCGGATTTGCTCGACATGGCGCCATCTGCGACCAAGAGCTAGCCAGATTGCTGGGCGACTTGATCGCTACCGCAGATAATTCACCAGGCTTAGCCCCGACAGCTTCCCAAATACCGAATAGGACGCTTCGAGCACCGATTGGCGTTGCGACAGGTCGGCTGCAATCTGCGCCATGTTTGCATCCTCATTGTTCGAGATGAGCTGCCGAAGAACGATGGCGCGATCCTCTGACCTGGCACCAAGAACTTCGATTTGGCTCTGGATGCGGCCATTCTCGGCCTGAATGGAGCGAACCTGCTGAAGTCCGGTGTCAAGCTGCTGCAGTGCAGTCTTCATAGCATCGATCTGAGAAGCAGTGGGTACTTCACCGATTGCGCCAGCTTCCGCGATGGTGCGAAAAGCCCCCAGAATACCTGAGCCAAGCTCATTTGCGAGAATACCATGACGAACATCAAGTCCGTCGGCGACCCGCGAGGTGGCTTTGACGTCGTCATTGCGGAACGCCTGATCAGGATTAAGCCCGGCAGTATCGGCGAGTTTTTCGGGCACAAACGGACTTTCGTCGGTTCTGGTGCCGGCGAAAATAGGAATTCCACCCTCCGTGGAATTCAGAGAGCTTCGAAACTGCTGAAAGGCTGCTTCCGCGATTTCGGGCAAGCCCGCGGAGCGGTTCGAGCCAATTACGTTTAGCAAACTTTCACGCAAACCAGCTGCTGCCTCATCAATGCTGCTGATCGATGCATCATAGATCGACAACGTGGTGCCAAGACGAGTGGCGACCAAGGCGTGCGACTCATGTCGCGCCAGCAGCGTGTGAGCGCTCAAATTCCTGACCGTCTCCGTGCCAAGATCCGAGAATTTCTGAGCTTTCTTACCAGTCGCTAGCTGCAGTTGAGTTTGGGAAAGCCGATTTTGCGAGCGCTCGATGGCATCGAAGAGAATCCTATGCTGGGGAATAGTCGCTACGCGAGTCATGAGCTTCCCTTTCAACCGACCATCGCAATGAGAGTGTCGTACATCTCGCTAGCTGTGCTCATGACGCGCGCTGCTGCCGAATAGCTGTTTTGAAGCACCACCAGTTGGGCCAGTTCTTCATCGACGTTCACGCCAGAAAATGAGTCACGCCGGTTCACCGCGTCATCGCGGCGGGCCGTAGCATCGGCGAGCAGATCGTTCGCCTGAGCAGCCTGCATTCCAGCTCTTCCAAGCACGAGGCTGGCAAAGCCTTCGATTCCGATCAAGCCGTCTTTGCCAAGATCCATCGGCTTGGTGAGGAAGTCCACGAACTGAGTTGCGCCGCGGTTGTCTCCGGCTCCAATCGCCTTGGTCCCAACCGCAACGTCCGTGCGGAAGCGAGCAAGCGGCAGCCTGCCCGCCGAATTCAAGATATCGGGACGAACTTCCGCCTTATCTAAACCGCTTGTTGCGCCTGTGAGGGATGCGAGAGACGCCAGGCTGCGCCCAGTGCCAAAACGATCGGTCGAGTCGGCAGGAATGGAGATCGCTACGCCAGGAATGGAAACGTCCGGAGAAAAGCGAAAGCGACCGCGGGAATCCAGCGAGAAGGTGCCAAAGCTGCTGAGCGGACCAGAATTCAGGTCATTGATAAGGTCGCCGATCGTCCCTCCGGATGTCGGACTCAGAACCTGTTTGGCAATCGTTCTCCCGTTGGGGTCGCGTAGGACAATCTCGGTGGTCTGACCCGTGGTGAAGCCGTGCGGGTCAGATGCAACGAAACCGGTCGGAACAAGCGTTCCTTGCTCACTCGTCACAATGTCATTGAGGCCAAAGAAGTGCGAAAAGCCGACACCAGCCCTTGAGCTAGGATTACCAGGATCCTGCGCGACGATAACGCCGTTAGCACCGGCCGATGCGGTGAAGTTCAGCTTTCCATTTGCGAAACTGGCAGTTGCCGTTCCCCCAAGGCCTGCGTTGATCGCCGCGATGGCATCGTCGACGGTTGCATTGGGTCCGAGCGCGTCGAAATCGATGACTGTCTTGGCAATGAGGACACCACTGGGGGAGGTTACACCGAACTGCGCCACTCCCGTAAAACCGAGGCGGTCGCCGCCGACGAGTCCGGTCTGCCGGCCTTCGAGCTTATTTGGGGCGGGGACCGTGGTTCCGTCATTGGCGACTGCATTGAGCGCCTCCGACAATCCCCGAAAGACCGCCCCGAGTTGCTCGGAGAACTGGGGAAGCGAGCGATCGCGAAGATCAAGCAGCCCACCCAGCTTGCCACCCACAGCGGGAGAATCGATCTTTTCGCCAGTCGCTGCGCCCGTGGAGCCATCGGCTTCGACGAAACGAATGTCGATGGAAGGATAGGTAGGCTGGGAGATTCCATCGGCAGGGGCTGGGTAGGACAGTTGACGAAGCCGGCGATCGAGAAGGGCTACCCCGTTGGCAGTGTCAATAGAGACGCGACCGTCGGGTTGATCGCGGACGGTAATCTTCATGAGACCACTCAGTTCCTCGATGGCAGTCATGCGCTGATCACCAGCGCCCGAGGAACTTCGGCCGAGACCATCGAGGCGAGCGACCGTATCGTTCAAGTTATGAATCCGCTCGAGTAAGCTATTGATGCGGTCGATCGTATAGCTCACCTCGGTTTCGACCTCTCCTCGCAGGGAGCCGACATCCCTGTCCAGTTGCTGCATAGAGACAATCGCATCTTGCACATTCGATGTGAATGATCGAACAGTCTGCTCCGAGGCGACCGAGCCGGTCATGGCCACCGCTGCAGCGCCGATGGCATTGAGACGCGCTGGAAGTCCAGATTCCGATCCAGGTGTACCGAGGAGCGACTGCAGTCGATCAAGGTAACTCGCTGTCGTCTCGCTGCGTGCCTGTTCGCTCTGCCGGGCATAGACCGTCGCTTCGAGGAAACGATCCGCCACCCGGCTCGGCTCGCTGACAAGAACGCCAGTGACGCGGCCCGCCGTAACTCCAGTAGTCAGCGAAACTCGTTCTCGGGCGTAGCCGGGTGTGCCCACGTTTGCGATATTGTTGGAAACGGTACGCATGCCGGCTTGCGTCGCCGAAAGGCCAGAAAGCGCGGAACCAAGAATATCATTTAGGGACAAGGATTTCGCCTTCTCTACAGGATCTTAGAAAACTCAGCGCTTGAGGCTACTAAGCTCCTGCAGCATGTCATCGACAGTGGTGATGATCTTGGAAGATGCACTGTAGGCTCGCTGAAACCGGATCATGTTGGTGAATTCCTGCGCCAGATCCACGGTCGAAGCCTCCAGCGTTCCGCTCGAGATCGTGCCCGCTCCCAGTACCCCAGCCTTATTGATGGTCACGCTCCCAGACGCATTTGAAACCGCGAATGCGTTTCCGGTCACGCGAGTTAGGCCGTCAGGGTTCTGGAACGTTGCGATGGGAAGTTGAAACACCGCCCTCGAGGTGCCGTTCGTAAACACCGCGCTGACCTGGCCAGTCTTGGACACCTGAATCGACGCGATGTTGCCGAGCAAGCCGCCATCAACGGAGGAGGAGATCAGCGCTGATTGCCCGCTGAACTGCGTCAGGCCATCCAGTCCGCCATCGCTGCCGATCTTGAGGCTGATGGGCTGAGATCCAGCGCCATTTGTCCAGTTGACGCTCAGCGGATTGAAGAAGGCGCTGCTCGAACCCGGCACATTGATGCTGCCGTTGGGATTGAACTGAATGGTACCGCTGGCGAGGAGTCCGCCGGGAGCAGTCACGTCCGTCGGCGGCTCCGCATAAACCTCGCTGACCCACTGGTTGGCGCCAGTCTTCAAGTAAGCAAGCGTGACGCGGTGCGCACTTCCCTGCTCATCGTAGATATCCAGCGAGCGCTTGAAATCGGGTGTGACGGTGCCCGTCGAAAGGTCACCCGAATTGTAGGTTCCGGTAAAGGGCGCTTGGTCGGCCTTGAGGTTTGCCCGAATGTCGATCTGGGTGGTGGGTGCGGCAGATCCCGCGAGCTCACTCAGCCGCACGGGCTCAAGTGCATTCAGGCTTCCGGTGTCAACGTACTTACCCTGAGCGTCCAGTCGCCAACCCTGCAGGTAATAGCCGCTCGTATTGCGCAGATAGCCTTGCAGGTCAGGCTTGAATGAGCCGGCACGAGTGAAAGCGATCTCGCTTCCCGGTTCCGATCCGCTCGTTGTAACAAAGAAACCGTTCCCCTCGATACCAAGGTCTGTCGGGCTGGAGGATGCCTGAAGGAGGCCTTGCTTTGAGATCATGGCCTGAGGCGCAGCCATGACCCCGCCCGCCGAATAAGAACTCCGAAGCTGACCGTCCGTGACGAGGGTCCGGAACTCTGTCGAAACGCCTTTATACCCAACAGTGTTGATGTTGGTGATGTTGTCGGCGACCGAAGCCATCGCGCTCGACTGCGCGCCAAGCCCGGACACGCCGGCATAAAGTGCGGAATAGAGGCTCAAAGATGCTCTCCCGAGAGGTATGGGCGTGATGATTTGCCCACTTCAGAATACTTATAGGAAGGACTTTGAGGCCGCCAAAGCTGGGCAAAAATTGCCTACTAAAAAACCGCAGCGGGCTTCTACTCGCCTATAAGCAAGGAAAGTGTGGAGTAGACCAATGGCACTGCGAATTTCGTTGAAAGATGGCGAGCGGATCGTTGTGAACGGTGCCGTCATTCGGTCCTTTGGACGATCAAACATTGGCGTGGAGAACAAAGCGGCCATCCTGCGAGGCAGGGAGATCATGGACCCAGCGGATGCCACGTCGCCAGCCAAGCTGCTCTATTTCAAAACCATGCTCGCCTACATCGATCCTGATGGAGTCGAGGATCATCAAAACGCGATCATCGACGTGCTCCGACAAGTGGCTGCGACGCTGACTTCGGACGTGGGATTCGGTCACATCCAGCGCTTTGCGGAAAACGTCGCGCAGCTTGGCTACTATCGGGCGCTTGCGGACTGTAGAGCCTTGATCGCGATAGAGGCTAGCACGCTTCTTCGCGAGGAAAGTGCAGTAGCAGCCTGAGAGAAGTCTGTGCGCAATCTTTCAGCTTTGGCCGGCGCGATTGAGGCACTTTCGCCAGATCAACGTTTTGGCAAAGTCGTAGCGGCCCGTGGTTCGCTAATCGAAGTTGGCGGGCTTACCGGCGCGGCCAAGATTGGCTCGCGCCTCATTATCGAAACCGAGACTGGACCGCTTCACGCTGAAGTTACCGGTCTTGATCGCGACGTTGGCCACTGCATGGCCTTCAGCGACCCCCAAGGTGTCTCGCTTGGCGCTCGGGCTGAGCTCACTCCCGGTCAGTTCATGCTCCGGCCTTCCTCCTCATGGCTGGGGCGCATGATCGACGGTCTCGGTCGACCGGTCGATGGCAAGGGTGGATTGAAGTCCGGCCACGATCCTCGTGCGCTTAAGGGATCACCGCCAGCGGCGGCAGAGCGCATGAGGGTGGGGGCGAAGCTGGAAACCGGTGTCCGCGTCCTCGACGTTTTCGCGCCCCTTTGTGCCGGTCAAAGACTGGGCCTTTTCGCCGGCTCTGGCGTCGGCAAATCCGTATTGCTCTCGATGCTTGCGCGCTGGACCGCGTGTGACGTGGCGGTGATCGGCCTCATCGGTGAACGCGGACGCGAGGTTCAGGAATTCGTCGAGGACGATCTCGGGCCATCCGGAATGGCGCGGAGCGTTGTGGTGGTGGCAACGTCCGATGAGCCGGCACTGATGAGGCGACAGGCTGCCTGGACAACTTTGGCGGTGGCGGAGCACTTTCGAGATCAAGGCCTCAATGTTCTGTGCCTCATGGACTCAGTCACCCGCTTCGCAATGGCGCAGCGTGAAATCGGTCTAGCAAGCGGCGAACCACCGGCCACGAAGGGTTACACGCCGACCGTATTTGCCGAATTGCCACGTCTACTTGAACGCGCTGGGCCCGGCCGTGCAGGGCAGGGGTCCATCACTGGTCTGTTCACCGTTCTGGTTGATGGTGACGATCACAACGAGCCCGTAGCGGATGCTGTAAGAGGCATCCTCGACGGACACGTCGTGATGAGCCGGCAAATCGCAGAGCGCGGGAGATACCCCGCCATAGACATACTGAAGTCTGTGAGCCGAACCTTGCCGCACGCTCACAATGACGAAGAAAACCGATTGCGTCTGGCCGCTCGGCAGTTGCTTTCGATGAACGGCGACATGGAAGAGATGGTGCGGTTGGGCGCCTACAAGTCGGGCACCAACGGCGAAGTAGATCGGGCGATCACCTTGTCACCGAAAATTGAGGCGCTGCTCAACCAAAGCAAGGACGACCGGAGCACTGCCGAAGATACCTTCCAGCATCTATCCTCGATCATGGAAGAGGACGCATGAAGACACCCTATTGCGGAGCCCTTCGGGTGAAACGCAGAGAGATGGACCAGCTGAAAGTGTCCATTGGTGAAGAACTCGGGCGATCAAACGAAATTGCAACTCAGGCCGCCAGCGTCAGCGACAGAATTCGCCTCGAGCGAGCTCTGGCGTCCGAAGATTGCGGCCTTGCCTCACCTGCGTATTTTGCGCGGATTAGAGATGAGCTTGCAGCTCTGCAGGCCAAGCAGCAGATCGTGGATGCGCGCCTTGACGACTTACGGGAGGAAGCTCGGACGGCCTTCGGCACCCTGCGTGCCGTCGAGACTGCCGCAGAGGCCTTTCGGCTAGATGTAGAACGCCAATCCCTCAGTTCGGAGCAGGCAGCTTTGGATGATCGGTCGGCTGGAGAGCTACTCAGGGCGAGCCAGCTACGGCGGGCCAGACTGAGGAGCAGGGTTGCATGATTTACAGTGCAGCCTTCTCACGTATCGATCCGGCCAAGCGTGCCGACCTCATCTACAGGTCGGCGCAAGCGGACGTGAGCTCCATGCTTTGGCAAGCTGCGCTCGGCAAAGAAAATGAGCTAGACGCCGCTAGTGGCGATGCACGTCCTGATCTGAGCGGTTCCAATTTCAATTCCCTTGTTGCCTCTCTGTGTGAGGGTGCACGTCAGCCCGTTGAGGGTCATTTACAGTCTTCCGCTCTCAGCTCTTCAGTGACTGGGACAGCTGATAGCTGCACTGGTAACCTGAGAATCGAAGGCCTCGGGCCAAATCGGATCTTTGGGGCTTCAATCACCCGGGCGGCTGAGCGTACTGGTCTGCCGGCGGCTGCCCTTGCGTCAATCGTCGATGCCGAAGCCGGGAAGCGAGCAGACGGATGCTGGAACGCCCATTCGCGCAACCCACGGTCGAGTGCAGCTGGGCTTGGACAATTCCTGAGTTCGACCTGGGAGGGAGAGGCGGAGCGTAAAGGGACGTACCTCAATTGCGTTGCCGCCAAGCAGGGATGGCTCGATGCAGCGGGTCATGTAAAAGACACGGCTCGTTCGTCCTTGCTTGCGCTCCGTTACGATGCAGGAGCCTCAATCGAGGCAATCGCAGATTATGCAGCCCAAAACGTGCTCCGTTTACGCAGATCCGGGGTCAAGATCGGCGACAGCGTTTCGGACGTGGCTAAGTTGGCCTACCTTGGTCATCATCTGGGCCCAGCTGACGCAGTCAAATTCCTTCACGAGGCCATACCTTCACATCGCGCGCAACTCCTGCTGAGCGCACAGGTGGGCACTAGCGAGGCTAACCGGAGAATCGCGGAAGCGGGAGATGCGGCCGGGGCCCACAGGGTCTGGCTGAACAGCTACGTCGACCATCGTATCAAGCCAGACAAGTATATTGCGTAAGCTTTAGAGGTAGCTGCGCGCCCACCCATCTCACTTATATCCTATAAGGATACTTAGATAGCGTTGGGCGGCCCTCATCAGAAGGGCGGCTCTAAGGAGCGGACAAAGTCCCCCGAGTACAGGCACTTAGCGCGGGCTCTGAGTCAGAAACGGAGAGTGAGGGCGCAACTGACAATATAGGATAGGTAGTTTTACGTAGGCTACTTTCTGGATAGCGTTAAAGGTCATATGTAAATTTTACCTCATCAGGCCTCCCGGGGGGAGGCATGAAGATGGGGGACTAGAATGTCGAAGGTTACTGCTGCACTCGAAGCTGCTGTCGCTGCGGTTGTCGAAAGCACTCCGGGGGAAGGGGTCAAGCCCACCAGTCGTCAGCGAGCAAACGTTGATCGAGCCTTTGCGCAGATCTTGAAACTCATCGCGCCTCGGATCCGGCACTTCGTCCGCCAGTATGGCCTCACCGCCCACTTCGATGACGCTGAACAATGCTGTGCGATCGCAGTCCATCGCGCCATTCAGGCTTATGATCCCGCCAAGGCCCAGTTCACCACTTTCGTGAATTGGCAAATCCGAGGCGAACTCCAATCTTTGCGGTTTCGCTTGATGACCGATCAACGCCCTTCGGCAAAGAAGGTTGAGGCGTCCACGATCTCACTTCACTCGGTCGCTGTAGGACCCGAGGGCGAAGAGACGATGCTCGAATCTCTGCTGGTCGACGCAGGCTCCCTCGAGGTGACTGAGGCCGGCGCTTCTGATTACCTTGCGAAGCGAGCGACCGCTGCACTTGTCGACGAGTATATGCGGACCAGCCGACGGGCTGGCCTGGAGAATCTGCGTCGCCAGCAGCCGCGCAGCGTGCTGGCCAAAGTTCAGCATGAGGGGCCGCGGTTTCGCAACCTGGAAGCCGGCTTGAAGGCGGATGACATTGCCAAGTTGGACGACAAATTGGCTCGAGACCGCGAGATCTTGGAGCGGCGAGTATTCGGTGACGAAAGCACGTCCGATTTTGGCGATGAAGCAGGTATCACCAAGGAGCGCATCCGCCAGATTAGTAAGCGGGCTACCAAGGCGATTGCAGAGCTCGCCGCGACCGCCGATCGTTTCCAGATCATGGCGGAATTGTCGGAGCTGCCTCATATTCAGCAGGCTGCGAAGCGTTCGGCCAAGGTGCCCGCAGCAGAGACCCTGCTACCGAATCCAGCTCATCCCAGGAACGTGGCTGCGCGTGTGGTGGCGATCGAGCCAATCGCTGGTGATGTCGTCAGCGCCGCTCATGACGAGACGGCTCTGCCGGTCATCGTACCCGCGCCGCGTCTGGGCCGTCGCTCTCGTACCAGGCTTTTTGCGTAAGAAGGATCAGGGCGGCGTTCGTGGCCGCCCTCACTTCTCCCGGGAAAGCAAGGTTGGTCATTAAAGCCTACTAAGCTATGCACCGCCTGGATCGGAGGCGGCCGGGGGCAATGCGAGTACAAAAGTTTCAGGAACAGGGCGGTGCGTCGCCCATCCTGATCGACCCGTACCGAGCTTTCGTATTCCCGAACAGGCTGCGCCAGTTGCGCCGCACTGCAGGATATCCGACACTTCTCGCGCTGGCGCGCGAAGTGCCTGCAATTCCCTACATCCGACTATCTAAAATTGAGCGTGGTGAGATCTTCGCGCGGAGTGATGAGCTACGAGTTTTGGGTAGTCTTTTGTCGATCCCGCCGGACTGTTTGCTAATTGATATCAACAGCGAAGAATTTGACCTTGCCGAGTGGGCGCGCCCATTCTTCTCTGCAGACAGCACCGACGAGGCGGAAGAGCATTTTGCAGTCAAGATCGCGGCCGCAATCCGGGCGAAGCGCTCTGCCGATCGAAGTCTTTCGGCAGCGACCCTCGAGGAACGGTTCGGAATTCCGCCGGTCATCCTTTCGCGCATCGAAAACGCGCATAAAGTATTCGACCGATGGAACCCGGGGACCGTACAAGCAATATGTCGGTTTTTCGGCGTGGAAGACGCATCAGCACTTCGAGCGGCAGTTGAGCAATCCTATGTCGCCGGTGAGCTAGATAGCTTCATTCCTCTCGTCTCTAATCCCACCCAGAGGAAAGCGAAGACCCGCCGGAAAGTGATGGAATTGCAAGAAGAGCTCGGAATTCCCATTCGGGATGTGAGTTCAACCGACCACGGCGAGCAGTCAGAGGCGGATAGTGGGACTGAACCATCCCATTCCCGTCGGCAAGAGCTGCCGAAGGCCGGTGCAAGTGGGGGTAAGATGTTGCCGCTCTATGGCGCGCCGCGCGTAGATGGTTCTATTGCCCTGACGCCTGCCTATCCCGCCTTTGTCGAAGCAATGCCTGGTGTCGGCCCACGTGCGTTCGCGCTCAAGATGTGCAGATCCACCATGGGCATCGCTCTGCCCGCGAGAGGAATTCTCATCATTGACCCGGACGTTTTCCCCTGTTCCGGGAGTCTTGGCGTTCTCAGGGAGGGCGACGCTTATCGCCTGCTCGCCATAACGATGAACAGAGCAGGGTCACTCAAAGGCGTCAGCCTCAACCCCGACATAGAGATTGATCTCGATGCCATGATGCCGGACCAGCTAGCCGGCGTGGTCGGGATCCTGTTCGACTAGGACCAGAATCCATCAAACGACCAAAGCAGAAACGGTGTTTCGGTTTTGGGCCCGAAGCGTGATTCGAACCCTCGGATGTGTCATGCGAATAGCGCAGCCAACAAAGTAGGGGGCGCCGAGATTGTCTCGGCGCCCCCTCTGGGCCCAACCCGACTTAGAACTGGTTCCAGTCGTCATCGGGCCGGGTAAGCGCTGCCACTGCGGCTGAAGGCAGGGCTTTCACGGGAGAAACATAGGCTTCCCCGTTCACACCCTTATTTTTGGCGGGCGAGCCGTTGTCGACCTTGATGCCGTTTGCTTTCGAGGCTTTCGCAGCCACAGCCTGACGAGCGTGCTTTTCCTCGAAGCGGAACTGCGAAGCCTGATCGGCGAGGCCGTTCACTTCGGTCGTAAGGTTGCGGGCCGCAGCAGAGGTTTCCTCGACCATCGCGGCGTTCTGCTGCGTTGCCTGGTCCATGCTGCTGATGGCAGCACTGATCTGGGTGATTGCCGAGGCCTGTGACTGATTGTCAGCTGCCATTGTATTCAGCAGCTTGTGCACCTCACCAACGTCACTGGAGATGTTGGCGAGCGCACCATCGACCTTCTGAACGGCTTCAACGGCCGTGCTAATGTCGGTCTGGGTGACAGTCAGCTGATCGCGGGCGCGCTTGGCTTCTTCTTCGGCACGCATCGCCAGGGCGCTGACAAGGTCGGCAACCACAGCGAAACCTCGACCAGCCTCCCCGGCACGGCCCGCTTCTACGGCAGCGTTCATCGCGAGAACTCGCGTCTGGAAAGCGATCTTGTCCAGACCCTCGATCACATCGTCGATGCCCTTCGCGCTGTCGCTGACGCGTCCCATGGCTTGCACCGCCTCGTCCGCGATCGAGCGTCCACCACCAACGGTGGCAATGGCCTGATCGGCGCGCTCAACGGTACGACCAGCCGCGGTTGCCGTGGCCTTGAGACGTCCATCCATTTGCGTGATGGCTGCTGACGTTTCCTCCAGGCTCGCGGCGTTGCTTTCAGTGCGACGAGCAAGGTCCTCCGAGGCCTGTGCAATCTCGCTTGACCCGGTCCGGATTTGGAGGGTGCTTTCGGCTACGGCAGCAATGAGGTGACGAAGGCTGTCCAATGCAGCATTGTAGCTGTTCTTGAGCTCGGCGTAGGTGGCCGGGAAGTCGGTGTTGATCGTTGCCGTCAGATCACCCTGAGCCAGCGAGCTCAGGTGGGCGCCAACGGTCTCGACTACCATCTTCTGCTCGGCGTCGGCGATCTTCTTCTCCTCGGCCGCCTTGCGTTCGGCGATCGCCGTATCACGGAATACCAGGATTGATTCAGCCATTCGCCCGAGTTCATCGCCGCGGCGTACGCAAGGGATGTCAAAGTTATGGTCGCCAGCAACCAGCTGACGCATCTTCCCCTGCAGATTGCCCAGCGGAGTCGTGACACCTTTCCGAACGACGTACACTGCGAACGCCAGGCCTGCGCCGATACCAACCAGGCTGAACAAAACCGTCAGAATGGTCGAGCTGCTGACATCGGAGGAAAGTTCGCTCGATGCCTTGTCCGTGGCTTCGGTACGCGCCGTATTGAAGGCGAGAGAATCTCGCGAATAGTCGCGCAGAGCGCCCTCGGCACGAGCGATGTACTGGGAAGCCTCACCCTGCCGACCGGCATTCGCGAACTGAGCCGACTTGACGACGAGTTCATAGAGATCATCGAGTTGCGGCCTGACCTGGTCGGCACGCGGCTGCAGAGAGGGATCGAGCTTTGCGGCAGCCTGAACGCTGTCCTGCATGCTCTTGTGGGTCTCCTCAATCTGCTTGCGCGCGTCTTGGGCATCTTCCGAGCCAGGTGCGACAATCGCAGCGCGATAGCCCTGACGAACCATGTCGGCCGCATAGCGATTAACGCGCACGAGCTGCAGAGTCGCCGGGAGCTTGTTTGTGGTAAGATCAGAATACGTCTTGTCGATGCTATGCATCTTGAGTGCATTGTAGCCCACCACCGATGCGGTAATGAGGCTTAGCATGAGAAGCATGGCCAGCACTTTGGTCGCAAGCTTGGTATTTTCTAGAAAAGCAGTCATTTGCTATCCCCTGCGCCGTGCGGACCTGCGACAGCGCTTCTCCATGTCGATGGAGAAATTATAGGATGCAGTTTGTCCTAGGCGGCCAGCGGAACGAGAAGAATCTCTCTATTCGGCGCAGCAGCCGTG
>Ga0310810_10000964_pt1 | contig 29099 bp, 19 predicted proteins | sample NCmetagenome_FD_207641 | JGI IMG/M metagenome (GOLD analysis project Ga0310810, IMG submission 207641) | Soil microbial communities from experimental microcosm in Duke University, North Carolina, United States - NC | ecosystem: Engineered > Artificial ecosystem > Soil microcosm > Unclassified ... | reverse complement strand
TCATGTATGCGGATACGATGACCGACTCGATGAAGTCCGCCATCGCGGAGACCGAGCGCCGGCGGGCGCTGCAGTCGGCCTACAACGAAGAGCACGGCATCACGCCGGAGTCGGTCGTGCGCGCGATCGAGGACGTGATGTCGAGCGTCTACGAACGCGATTACGCCACGCCGCCGCCGCGCGAGGCGGCGGAGACCTTCCGGACGCAGGCCGAACTCGACGCCGAAATCGCGCGCCTGGAGCGGGAGATGAAGGGTGCGGCCGCCAACCTCGATTTCGAACGGGCGGCGACGATTCGCGACACGTTGAAGTCGCTCCGTACCCGCGACCTGGGGCTGACGAGCCTCCAGGCGGGGCGCTGACGCGTGCTGACACTCCTCACCGGCTGGATCAAGGGTGGCATATTCGAGATGCAGGAGTATGTCCGCCTGCAGGCCGCGACCGTCCGCGGCGTCTTCTCGCGGCCGTTCTACTTCCACGATGTCGTCGAGCAGTTCGACCTGATCGGCATCGGGTCGCTGACGGTGGTCCTGCTGACCGGGTTTTTCACCGGCGCGGTGCTGGCGCTGCAGAGTGGCATCACCCTCGATCAGTTCGGCGCGCGGCCATTCGTCGGCCGTCTGGTAAGCGCGTCGATGATCAAAGAGCTGGGCCCGGTGCTGACGGGCCTGATGCTCGCGGGACGCATCGGTTCGGGCATTGCAGCTGAATTGGGATCGATGGTGGTGACGGATCAGATCAACGCCTTGCGGGCGCTCGGCACCGACCCGGTCCGAAAGCTCGTGGTCCCCAGGGTGCTGGCCGGCGTGTTCATGACGCCGGTGCTGACGGTGATCGCCGATACAGTCGGTGTCCTCGGCGGCTGGATTGTCGCCGTCTACCAGCTGCGTGTCGCATCCAGCCTGTACTGGACCTCGATCACCGACGTGCTCTACCTGCAGGACACGTGGATGGGCATTTTCAAGCCGCTCATTCTGGGCTACGTGATTGTGACGATCGGGTGCTACGTCGGTCTTCGCACCACCGGCGGCACGCAGGGCGTGGGGCGGTCGACGACCAATGCTGTGGTGGCGGCATCGGTGGCCGTGATTGCCGTCGATTTCTTCGTCACGCGATTGATGATTACGCTGTTGTACTGATGGCGGCTGTGGCTGTTCGCGATTCGGCGGTGCTCGAACCACGCTCGGTGGCGGAGCGTCCGTCCATCGTGTTCGAGCACGTGTCGCTCGCCTTCGACGGCAAAGTGGTGCTCCGCGACATCAGCTTCGACCTGCTGCCCGGCCACACGAAAATCATCCTGGGGGCGAGCGGATCCGGGAAATCGACGATCTTGAAATTGATTCTCGGCCTGCTGAAGCCGGATAGCGGCGCCATCTGGGTGCACGGATCGCGCATCGACAGGATGCCGGAGGCCGAGCTGATGCACGTTCGCGCGAATCTCGGAATGGTGTTCCAGGAAGGAGCGCTGTTCGACTCGCTGACCGTGGCCGAGAATGTCGGGTACAAGCTGTACGAGGAAACTGACATGCCGCTCGACGCCGTGCGCCGCAGGGTCGAGGAGGTGCTCGGTTTCGTGCGGCTCAGCGAGCATATCGACAAGCGGCCGTCCGAGCTGTCGGGCGGGCAGCGCCGGCGCGTGGCGATTGCCCGCGCGATGGCCTACAAGCCGCCAACGCTGCTCTATGACGAGGCGACGACGGGACTCGATCCGATTACGGCGACGACGATCGACGAGGAGGTCGTCAAGCTCCGCGACGTCGAGAACGTCAGCTCCATCGTCGTGACACACCAGCTGCGCGATGCGTTCTTCGTCGCCACGCACGAAGCGGTTCGACGCGGGAATGGCATCGAAATCGTACCGGCCGGCGCCGAGAAATGCGACGAAGCCGAGTTCATCATGTTGAAAGAGGGATTCATCACCTTCGAAGGGAATGCGGCGGAGTTGCGCAGCTCGAAGGACCCTTATATTCGAATGTTCCTGTCATAGAGGATCGAAGCAATGCCGCGCACACGCTCACTCGCCTGGTCGGAGCTGAAGATAGGTCTCGTGTCGATTTTCGCCCTCGTCATCGCCGCCGTGGTGATCTTCATGGTCAGCGGCGAGGGCGGGTTTTTCTGGCAGCGCTACTCAATCAAGTCCGTGTTCACCGACATTCAGGGGCTGAAGGTCGGGGCCCCGGTCCGCGTCGCGGGCGTGGAGGTCGGGTCGGTGACAGGGATGAACTTCGTGGGCGACAGCGTCGAGATCACCATGCAGGTGAACAACACCCAGCAATCGCGAATCACCGATCGATCGGTGGCCTCGCTTGGGTCCGTGTCGCTGCTGGGCGAGGCAGCGGTCGATATCACGCCCAACAGCCAGGGCACGCCGGTTCCGCAGTGGGGGTACGTCCGCAGCGGAGCTTCACCAGGCTCGTTTACAACTGCGGCGAGTGCCGCCACCCGCACCCTCGACCAGACGAACACGCTCCTCGAGGGCGTGAACCAGGGACGCGGGACGCTCGGCAAGCTCGTGACCGACGATGCGTTGTACCGGCAGTTCGATGAATTCGTCGACTCGGCAGAGGCGCTGACCCACGCCATCAACTCCGGCCGCGGCACGATCGGGCGCCTGATCAACGATCCGGCGGCGGCGCGGTCGCTCGAAGCGTCACTCGACAACCTTCAGATGGTGACCGCCCGCCTGCGCAGCGGCGAGGGAAGCCTCGGCCAGTTGCTGAATAGTGACGCATTGAGCAAATCAGTAACGTCCGCCACCGCGAACCTGGATGCCATTACCGGCCGGATTAACAAGGGCGAGGGGACGGCGGGCAAGCTGATTTCCGACGCGGAGCTGTACAACCGGCTCAACTCGATGGCCGATCGTCTGGACAAGGTGGCGGCGTCGCTCAATCAGGGCGAAGGGACGGCGGGACAACTGCTGCACGACAAACAGTTGTATGAGAACATGAATAACACCATCAGCGAAGTTCACAATCTGGTGAAGGATATTCGCGCCGATCCGAAAAAGTATTTGAACGTCAGAGTCAGCATCTTCTAGGGCGATACGATGGCCAAAAACGACAATCTGGGAGGCGGCGCGGTGCTGCTGGCATTCGTCGCTGGAGCGGTGACCGGAGCCGCCGTGGCGCTGCTCTTTGCTCCGGCGACGGGTGAAGAAACTCGGGAGTTCATCGGACAGCGGGCCCGCGAGGGACGTGAAAAGGTCGTGGATGCCGCCCGTCAGTTCCGCCCGGCGACGGAGCCGCAGGGGTGACGACGAACGTTCTGCTCGGTATCATCGCCGTCGGCGTACTCGTGATGGCGGTGATCCAGGTGGCAGCGATTCTGTTTGCGATGGCGGCGGCGCGCCGTATCGGTCAGGTCGCCGATCGCCTCGAGCACGACTTGCGGCCGGTGGTGTCGAACCTCCAGGCCATCACCTCGGAAGCGGCCCGCGTGACGGCTCTGGCCGCCATGCAGATGGAGCGAACCGACCGATTGTTTGCCGATCTGAGCCGGCGCGCCGAGCAGGTGATGGCAGCCGTGCCGACGCTGCTCGGTCCGGCGGGAAAAGGCTTCGCGTTCCTGAACGGCATCAAGGCGGCACTGGCCGCGATCCACGAGCTTCGGCGCTCCTCGCGCCGTGGCCCTGCGCACCCGGACGAAGAAGACGCGCTCTTCATCGGGTAGCGATCTCCAGCCTTCCCAAGCGACCAATTCCACGTTTCCACGATTGACGCCGGCGGACGCTGGTGATACAAGACGCCGCATACCGCACACGGTCAGTGCCGCGCGCGGCGCCCGCAAATTTCACAGAGGGGGAGTCATGGCGCTCACGCTTCGTCGTTTGAGTGGTGTCACCCTTGCCGTCGTCCTGCTGCTCGCTCCTGCGGCCGCTTTCGCGCAGGAGTCACGATCGGCAACCGCCGCGATCGAGCTCGTGAAGATGCTCGAGTCGATGAAGCTCGATAGCTTTGCTGTCAAGGGTGCGTCGGCCAACGAGTACGTCGCCGCCCTGTATTTCCCCGGCACGCAGCTCCTGGTCGTCAGCGCGAAATTCGATTCTCCGTTCCGCGCGGACTCGTTGCTGCAGATGAAGAACTATCGGGATCTGTACATCGAGTTGAACAGCGCGTCACAGCCGCAGACGAAGGTCTTCGTGTCGGACCTCAGCGCAAACGGCCTGCGGCCGAGAAAGGACGGCAGCGTCTTCGACACGGCCGACGTTGCCGGCAAGTCGTACAGTTTCGACGGCGACTGGAAGAAGGCGAAGATCAGCGAAGCTGACTACACGAAGGCCTATTCCACAACCGACGAGCAGTACTCCCAGATGATTCAAGCGCTGCTCGGCGGCCTCAAGAAGTCCTCGTAACCGGCGCTCTGCGCTATTGTGCGAGGCATCAAAGAGGGCAGCTCTTCGGGGCTGCCCTTTTTGTTTGTCGTGCTGTCGCAGGCCGCCGCCGCCCTTCCGCTGAGTTGTTGAATCGTACGACACTGGCTTTCTTACTCGAACGATTGCGGCCTGTGTTCGCGCCGATCTCATAACTGCCAGCTGGCGGGCGCGTTTGGACTGGCGTTCTGCTTGCACGCCCGCCCGGCGCTCCCCTTCGACCATTCCAGGGAGGAGAACACAGCAATGAGCAGGATATTGTGGGCGTTTGTCGGCGCGAGTGTGGTGACGGTTAGCCTGAGTGCGCAGAGCTACCCGCAAGGCCAGGGCGGCGCAACGCCACCGGACCGACAGCCTCCGTCTACTCAGGCGCCTCCGACAACACAGCCGCCTCCGACAACGCGGACGCCGCCGTCGTCGGCCGCGGCAACTGCCGAGAAAAAGGTGACGTACTCAGGATGTATTGAACGTCAGCCGGCGAGTGCCGCCGCGATCACGGGCGCGCCGAGCATGCCGTTCACGCTCACCAAGGTGTCTCCGGCAGGAGCAGGAGCCGTTGCAACCTCTGGCGCAGGTGCGGCCGCGAAGTCGTATCGGCTGGATGGATCGGAAGCCACGCTGACACCGCACGTTGGTCACAAGGTCGAAATCACTGGCACTGTCGAGGAATCGCGTCCAGCATCGGCGGCTGCCGCCGGCGCCGCGTCCGGGTCCGCGAATGCGCCAACACAGACGTTGAAGGTCGACTCGCTCAAGATGGTGTCGACGACCTGTTCGTAACTTCGATCTATTCCGCACGCTCAGCTTCCGTTGCCGCGGGCAACGGTTGCTGAGTGCATGCAAATTTCTCGCGATGCTTCCACGGGATCGGTGTGCCGTTCGCGCACACTCTACACGCCTCCATCACACAATCCATGCAGCCGAGTATTGACTTCGGTCAACGCGTGTTGTACCTAAACCGCACCCTCCCACGATAGGCAGTCGCGTTTCCACTGCGACAGCGAACCGCTGCAATCGATGCGAGAACGAAGTCTCCGCAGACGCGGACAGGTGTGTCTGTGGTGGAGGGCTGACAAGTGAGCGTGCGCCTCGGGATCAGCATTCTCGATCTGCTCCCCCAAACCACGGGCCTTGCGTTGCAGATCCCCGACGACATCGTCGAGAAGATCGGCATCCTGACGGTGCTCGACCATCGAGCGACGACAAGTTCCGACTTCTTCCTGCACGAGGGCACCCTCCAGTCGGTTAACGACGCACTCGACATCGACACGACATCGTGGCCGCTACGAATTCCGGGACTGACGCACGGGCTGCCGTTCCGCATGGCCGTTCAGCGCGTCGCACCGGGCGGCGGCGGACAGGAAGGCACACCGGCGCTCTGGACCCTCGACATCGAAGTCAGGGACGTCGAGGTCGAGCTTCCAGGGGTGGTCGCGGCGCGAACGGTGGGCGGCACCGGTATCACACCGCTGACGCTCGAGCCGATCCAGGGCACCAACGCGCAGCGGCGCGTTTATCTCGTCGCGCGCGGTGTCGTGCGAGTGAGCGGGGGCGGACCCGGCGGCACGCAGGTCCAGATCGTCGACACCCCTGACCCGTTCGATCCAACCGCGCCGACGGGCGCAGTCATTCGTCTGACGGCGAAACCACCGCATTTCCTCTTCGGCGGCTCGCGCTACGGAATGACGCTCGACCAGTTCGTGCTCGATCTGTCGCGTACCTACACGCCGCCCGAGATTGTCGCGCGGGAGCACGACGAAGCGTGGGAAGGCGTGGCGTTCCGCGAAACCACGTTCTACCTGCCACCTGACACGCCGCTCTTCCACTCGCTTTCGGTCAGCGCCCGCGATGTGGTGCTCGGGGACCCAGGAGGTCTGCAGGGAGAACTGCGCGTCGAATTCGGCGAAGACGTCGCCGATGTCTACAACACGCGCATCGCCGTCAAGCTGCAGCAGGCAGGCGGCAGCGAGACAGACATTTCGATGTCGCTCAACGCCGGCACGTCACTGCAGTTTGCCACGCCGGCCGGTCCGAACGGCGCTCCGCAGCGCGTACGAGCCGTCTTCCAGATCGGCGCCGGCGAACTGATTGCGGGGCACACCGACCTCGCCGCGGTCGGCGTGTGGTGGAAGCTCCCCGACGGGCGCGAAGGAAACGACGCGGCCACGCCGTGGTTCGACGCTCCAACCACGAACGTGCTGCACTATCGCCTCCGCCTGGGCGCTCCGTCGACGGCCAGCAACACCGCCAGCTCGCCGAGCGCCGTGCCGACCGATCAAACAGAGCTGGTCGAAGTCCTCGTCAGCTTCCCTCGACAGTCGGGGAGTCCGACGGGAATCGGACCGATCGTCGACGCGACGATCGATGGCACGACGTTCAACAACGTCATCCATCTTCGCGGACCACGGGCTCGCATCGCTGGGACACAGCTCGCGATTCGCGGAGGCGGTCACGGTACGTGGCAGCTCGGAACCGGCAGCGCGCCGACGACGGCTCGCGATACGGCGAGCTTCACGGTGCCGCCTCTCGCGCAGGGCACGGCAACACGCGATCTGACGGTGGCGGACGACAACGGCACGCGTCGCATCCGCATCGAGGTCGTGCCGCAAGGTCCGCTCGCCGTCGGACATCAGACCACGTCGGCCCCGAATGCTCCCGGCGTGGTCACGGTCGTGGGCGCGGGCGGCGGCGACGCGACACCGACCGACGTCATCGATACGTTCAACGCAACTCCATTCCACCAACGCGCCGAGCGGGTCACTGCGTCCGGCGTCGCCACGATCGCCGGCAACCAGATAACGGTGCCGCAAGGGGCGGATGCCGAGGTCGAGGTGCCAATCCCGGGCGGCGCGAACGATCCGCTTCCGGTGGTCACGCCGCCAACGAACGACACGCCGACGGTCGTGCAGGTCCTCTACAACTGGGACGAGTCCGTCCCGCAGCGTGTCATCTACCCGTACGACGGACCGGCCGACGCGCAAGCCGCCGCGCACCACGAAGCGGACGCGCTGCCGCTCGCCACCGGCGATCTGATGACCCGCCGCACGCCTGGCGGAACGGGCGTCGACTCAGCGCTGCGGCAGTGGATCGCCGACCTCGGTCCGGCAAACGGCCGCAAGTTCTACATCGTCGGGCGCACCGACGATCTCGCGCTCGGGGCCACTGAGGCGGAGAACAACACCTACAACGACGGGCTCGCGTTGCGGCGTGCCAATGCGGCGAAGGACGCGCTCACGGCGGCGCTTGCCGCCAGCGGGGGCGATGCATCGACGATTCAACCTGTCGCTGCCGAACGCACGGGTCTCGGGTCAACGCCGGAGGGCAGTCCACCAGCTCGTTTCATCGGCGGCCGTCGACTCGCGCTGCCTCCTGCGCACGTGACGAAGCCGGCTGGCGCCAATTCCCCGGTGTGGAACGGGCTCTGGAATCCGGACAGCTCGAATCTCAACAGCTCGACGCATCAGTTGGCGAAGAACGATCCGAACCGTCCACCCTATCGTTGCGCCGAAATCTACGTCGTCGACACGGGCGCACCGGCGTCGCCACCGCCACCGCCGCCGTCCGGCGCGGGCGTCCCGACGCGCATGCTGGTGCCGGGTGCGGACGGTCCGCCGCCGCCGGGACTGCCGACGACAACGAGCAGCGCGCCGCCGACGGATTACCGGGTTCGACTACGCGTGAAGTGGGACAGCCCGACGGTCGTTCAACTGTCGGACGCCATCCCGACCGAGGCTGAGGCGCTGATCGCGTGGAAGAAAGCACAGGTCGAGCTTCCCGCATCGAACAGCGGCACCGCGCCGCCCATTCCGCCGCCGACGGGCCCCGACTATTGGGAAGTGCTGCTGCGTTGGGCGTACGACAGTCGAACGGGTGAGACGGAAGCGTCGGGTGCGCTCAGTCTTCCCGACGGCACGCTGACGTGGCAGTCCGACGCGCTCAGCGGCGCACTTGCGTTCGGTCCGGCGATCACCGCACTGGCGGATCCGGCAGACGCCATCACCGATCCTGTCGGTCAGTTCGTCGCCGCGTCCGCGATCATCGCGGTCGGCGCAGCGATCGGCGAATTGATCAACACAGGAGGCGGACCGGAAAGCAGCGTCGACATCGACAAGTTCGCCATTTCCTACAAGTGGGACGGCGCCCCGCATGCGGCCGCGACCCTCGACTACACCATCGATCTTCGGGTCAACGTCAGCGTCGCAGGAAGCTCGCTCGTCGGACACCTCCGCCTTCGTTACAAGGGCGTCGGCCTACGCTTCGACGGCGCGCCCGCTGGAGGACTCGCCGGAATCGCGCTCACATACGACTCGATGAGCGTCGAGGTCGTGGATCCGGGCACATGGAGCCTGGGAGGCCCGCTCGGCAACCTGATACGCATTGCCGCGTCGCGAATGGGCAATGGCTCGCAGTGGATGGAGTTCGACCTCGAGTTCGCGCTCGATCTCGGTGTCGTGCGCCTCGAAGGGGCAACGATCAGGCTGGGACTGGAGCCATTCTCGGTCGAGTTCCGAGGTCTCACGGCCTCGGTCGACATTCCCGCGACGCTCAAGGGCAAGGGCTCCGTCACGATCGGCGACGGCGGCAGCTTCCGCGCCCTGCTCGCGCTCGAAGTCATTCCCGCGAAGCTGTCGGCCTACGGAGCGCTCGCGGTCGATCAGGATTTCGTCGCCGTCGAAGTCGGCGTGCAGCTGCCCGTCGGCATCCCGCTCGGTGGAACGGGGTTCGGGATCTTTGGCTTCATGGGCCGATTCGTCGCCAATGGAACGCGCAACCTCGAAGGACTGACCAACCCGGATCCGGTGCAGAAGCAGCTCGATTGGTACGTTCGATCGCCGCAGGACAAGTACGCGCGCAAGTCCGGTCAGTTTGCATTCGGTGTGGGTGCGGTCATCGGCACGCTGCCGGATGGCGGGTTCACGTTCAATGCCGAAGGCTCGCTGAGCATCGGGTTCCCGGACGTGTCGGTCGTCTTCGGCATCGATGCCCACCTGATCACGCAGCGCAAGAGCCAGGCAACCGAGTCGGGCACGAACAACGCGTCGAGCTTCCGCATCCTCGGCATGGTGTTGATCGAGGAGACCTCGATCATGGTCGCCGTTCGGGCGAGCTACGAGATCCCCAAGGTGTTGAAGCTGGAAATCCCGATCTCCGCCTATTTCCCGCTCGCGGGAGGGGATGCCTGGTACATCCGGATTGGCACCGACAACGACGCCACACGGCCTGGAAGTCCCGTCACCGTCACGCTCCTTCCCGATCTGCTCGACGTGCGCGCCTGGGCGTTCGTGATGATCGAGGAGCGCCAGCTGCACCATCTTGGTGGAACGCTCGTGCCGCTGGACCTCGCGCAGCCGCTCGATTTCGACGGCTTCTCGATCGGCACGGGCGCAGGCTTCGATCTCAAGTGGTCGGCGGGACCGTTCAAGCTCGAGATCTCCGCGTTCCTGCTGGTCGGCGTCGGGACCAAGCCGCTGCTCTTCGCCGGTGCGGCGGGCATCAAGGGCGAACTCGATCTCGTGATCATCTCCGTCGGCGTGGACGGACTGATTCACTTCCACATCTCGCCCGGATACAGCTTTGTCGAAGGCCACTTCTGCGGCCACGTCGACTTCTTCTTCTTCACGGTCTCAGGTTGCGTGGACATTCGCATCGGTGACGATCCGCCGAGCGACATCCCGGCGCCCGATTCGCCGATCGCGGGGATGGATCTGTGCGATCACCTCGCCGCGGTAAAAGGAAAGGGCGCGCGTGTGGACGCCGACGTGGTGCCGACGGTATGGCCCGATACGGTCGCTGTTCTGCGCTTCGCGCATTACATCGAGGACGCACTCGGTGCCGCCGCGGACTTCGACCGCAAGCTTCCGTCACCAGCCGCACTGTCGCCGTGGAGCGGAACCACGGAGCTGAAGTACGCGTTCCGCCTCAACGCGGTGGAGCTCTGGAAGCTGACGGGGAACAATCCCGGCAACGCCGCTGACTGGACGCAGGTTCACGGCCCGTTCGACGCAGCGTGGTGGATGCCGACGCATCGTGCGGGGATTATCGAAGGCGGCGGCGCACCTGGCCCGAGCACGGAAGAAGGGCGAGAGCTCGGTCTGTTCTCGACCGATCCACGCGCGTGGTCGCGCTGGCTCGGCGAAGGGACGCAGAACGTTCCGGGCGATCCGGCAAACACCGTCGGCCAGGTATGCGATCCAGCCGAACCCGCGGATCCCTCCTGCGCCTTTGGTCGCGATCGCTTCTTCGCGCCCGACACGCTCGGCGCGTTCAAGGCGACTCCCGATGCAAACGTCGCGATCCCGAGCCGGTTTACCGTCTTCGCGACGCTCGGCGGAGGGCTCGACGCGGCGACCGCGGCGAGTCTCGGCGCCGACGCGGGATGGAATTGGCTCCCCGGCGTCGTCGCCCCGCTCCACGGTCCGGCGTCGGTTCACGGCACCACGCTTACCCAGGGTTGGCGTTTTCCCGAGTGGCGAACGCTTGGCCACATCGTCGGGACGGCGCCGATCACGTTGGGATTGTCGAAGCCGCTGCTGCAGGGAGAGCTCGTCCTCGAAATCTGCGGCGAGCGGAAAGACACGACCCCGCCGGACAAGCGTGTGTGCGACGCGATGCCTTCGCAGGACGGAACGGTCAACGCGTTCGCGGGAAGCTCGGGCGCGAAATACGAAGGGCAGGCGATGCGCTGCGTCGCCATTGGCGGACAGCGCGCGCTGGTGCTCACACAAGGATCGATGCACGGTGTGTATCCGGGCGCCGCGGCCAGTGTGTCCGTCGATCTCGATCCGCGCGATGGAAAGACGGAGCTGATCGCCCTCTCGTCAACCGGCGCGGCGATCGGGCATGCCCTGACCGCCGGCGCGGGGCGGCAGTCGATCACCGTCGCCGGGGAGGGCATCGGGCAGATCACGATTCGCGGCAATAACCAGCCGACGATTTTCGAAGTGTGTTGGGGCACCGCTCCGACGCCCGCGATCCTGCAGGTCGTCAATCTGGAGGCGACACCGAATCCGCGGGTCGTCGCCTACGACATCGATGGGAAGCCCACGCCGCTGACAGGGACGCTGCTGACGGGCGGCGTATTGGAAGCCGCGCTCATCGCCATCCCGCGGTGCCCGAAGTACGTCTTCCCGCTTCCCAAGGGAAAAGGCTGGACACGAATCGAAGTTGCGCCCTGGGTGAACGGAGACGTGTCGCTCGTTGCGCTGTGCGGCGTGACGCTCGAAGCCGCGGCGGCGCAAGCGGCGGACAACGATTACCGCTCGGCGCTCACGGGGCTGTTGCTCGAACTGGCGCAGGACGCGGTGACCGACACGCCGACCCACGACGTGTACCTCGATGCCGACACGACGTACGAAATTCGTGTCGGCTGGCAGTGGCAGGGCGTGCGACCGACCAACGGTGCCGAGCCGGCTCCGCCGGCTGCGGCCGACTGGAACGACGGCGGCGTCGAGCACTTCCGATTCCACACCGCGGCCTTCCAGCTTGCCGCCGCGCCGGCGCCGGTGGAGGACACGAGTCTGGATGTAGATCCCGCGCAGGGCGGACCGGGCTATGACGAACGCAGCTTCGATCCGCGCGGCATCGCGCGCTATCTGACCCGCGCCGCACCGTCGCACGAAGACCCGCCCCACTTCCTGGACGACCACGTGGGCTTCTGGTTCATGGTCGATCACCTGGAGAAGCTCGTCGAGAAATACGACCGCATTCTTCAGGTGAAGGTGCTGCACACGCGACCCGAAGCGGGATCGCTGCACAACGCGCCGCTGCACGTTCCGGGAGCGCATCACCTCCTCGATGTCACCACCGGCGTGAGCTGGAACATAGACACCCTCGCCTGGACACCGGCGGACTTCCGGCTCGTCGAGGCCGCAATTGCCGCGCCGTGTGTTGGCGTCCCGCCGGCGCTCGGCTCTTCGTCCGTGTCGGTCACGGCCGACCTCGAGCCGCATTCCGAATACGACCTGCTCCTGAACACCGCGCCCAAGACGGTAGGCGCCTTCCCCGAAGTGCAGGTGGCGCGCAGCCACTTCCGCACGTCGCGGTACCACAACCCGACGGAGTTGCTGCGGGCGCTCGGATTCGAACTGCCGCTGGCGGTGGCTATGCCGACCGACGCGATCGCGAGCGCGCCGCTGGCCGCGGGTGCGCTCGAGATGGGCGACACGCAGCTCGATGCCGCGCTGACGACGCTCGGGCTCGACCCGTGGCCGATCCCGGCGGCACCTCGTACGAGCGTGATCTGGCTGCGTCCGGCATCGGCCGGCCAGCCGTGGAGGATTGCCGCCGTACTCGTGGAAGCGGACGAGCCGGTCTGGCGCGCGGGCTTCAAGACCGGCGCGTATGGCGAGACGGAGCCGCCGCCGCGCCTCGAGGTGTCGTCGATGATGGTGTCGCGGACGTACGAGCACACGGTATTTCATCCGTTCCCGCACGGAAAGTTCGGGTGGGGCGGCGGTCTGACAACGGTGACCAGCCACGCCGCGCTCGGAACACTCACCGAGCGAGTGCGCAACGCGGCCGGCACCCGATCGATCTTCGTACCCGCGGCGCCGATCGCGATGACGGGCGGCCGCCTCTACGACATCGCCATTCAGTTCAATGAGAACGGCAGCGCCGGCGCACACGGCAGCGCTCCAGTCCTCGATCGGCCGCTGATGATCGCGGAGGAGGGCGCGGCATGAGCAGCATCCTCGCGCCCCAGTGGGCCTTCACCGCGGAAGCCGTCGACGGTACCGGCGACACGCACCTTCCGCCCGGCGTGCACGTTCGCGCGCTGCCGTCACCGGCGCTTGGGGTGCCCGCGACGCCGCTTGCCGTCTATCGCGCCGCGCTGACGCCGGACATGATCAAGCGCTCGGCACATACCGACGGCGTCATCTGGGTCGACAGCGCCGGAATCACTCGCACATTGCCGTTTACGGTGACGCCCGACAACCCGGTGTACGGTTACTTCCCGCAGCCCAATGTCATCTACGCGCAATTGATGGCGTCGCCCGACCAGGGGCCGGTCCCAGGCACGGTCGGTGCGACACACCTTTCCGAGCTGCTCACGCGCCCGGCGGCGGTTCGACAACCGATCGGCGCGTTCACGCGCGTCGCTCCGCTGACGGAATTCATCGCGCGCGCCGAGGCTGTCCTCGGCGCGATGACCGGCACGGCAGCTTCGCTCCGCTTCGAGGCGTTGGCGAATTCGGAATACGGGCCGGCGCCGTTCGCGTCGCGGTCGGCGGCGCCGTACGCACTGGCCGCCTGGACGATTCCGCTCGTGCGCGTCCTCGGCAGCGGAACGGTGAGAGGGATCCTCTGGATCGACGCCGCATTGATCAAAGAGCTCGAACGCGACGTGTTCTGGGAACTCTGGAGTCTTCCGGTCGATCCCGCACCGCGGTATGTGCCGACGCCGACGGCCAAAGCGGATGCGACTGCGCGCGTCGGTCGAGCCGGAGCGCTCCGTCAGCCGATGTATGTGGCCTATGGTTCGACGGGACCCGCCACCGCGCCGCCCGCCACGCCGAGCGATGCCGTGAAGCGGGTCGATCAGGTGCGCACCGATCTCGATCGCTGGCTGCACATCCTGTTGACCGATCTCAGCCACCCGACCGCGGAACTCGTCGACACTCAAACAATCTCCGGGAACAACGGTTCAGCGGCCGTTCCCATCGAGCCGTTCGTGATCGCAGGGGCGGTCGATCCTGACGTCGGCCACCACCTCGGCTTCGGTGATGTCGACCAGAAGCCGCCTGCCGCGGAGGGCGCGCTCATCGTGTATCGCGTGCGCGGGCTGTGGCGCTGGATTCCGTCGCACTGGACACCGGCGAAGCGAGCCGCCTTCGCCGCCGCCGTGCGCGGCGATCTCCCGCTCGCGCTGCAAAGTTTTCCCGAGCTCAAGCAGTTCAACATCGTGCCCAAAGAGTCCGGGCCGTTCGTCGATCTGCATTCGTTCGCCGTCGCCGTGCTCGGCCTGCCCCCCGATCCGCCGCCGCTCGTTTCCTTCGACGCAGCGACCGACCGCGGCTGGCTCGCCACACCGCCGCCGCCCAACGTCCGTCGTGCGCTGCGCCTGCAGGCGACGCTGTTTCGTCCGCACGCCGTCGCGGCGCTGGCAGCGACCGATGCCAACGGCGACCGCACGCTGCATCCGTTCCCGAAAGTCGGACGCATCCAGATCGGAAAGCCGTTGCCGAAGGGAAGCCCGCTCCCGCTCGTGGTGTCTCGTCCGCAGGACGCCGTCGGACCTGGCGAGGGCCGGTTCGAGGATCGCGATGCGCCTGAGGGTCCCGTGCTCTATCGGCTCGCGCAAGGCGACTGGTTTGGGCGCTGGGGCGGGTGGCGGACGCGCTCCGCACCCGCCAAGCCGCGTACGCCACCGATGCGACCGACCATCGAGATCTATCCGCATCCGCCGTCGGTGCCGACGCCGGTACCGAATACGCCGCTGTCGGGCGTGATCGAAGTACGCATCCCGATCCCCCGCCAAGCAGATCTCCCCGCCGGAGGCGCGGAGCTGCAACGCCTCGAGCTCGACGAAACGTTCGCGGGCGGCTCCACGACGACCGTGTCGTACACGCTGTCCAGTCTCGTCGGCGCGACCATCGAGACCCATGCTGCGCCGGCGCACGACCTGCTCGTCATCCAGCGCAGCGGACCAGGCCTCGCGCGTGCCGCGCAGCGCGGTGTCGTCTACACGGCGCGCTGGATCGATGTGTTGAACCATGTTTCGCCGAACGCCGATCCAGCCGCACGCACCATCACCGATCCGCGGCCACCCCTTCCGCCGCCCGTCATCACGGAGCTTCGCTACACCGCCAGGCCAGACGCGGAGGGACACGCGCGGGTCGATCTCGATTTTTCATCGACACCGGGGACGCGGTACCGGGTGTTTGTCAGCAACGAAACGACGCTGCTCAAAGCGCTCGAGAACAATGGACACGCCGCCGCGGCGAGCGCGATTCTCGCGGCAGACCCCGGTGCGCCGCGGGCGATGCAATTCCAGGCCTTCAAGTCACTGTTCGACTGGGACTCATTCGAGTGCGTCACCAGGACGCCGATCGTGGCGAGCGGCAGCACGACGCACTTCGTGCACCGGGTGTCCGGCTCTCTCGAAGTGCTCACCATCTACCGCGTGCTGAGCGAAGGTCCATCTGGCGCGTTGTCGGAGATGACCGAGGCCGACGTCGTCCCATTCGCCGTGCCCAACCTTGGCGGTCCGCCCCGTCCGCAGGTCGGGTTGATGAATGCTGGTCTCGATCCCACCACCCAGGGCGTTCGGTTGCGCGTGAAGGTCCCGATCGGGAAAGCGTCGCCACTGGCATGGCGCCTGCGGCGCGCGAGCGTTCCCGCGAAGGACCCGTTGCGAATGAACATCGTCGATGAGGGACTGGTGGCAGGCGCGAGCGTCGACCGTGAAGGCACCGTGTTCGAGGTCGACGCGACGGAGCCGCTCGTGGCGTGGCGTCAATATCGATTTGCCATCGAGGTTCAGGCGGACGCACCACCGGGAGCGCCGACCGTTGGCGTGATTTTGCCAGGAGAGTGGAGCGAGGCGAGTGCACCGGTGACGCTTGCGGTGATTCCAGGCAGCCCACCGGCACCGCCGAGCAATGTGCAGATCGCGAACGTCGCCGGGAACCTTGCGATCACCGTCACGCATCCGGCCGCCGATTCGCTGGTCGGCACCGCGCTTGGGCCGCATCGGTTCGAGGCCTGGCGGTGCGAGCCTGATGTGCGGCCTGTTCGCCTGGACGGCGTCGTGTTTACTCGAGGCGCCGGCGCGACCTGGGTCGCCAACGCGCCTGGCGTATCGAACGCCGGCGCATACGTATCGCTGCGAATCATCGATCCCGTCGGCCGCCGCAGCGACGCCTGCGTCTCCAACCAGATCTGAGCGCCGTATGCCAATTATTCTCAATCCAACCGTACAGGCGCTCGGCATCATGGCGCCGGTGCTCGGTCCCTGGTTCTCGAACCATGCCGTGAACCTTCCGGCACTCAACCCTGCCGCGAAGCTCGGTTTGACGCTGAATCTGGCGGCAGCGACGGACTGGTTGCCACCTGCGACGGGGCTCATGGGCTTGTACGTGAGCAACCCCGCGAGCCCTCCTCCAGCGCTCGATGCACTGCAGGACAGCGACGGCTCGTTCCCGTTTCCCGCCGGACGCCTCGTTGCATTTTTTCGATTGCTGCCTGAAGTCGAGGCACGGCTGCACGCGTTGATGGGCGTCGTCCCTGCGGCAGATGCCGCGCCGCTGGGCGCGTTGCCGACGGCGATCGCATCAAACCCCACGCGACCACAGGTTCGCAGCTTCGCGCTCGTGCTTCCCGCGGCGACGCCGCTGACGCCGGCGGGACTTTATCCATTCTTCGGCGGCCAGGCCAATGTGCCCGGCACGTCGGATGCAGAACGTATCGCAGCGCTCGGTCTTGCCCTGTCAGGGTCCAACGTGACGAACGGTACCGTGCCGATGACTTGGCTTCGGCGGCCGGGTGGCACGGGAGCCAATCAGGACAAGCTGCTGCAAGCCCTCAACGGCGCCGTCGATCTGTGGGCGTTCGATCGTCGTGGTCGCGCAATCGATCCTGGGGCGGTCGCATGCTGGTGGTCCTGGCTCCTCAACGCCGCGATCGGTCCAGCGGCGACGCCGCAGCTGCTCGCGCCGAGTCTGACGAACGCCGACTATCCGCAGGCGAATGGCCAGCCTGCGGTCGCGCTGTTCGATGCACAGCGAACGCTGCATTTGGTCAATGCGCATGAAGGTCCGCTTGTCGCGCCGTTCCTGAACGATCGTCTGCTCAACGGCGCGGCGGCGGTGACGAGCAATCTGATTCAAGTGACCGGGACGAATTCAATCGCCCTGACGTTCAAGGCGCTGACGCCTCCGGGCGCGCCGCGGCCGCCCGACAACCCTCAAGTCGACAACGCGCCGCGTCCGCGCGTCGCGGTGCTCCCTGTCGGTACGTACGGAAATACCGCGACGCTCTGGCCGGGCGGTGCCGTGCACGCGGGTTTGACTCGCGATTTCGCCCGCGCGGCCGTCGTCGAGGAGGAATCCCATCTCGTCGGCGTGACGCGCCGCGACAGCCGCACCGCGGTGGCCACGCCGATAGACCGGCGACAGTCCGCGCAGAACCGTCCAAGCACGCGCATCAACGTCAGTCGCACGTCAACGACAGCGGGTGTTCTTCTCGCCAACGGTTCTGCGGTCGGAAACGCGCTCGTCGGCATTCCGAATGTGGCCGGGCCGTCGCGTCTCGTGCTTGGCATTGCCGATACGAGGTGGGGCAGCGCGACCCCTCCGGTACTCACGCCCGGAGCCGGTCCACTTCCCAACGTCTTGTCGGATGCGGGCGGCGCCGTGCCGATCGTCGCGCAGTATCGCGTTCGCGCGCTGACGGGTGGCGGCGCCCTGGCCGAGGATCATCAGACGGTTCTTGTCGAAGTCAACCTTGGCGCACCCTGCGCGGCAGCGTGGGTGCGCGCGTGGGCACAAGGGTTCGACCTGACGACAGGCGTGCATTTCGCGTTGACCGGAGGCGCCGGTCGTGCCGACGCCTCGGGGAATGCATTCCTGGTGATGGTCCTTCCCAACGGACGAGTCGACGCGTCCGGATTGCTCGGGATGGATCTGCACGTCGTGCTTCCGGACAACACGGGAGCGATCGTCGCGCAGCGCAGCTACGCGGACCGTCGTTTTTCTCGGCCGGCTCCAGCTGGCGGTTCCGCTGCAAACGTCACTGCGGGCAACTGGGTCGTGTGCGAGACCGGCGCCACAGGAACCGGCACGCCGCCGAACGGGAGCGTGCCGCCGGGTGCGCACGTCGTGATTCTCTCGGCCACACCAGCGATCGTCGATCGGACGACGATATCCGCCGCGTCGTGGGACGTGGGGACGATGGTTCGCGCGCTCCAGGGAACCGACATGGTTTCGCTCACCAGTCCGGCGTTCGGTTCGACGCCTGACCGCGCCGACGTCACGGGTCGACCGCTGCCGCGCACGCCCACAGCGACTGGCAGTCCGAATGGTGGCTTCGACACCATCGTCGGCACGCGTCTTCATCGGCTTGACCGCACTTCGCTCGGCGGCGCGACGGCGAGCTCGGTGCCGTACACATTGTTGGACCGTCTCGAAGTCGTCGCAGCGCGAGCGGGCGGTGGCGCGGCGGTCGCGGTGATTGGCAGTACGCCGCCCGTTCCGTGGTCGCTCGAGCCGACAACGGGGTTCTTTCACGGTCATCCTGGCGTTCCGGCCGGTATCGAAACCCACGGCACAGGCGTGTCTCTTTCAGGTGCGCCTGCCGTAGCGGCAGCCGAATACGTGCGTGAGCGAACCGCGGGTTTGGGATTTGGCCCCGTCCAGACGCTCACCGACCCCGTCCGCTCGGCGGCGATCCAGAGCGAGCTCGCGGTTGCGGCGGAAGCGGCGACAGCATTGCCGACCATCGCGGATGGCGGAGGCGCCGGGCCCGTCGCCGCCATCCTTCGCACGGGCGCGCTGGGGCTCGAGGGAGTACCGGGCGTCGGACTCGCGGCGACGCAGAACAACGTATTTCCGTTGAGTCAGAACGAAGCGCAGCTCGAGACGTGGCTCGATAACCAGGTCGCGGTCGCTGGCGGCGCGGGCGCCGCGTTACGTTCCGCCGCGAGTGGTCCGATCGACTCGATTACCCGCGCCCTCGATCGGCGCATCATGACGGCCGCGTTCGGAGCCACCGAAGTGTTGACCGCATTGCTCGCGGCAATCGATCGCGCGCAGGACTTCGTCTACCTCGAAACTCCCGCTGTCGATAACCTGGCGATCGATCCAACGGGCGAGAATTTGCGGTTGTGGCAGCGGCTGATATCGCGCATGGGCTCGCGTAAGGGGCTTCGCGTTGCGTTGTGTGTCCCGTCCTACCTCACGGCCGGAGCGCCCCGGCGGCTGCAGGAGGTGCGCGATCATTGTCTCCTCGACGCGGTAGACGCGATGCGTGCGGCGTCGAGCGACAGGTTCGCGATCTTCTCGCCGGGCGCAGGCGGCGGCCGAGTGATTCGGTTCGCTTCCACCGCGGTGGTCGTGGACGACGCAATCGCGATTACCGGAACGACGCACCTGTGGCGCCGTGGGCTCACGTGGGACAGTTCGGTTGCCGCAGCTGTCTTCGACGAGCGACTGATCGATGGACGTCCGCAGGACGTTCGCGCCTTTCGTATTCAGCTCCTGGCCGATCGGCTCGGGATTCCCACAACACGAGTCCCCGACGATCCCGCCGAGCTGGTTGCGGCGATCCGCGCCCTCGACGACCGTGGGAGCGACCGGTTGTCCGCCCGCTCCATCCCGCGGCCGAGCCCTGCGCCGCCGAACGGCGACATCGACATATGGAATCCGGACGGCACAGCGTCCGGCCTGTCACTTTCGTCGATCGCCACGCTCTTCGCCGCGGCAGTCGCATTGACCGACACCGACCACGCGATCGTGGAGGGGTAGCGCACGAAGGCCTGTCACGTCATGGACGATCGGCTAACAGGGCTCGCAGTGAAACGGTTGCGCGCTCCACCGCCTCGACGCGCGCGAGCCCGACGCGGTCTCCTTGGCCTAGACCCGTCGCAATAGCGCGCCGATCTGCAATGCGCGTCAACGCATTGCAACGCATGACATTTTATGAAAACCTCGGCCCACCCGCGCCAGCAGCGTGTACGTCGTACATATTGGATGGACGAAGCGCATCTCGACGCGCTCGATGCGATTTTTGAGCGCGACGGGATTGCGGCCAGCGAACAGGTGCGCCGCGCCGTCGAGCAATGGTGAGCAACGCGGCGTCCCCGTGAAATTGCCGCCGCGCACGCATCGTCGACGCAGCGTCACGCACTAGGGGGCTTTCATGTCGGAAAAACTGACCGGGCGAATTACGGCGGCGATCATGGTGACGCTCGGATTGCTGTCAGTGCGGAGCGACGCGCCGACCAGCATCGTACTGGCCGCCAGCTTGGTGATTCTCGGCCTCATGACGTTCATCACGGGGGAGGCCGGCCCGAACAAGTACGGCGTGGCCATCATCACGGGCGCCGCCGCGGGCCTCCTCATGCTGGCCAACCTTCCCGTGCGAGCGCTGCTCGCGGTGATGCACGCCGACGCGGGCACGCGCGCGGCGGCGCTCGCCGATTGGACCATGCCCGGATACGGCGCGGTGTGGCTAGTCATGGCGCTCGGGAGTGTCGTCGCGGCGTACGGACCGCGCCTCTGGGGCTCGGACGCACCGCACTACGGGTTTCGGGCGGGCGTCTTCGCCGCCGCGGGCCTCCTCCTGCTCTCGCACGTGCCGCTGCGACTGGCGCTCGCGGTGGCGCCGCCCGCCGCACGAGCGCCCATCGCGGCGCAGGATTGGTCGATGCCCCTCGGCGTCATCCTGCTGATCTTGGCGTGCGTGTGCTGGTTGTTCCGTGGGCGTGCGCATGCCGAGCACAACGTCCCGCCGTTCTCGGATCGCACGGTGCAACGCTGGTATGGCACCGCGCTCGCCGTCGTGGGCGTGCTCATGTTCTTCAAGGTGCCCATCTGGATCGTGGTCTATCTGGCGCCCGCCAACGAGCGCGCGGGGTTCGCCGACGCGGTGCGCGAGTTCACCAGCCCGATGATCACAGCGGTCTGCGTGACGTTCATCATCACTGGCGTGGCCGTATGGGCATGGGCCACGTACCGGAAGGCGGCGTGAGCCACGATCATTGGCAGCGGCGGGACCACGCGCGCCCTGCTGCGCCTCGACTCGACGCACGATCGCGCGACAGCGGAGCGCTAGAACGGCCTAACTTCGATGTTCTCGAAGGTCGCAAGCACCACTAATGCACCACCAGGAACAGAAACGGTCGGCGCCGGCCGACCGTGTATCTTGCTACGTGTTTTGTTTCTTAGAGTTACCCATGTGACCGGAACGAACCAGATTTAGCTGGTGGGCGCTAGTGGATTCGAACCACTGACCCCCGCCGTGTGAAGGCGATGCTCTACCGCTGAGCCAAGCGCCCAGCCGAAATTCGAGTCTAGCACAGCGGCTACATCGTTCCGTACAGACGATCCCCGAAATCGCCAAGGCCCGGAACGATGTACTTGTGCGCATTCAGTTCCCGGTCGATTGCGGGCGTGTATACGTTGACGTCGGGATGATGCTGCTCGACGAGGGCGACGCCTTCGGGAGCGGCGACGATGCAGATCATGCGCAGGGCGCGTGCGCCCGCGGCTTTGATTAGGTCGATGGCGGCAACGGCGCTGCCGCCGGTCGCGAGCATCGGATCGATCATCAGCACGAAGCTCTCGGTGAGTTCCGCGGGCAGCTTGGAGTAGTACTTCGAAGCGATCGCCGTCGCCTCGTCGCGTTGGAGGCCGATGTGCCCGACGCGCGCCGCCGGAATCAGTTCGAGCACCGCGTCCAGCATTCCGAGGCCGGCGCGCAGCACCGGCACCACGACCACATCGCTTCCCACAATTCGTCCGTCCGCCGGGCCCAGAGGTGTGTCGACGATGTGGGGGCGCGACGGCACGTCCTTCAGCGCCTCCGCCGCCAGCAGCACGGAGATGCGATTGGCCGCGCGCCGGAATTCCGGAGGCTGCGTCCTGACGTCGCGCAGTTCCATGAGGGCGTCGTGTACGAGCGGGTGGTTCACGATGTGAACGGGCACGCGCTAATCCTAGGTTCAATGGGTTCAGAAGGTCCAATGGGTTCACGGGGTTCGTAGGTTCGAGGGTTCGAGGTTCGTGGGTTCGACCGGTTCGTGCGTAGAATGCGGACATGACGAGGAAACCTGCGGGCATCGCCATCGTGCTGATCCTGGGGGCGGTCGCCGTGCGGGCGCAGACGGTGCGCGAGGTGTCGCTCGTCATCACCAATGGCATTGTCGTCACCGTTGACGCCGGCAATCGCATCATCAGCCCGGGAGCCGTCGCCATCGACGGCACCGACATCGTCGCGGTCGATACGGCAGACAACGTGCGGCGGCAGTTCCGCGGACGGCAGACGATCGACGCCACCGGCGAGGTCGTCATGCCTGGCCTGGTGAATACGCATACACACGCACCGATGGTGCTGTACCGTGGGCTCGCCGATGATCTCGCGCTCGATGAGTGGCTGACGAAATACATCTTTCCCGCGGAGGCCAAGACGGTGTCGCCGGAGTTCGTCCGCGTCGGGACGAGGCTCGCCGCGTTGGAGATGATCCAATCAGGGACGACGACTTTCACGGACATGTATTACTTCGAGGAGGAGATCGCCAAAGAAGCCAAAGCGGCTGGATTGCGCGGCGTGCTTGGCCAGTCGGTCATTCAGTTTCCTGTCGCCGACGCCAAGACACCTGCCGAAGGGCTGGCGCGAGCCGAGAAATTCATTCAAGCGTTCAGAAACGACCCGCTCATCACCCCTGCCGTGGCGCCGCATGCCATTTACACCAATGACAGCGCGACCTTGAAGGCGGCGCGCGAAATGTCGATGCGCTACGGCGTGCCCACGCTCATCCACGTCGCGGAAACACAGTCGGAGGCGATGACCGCCAGGGAGCGAGGCTCGCCGACAGTCGTCAGTTATCTGGAGTCTCTGGGCTTTCTCGGTCCCGGCGTGGTGGCGGCGCACGCGGTATGGGTCGATGACAGCGACATCGCACTGCTGAAGTCCCGCGGTGTCGGCGTGTCGCACAACCCCGAAAGCAACATGAAGCTCGCCAGCGGTGTGGCGCCCGTCAAATCGTACCTCGCTCAGGACGTGGCGATCGGCCTCGGCACCGACGGCGCCGCCAGCAACAACGATCTCGACATGTTCGAGGCGATGCGGGAGGCGTCGTTTCTGCAGAAAGTCTCCACAGCCGATCCCACCGCCGTCAGCGCGAGAGCGGCCGTGCAGATGGCGACCATCGGGGGCGCACGGGTCCTCGGCATGCAGAAACAGATCGGCTCGCTCGAAGCGGGCAAGCGTGCCGACGTGATCGTCGTCGGTATGAGCGCGTCCCGTCAAACGCCGATGTACGATCCGCTGTCACATCTGGTTTACGTGACGAGAGGCGACGACGTGCAGACGACGATCGTCAACGGCAAGGTGCTGATGCGCGATCGAAAGGTGCTCACATTGGATTCCGCCGCCATCCTTCGCGATGCGAGGCGATGGGCGATGACGGTCAGCGCGGCTGTCGCGCGTTGACAATCATCTTCATCCCGTATTTCGGCCGCAGTGTGACCGCCGCCTGTGGGACCACAGGATGTCCTGGCACCAGTTCGAATCGCCACTGCTGCGCCAGCGTCGCCACGAGCAGCACCAGCTCCATCCAGGCGAACGACTCTCCGATGCATTGACGGGGTCCTCCGCCGAACGGGAAGTAGGCAAAGCGCGGCAGCGCGGCTTTGAACTCGGGCGTCCACCGATCGGGGTTGAACCGCTCCGGTTCAGCGTAATGACGCCCGTCCCGGTGGACGATCCACTGGCTCATGACGACGATCGAACGCGGCGGCACGTAGTAGCCGCCGATGCGGTACTCGTTGACGGCGCGGCGGCCGACCAGCCAGGCCGGAGGATAGAGGCGCATCGACTCGGTGACGACGCGCGTGGTGTAGGGAAGCCGCTCGACGTCCGCAACGGTCGGTGGACGTCCCTGCAGGACATGATCGATTTCGTCGTGCAGCCGCCGCTCCTCGACCGGAGATTGGCTAAGGAGATACCACGTCCAGGTGAGGGCGTTCGCGGTCGTCTCGTGGCCCGCCAGGAATATCGTCATCGCCTCGTCACGCACCTGGCGATCGGTCATGCCGCGTCCTTTGTCCTCGTCGTCCTGCGCCATGAGCAGCATGGACAGGAGATCCCCCCGGTCGCCTTCGTCGGCACGCCGCTCCCGGATAATCCCGTAGATGATGGCGTCCAGACGTTCCCGTGCCTTACGCCCCCGCCGCAGGTGCGGAATGGGAAGGCGTTGGAGCGTCTTGCCGAACGGCAGCATCAACGTCCAGAACGAATTCATCAGGCCGCTCATCGCCTCGCCGACGTCACGCGCCTGTGATTCCACATCGGTGTCGAAGAGCGTCTTGCCGACGATCAGCAGTGTCAGACGCGACATCTCGCGCGCCACGTCGATGGTCGTTCCAGGCGTCCAGCCACGCCGTACGCGCTCCGCGTACGACACCATCGTGGACGCATACGCCGCAATACGGTCTCGATGAAACGCCGGCTGCATCAGTCGACGCTGCCGTAAATGAAAGGCGTCCTCGCTCGTGAGCAGCCCTTCGCCCAGCAGAATCTTGATGCGTTCCAGCCCGCGGCTCTTGTGAAAGTTCTGGTTGTGCGTGACCAGCACGTCGCGAATGACGGCGGGGTCGCTGGCGACGAACAGGTGCTCCCGGGCCATCCGCATGTACACGAGGTCGCCGTATTCATGCGCCAGATTCGAAAAGAACTCGAGAGGATCGCGGCCGGGTCGATAAACGATGCTGTTGAGAAACGACGTCTTTGGGCCCGGTGGAAACGCCTTAGTCGCCGATGACGGCGATGTACGGGAGGTTGCGGTATTGCTCGGCATAGTCCAACCCGTATCCAACCACGAATTTGTCCTCGATGGTGAAGCCGATGTATTCGACCTTGACGTCTATCTTGCGTCGGGACGGCTTGCTCAGCAGGCACGCCGTACGGAGCGTGCGCGGCGAGCGCGCTCGCAGAATGTCCTGCAGGTAGGTGAGCGTGAGGCCCGTGTCGACGATATCTTCGACGATGACGACGTCGCGGCCTTCGACGCTGCTATCCAGGTCTTTGATTACCTGTACCTGGCCGGACGACTTGGTGCTCGTCCCGTAGCTCGACACCGCCATGAAATCGAGCGTCGTCGGCGGCGGCAGTTGCCGCGCCAGATCCGAGAGGAAGACGAACGCCCCCTTCAGCACACACACCAGATGAACGCCGTCAGGATGATCGCGATGAATGTCCACTGCCATCGCTTGCACACGTTCGTGAATGTCGGCCGCTGGGATGAGGACGTCCATCGCGAAGTAAACTAACATACTCGCGCGGATGAAACGGTTTCAGATGATCACGGAGGCCGACGCTCGTGTCATCGAGTACGGGGCCACCGTGGCACTTATCGCGGGCGGGCACATCACGCCGCTCGCGGCGGACACGCTGAAGACGCGGCGCGTCTCCGTGGTGCGCGAGAGTGGCGGCGGCGACGAGGCCTCGCTGGCGCCGCGATCGGATATCCGGACCGTTGCGATCGCTGGGGATCACACGTCGGTGAACCTGAAAGCCGCGATTGTCGCGCACCTGCGCGGACGCGGTCTGGCGGTGCACGATTTGGGCACCAATAGCAGCGAGCCTGTCGATTATCCGGACACGGCTGCCGCCGTCGCGTTACACGTCGCGCGCGGCGAGGCGGATGCGGGCGTCGCGATCGACGCCGCCGGCCTCGGCTCGACGATTGCCGCGAACAAAATCGCTGGCGTTCGCGCGGCCATGTGTGTCGATCGGACGCTTGCCCGCTATGCTCGTGAGCACAACGGCGCGAATGTGCTCGCGCTGGGTTCCTCGCTTCTGACAACGCCCGACGCGCTCGACATCGTGGACACCTTTCTCGGCACGCCCATGCGCGAGCCGCGCTACATCCGACGGCTGGCGAAGGTTCGCGACCTCGAACGCCGCCCGCAGTCCTGATGCAACCCGTCGATCTGCAGCGTTTGATTCAAATCATCGTCGAAGAGGTGACGGCAGCGCAGAGTGCGCCGGCCCCGTCGCGCTGCGCCTGTCATTCGCTGCTCTACGAGTGTTGTCCTGATCGCCTCCGCGGCGTGCTGGACGCAGGCGCGACGCGGCTCGGTCTCCACGCTGCGGGAGGGGCGCCCGGCGGTGTCGCGGCGATGATCGACCACACCCTGCTCAAACCCGATGCGACGCGGAACGACATCGAAGGCTTGTGTCGAGAAGCGGCCGAGTACGGATTCGCCAGCGTCTGTGTGAACCCGACATGGGTGGCGCTGTGCGCATCGCTGTTGCAGTCGACCCGCGTCAAAGTGTGTTCGGTGGTGGGATTTCCGCTTGGCGCCACGACGCCGGACACGAAACACTATGAGACGCGGCGGGCGATTTTCGACGGCGCGCGCGAAATAGACATGGTCATCAATGTCGGCGCACTCAAATCCGGAGAATTGCGCGTCGTGGAACGGGATATCGAGGCAGTGACATCGCCATGCCACGAGGCGGGCGCGCTCAGCAAGGTCATCATCGAGGCGGCGCTGCTGACGGATGATGAAAAGGTGACAGCGTGCACGCTCGCCAAGGCGGCGGGGGCAGATTTCGTCAAGACCTCCACGGGCTTCGGGCCCGGCGGTGCGACGCCGGGCGACGTCGCGCTGATGCGGCGTGTGGTTGGTGACGAGATGGGCGTCAAGGCTGCCGGCGGCGTCCGCGATCTCGAGAGTCTCAAGGCGATGGTGGCGGCAGGCGCAACGAGGGTCGGGGCCAGCGCCGGCGTGCGCATCGTGCAGGAGTCGCAGGGCGGACAAGCCGCTGCGGCGAGCAAGGGTTACTAGAACACGGACAACCGTTTCGACGGGAGGCGGCGTGGCAAATCTGAATCAGGAGCAATTACGGCGGCTGGCACGGCTGGGCGCCATGGCACGGCTCGAGCAGCTTCGCCAGGAGGAAGCAGCAATCCGCAGCGAATTTCCGGAGTTGTTTGGCCGTGGCCGCCAAGCGCAGCCACGTGACGGCGAAGCGGGCCCGCGACGGCGCCGTCGCCGGCGCGCGATGTCGGCGGCAGCGCGGAAAGCGGTGTCGGTACGGATGCGGAAGTACTGGGCCGAACGGCGCAAGACCAAGGGCGGTAAGTAGCGGGCGTACATGCGGTGAGGAGAGTCGTTGCCGCGGTCGTGCTCGCGATCGTGGCACTCACACCTGCGGCAGTCTCGGCGCAGGCTTCTGCGCCAGGTCCCTATGTCATCGATCTCCGGGGCGCCATGTCAGGCGCACCCGGCGACGTGTCGTTTTATCCTCCCGTGCCGGCGACGTTGCAGGTTCCACAACGGGCATTCGGGTTCGGGGTGGGAGGTCACCTGTACACGTTTCATATCGGTGTTGCGCGGCTCGGGTTTGGCGTCGATCTGATGCGCACGCGCGGCACCGCCACGACAGACGCGTCCACAATCGCGACGGCGTCGACCACAGGCATCGTTTCAACCAATGCCAGCGGTAGCGCCGCCACTGGTACGATGACCGCGTCGATGGTGGTTACCACTGTTGCGCCGCAGGTCTCGTTCAATTTCGGCACGCACGAGGGCTGGAGTTACCTGAGCGCCGGGTACGGCATGACAAGCACGCGTGCCGAAGCGAATATTCCGGCCGGGATTGAGGGCCTCGAGAGCGGCGGCTCCCGTCATCTGCATGCGGCAACGCTGAATGTCGGCGGGGGCGCCCGATGGTTTCTTCGGGAGCGCCTTGCGGTCGGCTTCGACGTCCGATTTCACCATTTGCGCGCCACCGACGGTGCGGCCGCCAAACAGATCGTTGGGCTGTCGGTCGGGATCTCTCTGCGGTAACGGTCGCGGCGATTGGGGGAAGGGAAGCGGCCGCATAGCGCGGCCGCTTGAGCGGTCTTGCATCGCCGTTATTGGCCGGAGCAGTGCTCCGACACCATTCTGACCGAGGTCACGCGGATTCTCTCTCCGGACGCCGCGGCGTCGTTCGAACCGGACGTAGCAGTCGCGCGGCTGCGTGCATTGCGGCCAGTGGCTGCCGGCACCGGCACTCCGGTGATTTCAACCTGTTGACCAACCTGCCGCGACAGATCCATTCCCTGCAGCGTGTAGGACCCGCTGCCACCAGCGCTGGACGGTGTCGAAGCAGCCGATGAGTTATTCCCGGTCGTGCCGACGCCGCGCGGCTCGGCGGTCGCCGGGCTGCTGCCCTGGCTCGCGCTCGAGAGGGTAAAGGACGGAGCTGTGTTGGCCTTCGCCCGACGCGTGGCGCTCGCAGTTTGGGGCGTGCCGGCGGTGCCGGCCGCGGACGGTTCACTCGACTGGAGGCAGCCCGTCAAGGTCACCTCCTGTGGCGGATTGGCGGTCTGTGAAGATGCCGAACTTCTCCTGGCGCGACGCTGCGGAGCCGGCGTGCTGTCTTTTGTCGAGCCGCTCTGTGGTGTCGTCGCCTGCGTGCCCCGTGTCGTCGAACCCGGGGTCTGTGTCGTCGATCCCTGCGATGAAGTCGGCGAAGAAGGCTTGTCCGTCGAGCTGTTCTGCGCACCGAGCGCAACGCTCCACGCCAGCAGAATGGCGGTCGCGACGGACACTGATATGCGTTTCATGAGGTACCTCCGGTAAGACATTGCCCTTCGACGATCGAATGGGGACCGACGAAGCAAGTTCCGGACCTCGTAGCGGCATTGCGGATTTCTGTCGAGGACGACGCGTTAGGAGGTAACGCCGCACTATCGCGGCCGTCAAGGAGGCAGCAATGCCAGAAGCCACCGCCATTCGAGTGCCGAAGGAACCGCGCAACGGGGTTCAGACGCCGGACTTGCTCGCGACGATCAATGCCGTCAAACAGTCCCCTGAACTCGCGAAGTTCCGGTTTCGAGCCAGCAATCGCTGGGTGAGCGGAACCTATAGCGAATCGCGCGTCGAGTCGTTCAGCGGCGCGGGCGGCGAACACAGCCATGTGACGCAGTTCCGCTACGGGGCGGACCATCCAATGGTTCTGGTCGGCCTCGACCGTGGACCGGCGCCTATCGAATTTCTCCTCCACGGGTTGG
>Ga0310810_10000961_pt1 | contig 29125 bp, 27 predicted proteins | sample NCmetagenome_FD_207641 | JGI IMG/M metagenome (GOLD analysis project Ga0310810, IMG submission 207641) | Soil microbial communities from experimental microcosm in Duke University, North Carolina, United States - NC | ecosystem: Engineered > Artificial ecosystem > Soil microcosm > Unclassified ... | reverse complement strand
GGTGCAGCGCAGCCCGTTGATCCGAACAATCCACCGATCCCGCGCCAGCCGATCATTCCTCGGCGTGTGCCTGTGCCCGCGCCGCAACAACCGGCGCCCACGACACCGCCGCAGCCCGGCGCACAGAATGCGCCGAGCGCGCTGTCACCGACTCCGCCGTCGGCGCAAGAAAGAGGTGAAACGCCTGCGCCTGCCGCGCCGACAACCCCGCCAACGCCGCAGCGGCGCTTCGGGTCGTCGCCATCGGCGCCCTCTGGCGGCATGATCTCGCTCAACTTCAACCGCGCCGATCTGATCGAAATCATCCATATTATTGCCCAGCAGCTGCGTCTCACCTACACCATCGATCCCGACGTCAAAGGCACGGTGACCATCAATAGTGCCGAACCTCTGCGCTCGGAGGATCTGCTGCCGATATTCCACCAGATCTTGCGTATGAACGGCGCGGTGGCCGTGCGTACCGGCAATCTCTACCACATCATGCCGATCAAAGACGGCAAAGGACTGGCGCGTCCGGCCGGCCAAAACCGCGAGGACAGCTTCGCGCTCCAGGTGATTCCCGTGCGCTTTTTCGCGGTGGCGGAAATGAAGCGGGTGCTTACGCCGTTCTTACAGCCGGGCGGCGAGATCGTGGAAAACCCGCGCGGCAATTTTCTGATCGTCATGGATCTGCCCTCGAACATCCAGCGCCTCACGGAAATCGCCGAGTTGATCGACGTGCAGGTGTTCGCCGGAACGCGCATGGAAATTTATCAGCCCAAGGTCGCGAGCGCCGAAGAGCTCGGCCAGGAAATGACGAAGGTCATGCAGTCCTTTGCCTCGTCGGCGCCGCAGGCAGAGAACTTTGCCGCGGAGTTCATCGCGCTGCCGCGCATCAATCAGTTGCTCGTGATCAGCCACAGCGAGGCGGCGTGGACCTACGCAAAACGCTGGCTCGATCGCATCGACGTGGTCGCCGACGGCCCGGGCCGCAGAATTTTTATTTACCCGGTGGAAAATGGCAAAGCCACGGACCTGGCGGATGTCTTGAATCAAGCCCTTGGCCAACCGGCCACCGGTCGGAGAGATAGCACTCGAACCCTTCAGGATTTACACCGATCAACCGCCGGCGGAACGACCTCGTCCACGGGCCAGGGTTCCATGGGCACCGGTTCAAGTGGCTTTGGTTCGTCGGGTTCGTTTGGTCAACAGAGTCGGCCGTTGGGCGCCTACGCTGCGGTTCCAGTTCCGGGTCAAGGAGTTCCACCTGGCGTCGTTGCGCCACCTCAACCCCCGGTAAGTCAGGCTCCGGGCGCAGCAAGGCCGCCACAGTCGCAACAGCAACAACAGCAGCAGCAAGAACAGCTCCGAATAGTTGCCGATCCGGCGACTAATTCGCTGATTGTTTATGGCACCGTGCAGGAATTTCAGAACGTAAAAAATATTCTCAAAGATCTCGACGCAATTCCGCGCCAGGTACTTTTAGATGTCCTGATCGCCGAGGTGACCCTGAGCGACAACGAATCTTTGGGTGTCGATTATGAGATTCTTGCGCGCAACCCGAGTTCGATCTTTGGCCAAAAATTCCCCTCCGCCGGCGCCATTCGAACGCTTGGTGAACTCTTCCCAACCACCGGGGCGTTTGGCGGAGGTATCAGCGGTGTCTTCGGGGGGAAAGATATCAAAGCCTTTGTCAATGCATTGCAGTCCGATTCGCGATTCAAAGTTCTTTCATCGCCTTCGATCCTCGCGACAGACAATCGTCCGGCGCGAATTCAGGTGGGAAGTCAGGAACCCGTAGCCACCGGTACGGTGTCGACTCCCATCAGCACAACGTCGACCGGTTCAGCTACGGGCTTCGCTACGAGTTCGACAATTCAATATCAAAACACTGGCCGCATTGTGACTATTATTCCTCAGGTCAATTCTCAGGGGTTGGTGAATCTGCAGATACTGGCTGAGGTGAGCCAAATTAACCCGGACGCGTCTGTTCAGTTGGGAACGGCCGGCAGTTTTCCGAGTTTTGATATCCGCCAGGCAGAGACTACTGCGGTGGTCCAGGATGGCGACACGCTCGTGATCGGCGGAATCATCGCCGATAATAGATCTCGATCCCGCACCGGAATTCCATATCTTATGGATATTCCCGTAATCGGCCGGTTCTTCGGCAGCACGACGAATAAAATAGATCGAACCGAACTGATCATGCTGCTTACGCCTCATGTCATTCGAAACCGCGACCAGGCTCAACAAGTTACCGAAGATTTTAAGAAGTCGCTTTCCTCGTTACGAAACGAACTCGATCGAATGGCCAAAGAAAGGGTTCGACTACAACAGCAGCCCGTGGAGCCGAAACCGGCTTTGCCAGGTCCGTCAAGCGATCCGGTTCCTCCGCCACCGGGAGCGTCGCTTTCTCCTTTCGCACCCAATGCGCCGGTGTTCGCGCGCGATACCGTCTTATGGACCGATGTCGATCAGCCGAGTCCGGCGGTCGTCGCTCGTGAGATGCCCGCGTCCTTGGGCGGGGTACCGAACACCCCGGTCGTGACGGCCGGTGGCCAAAGCGTACCGCAGGCGCCGCTTTACCTGACGACTTTTGTTACCAGGCCGCCGGTCTCGCAAACAAAGACTGCGCCGGTCAAACGCAAGTCCGAGCGGCAATGGACAGTGCAGGTCGCCGCGTTGGCGGATGAGAGTGATGCCAAAACGATGATGCAATCGCTGCGTAAGAGCGGCTATGATGCCTACGTCACTACCGGTCAGGCAACGAGCAAAACCTGGCATCGGGTCCGCGTGGGTCGCTTTGGAGATCCGCAAGCAGCGCAGCAGATGAAAGCTTCCCTGGCCGAGTCCAGCCCATTCCGGCGCGCCTTCGTCGTCGCCAACTAGTTTTCCGCTCCAGCATTTCATCCCCTCTAGTTCCAGCGATTGGCCGTCTGTGCAGCCATCGCAGAGCTGCAACGCGCAGCCTCGGGATTTTCCTAATCGGCATCGGTTTGTTATGATGAATAAAGGGAATTCGGCGCGCGAAAAGAGCATTATGTGCCGGCCTTTTCACTCGCTTCCCCAGCCTTTAAGTGACGTTGATCGCTCCCGGGAAAGGGAGTATCGTTATTTGATTTTCAAGCTGGCTGAGACTTGCACTGGAGGGGATGCCGAGCGGTTGATTATTGATCCGCCACGCTCACTCGATCCGCTGTGGAACCGGCCAAGCAATAATTTTTTTCAGGCGAGGCGAGCGTGAACCCAAATCAACTGACGATCGAACAAGTCCAGGAGATCCTGCTCAAGGAAAAATACGTCTGCGACCGCGCGCTGGCAACCGTGGTCTATCTCTCGCTGGCGATGGGCAAGCCCTTGCTTCTCGAAGGCGAGGCTGGAGTAGGCAAAACCGAGATCGCCAAGGTCCTGTCGAAGGTGCTGAACGCCAAGCTGATCCGGCTTCAGTGCTACGAGGGCCTCGATGCCAACACCGCGCTTTACGAGTGGAATTATCCCAAGCAGATGCTGCGCATCAAATTGGAAGAAGTCGAGCATGGCGACAAGCAAAAGGTCGAGACCGAGATTTTCAGCGAAGAATACCTGGTCAAGCGTCCATTGCTCGAGGCGATCCAAACCGGCGGCGCAAATCCGCCGGTGCTGCTGATCGACGAGATCGACCGGGCCGACATGGAGTTCGAGGCTTTCTTGCTCGAAGTCTTGTCGGATTTTCAGATTACGATTCCAGAACTGGGCACCATCGCGGCGAAGCACCGTCCCTACGTATTTTTGACTTCCAACCGCACGCGCGAGATCCACGACGCGCTCAAGCGCCGCTGTCTCTATCATTGGATCGAGTACCCGACCTTTGAGAAAGAGTACGAGATCATCACAACCAAGTTTCCTCAGGTCGAGGACAAGATGGCGCAGCAAATCTGCGCTTTCATGCAGAAGGTCCGTGAGATGAATTTCTACAAGCGGCCAGGCGTGGCCGAAACCCTCGACTGGGCTTCGGCGTTGATCGCGCTCAACCGAAAAAATCTCGACGACAAAACCGTTGTCGAAACTATGGGCTGCGTCTTCAAGTACCGCGAGGATCTGCATCATTTGCGCGATCAGGTGGAAGGGCGGCAGCTCAACCTGGATGCGCTCTTGAGGGCGTCCCCCGAAATGGTGAGCTAAATTTCGATGGAAGTTTCTGCGGAAACCGTCGCGTCAGCGATCAATAGCGTGGCTTCGGCCCGCGGGCAGGGCACCCTGCCTAATTTAATGGCGTTTGCGCGCGCGCTCAAACAGCTCGGCGTCAAGGTGAGCCTGAGCCAGGTGCTCGACACTTCGCGTGCGGTGGAGCACGTCGATCTGGCCGAAAAGGCGGACTTCCGGTCTCTGCTGCGCGCCAACATGATCTCGCAGAAAGAGGATTTTCCGGCCTTCGATCTTTTGTTCGATTGTTTCTGGCGCGAACTCAGTTACGAGCGCGTGCCGATGGAAACCATGCAGATCGAAGGCACGCCGACTGAATCCCAGGCACCGGAGGGTGGCGACGAAGAAGGCGGATTGGAGGAGGCGACCGCCGAGACGATCGCCAAGGAAAACCTGCCGCTGGAAAACCTCGATGAATTTTCGGTGCCGACCTACAGCCCGCAGGAGCTGATGAACCGCAAGGACTTCAGCGAGATGAGCGTGGAGGAGAGCCGCGCCATCGCGCGGGCGATTCTCCTGATCGCGACCAAGATCGCGACCCAGATCAGCCGGCGCAAAAAGATCGGCCGCCGAGGCAATACCGTGGATCCGCGCTGGACCATGCGGCGCAGCATGAAACACGGCGGCGAACTGATCGATCTGGTGCGCCGCAAGCGGCGTATCAAGAAAACCAAAGTGGTGCTGCTCTGCGACGTGAGCGGCTCGATGGACTGCTACAGCCGATTCCTGATTCAGTTCATGTACGGCCTGCAGAACGAGCTGTGGGGCGTGGAGACGTTCGTTTTTAGCACCTCGCTCAGCCGGATCACCCATTTGATTCGCACCAAAGACATCGTCAACGCGCTGGAGAAAATCTCCGGCAGCATTCTCGGCTGGTCCGGCGGCACCAATATCGGCCGCTCGCTGCACACGTTCAACCGCGACTTCGCGCCTAGCATGGTGACGCATCGAACGATTATTGTCGTCATCAGCGATGGTTGGGACCGCGGCGATGTGAGTTTGCTCGAACGCGAGATGCAGGACCTCAAGCGGCGTTGCCGAAAAATTATCTGGCTCAATCCGCTGCTCGCGAGCGAGAACTACGAGCCGCTCTGCAAAGGCATGCAAGCCGCACTTCCGTATCTCGACATGTTTTTATCGGTGCACAACGTCAACAGTCTGGTGGATCTCGGGCGGACGTTGCAGAAGATGGTGGCTTAGAACCGAGGATAGAGGATGGAGAATAGAGGATCGCAAAGATTTCCTCTCCGGTTTCGGCGATCCTCCATCCTCGATCTTCGATTCTCGACCCTGTTAGTTGGAGGGAATTAATATGGCTGGACCCGGCGCTTGTTATACGGACGCGGACCTTGAGGATAATAAGAAGAAGGATTCCATCTACCACCAAGTGAAAGAGTTTCTCGACAAGGGCGAGACCTTGGCGGTGGCTACGATCGTGTCGACCAAGGGCTCGACGCCGCGCGAAGTCGGCGCCAAGATGGTGGTGACGGCGTGGGGCGAAATTCTCGGCACCATCGGCGGCGGTTGCGGCGAGGCCGACGTAAAGCGCGAAGCCATCGAAGTCATCCGCACGCGCAAGCCGCGCACGGTCCGCGTCGATCTGTTGGACGATATCTCGTCGGATAGCCCCGCGGTCTGCGGCGGGATCATGAACGTCTTCATCGATCCCTGGTGGCACGAAGCGGACGAAAGAGCAGCCAGCGCAAAATGACCTCGCTTTCCGAAGAGCTGGTTCGGATCAGCGACCAAGGCGAGGCGGCGGTGCTTGCCACTGTCGTCGAGGTCGATGCCGGGGTGCGGGTCGAGCCCGGCGCCAAATGTCTGGTGCGTAACGGCAAAGTGAGCGGGGAAACCATCGGCGACGCGCGCGTGCTGCAAACGATCGTCGAGGAAAGTACCGCGCGCCTGCGCGCCGAGAAATCGCAGTTGGTTGCCCTCGACGTTCCACAGGCCGGCGGCAAGCTCGAAGTATTTTTCGAAGTAATGCCTGCGCCGCCGCGATTGATTGTGGTCGGCGCGGGCCACATCGCGGTGCCGCTGGTGCGGATCGCCAAGGTTTTGGATTTTCATGTCACGGTGATCGACGATCGACTGCTTTACGCCAATCGCGAGCGCTTCCCGGACGCCGACGAAGTGCTGGTCGGTGACATGGCGCAAATGCTCAAGGAAATGTCGATCACGCCGTCGTGCTACATTGTGCTGATCACGCGCGGCCACGCCTATGATGAGCCCTGTCTGCGGGTAGTGCTGCCCACGGACGCGAAATACATCGGCATGATCGGCAGCCGCCGGCGCATCAAAGCCTGTTTCCAGAGATTTCGCGACCAGGATCAGATCAGCGAGGAATTGATCGGGCGGATTTATGCGCCCATCGGCCTCGATATCGCCACCGAGACCCCCGCGGAGATTGCCCTGTCAATTCTCGCCGAGGTCGTTAAAGTGCGCCGCGGCGGCGGCGCGGCTTCGCTGTCCAGTCATTGAGGAACCGGCCGTGCAGCGCATGAGCGGAATTATTTTTTCCGATCTGGGCCAGGCCGCTTCGTTTATGGCGCTCGAGTGGGTGCAGTCGGCGTTGAAGCAAGCTTTGGGGTTTGAGGCATTTCCGGCGACGCTCAACGTGCGTCTACGCGAACCAGAGGACGCGATCCTGTGGCAGCGCGTGCGCGGCGGCTCTGCCGGTGTGCCGCTGGCACCGGGTGGTAGCGGCTTTTGCAGCGCGCGGCTTTTCCCGATCGAAATTCTCAGCGGCGCCGCGCAGGAAAAAATCTCCGGCGCGATTCTCGTCCCCGAAGTGGACGATTATCCGAAAGACAAAATCGAGATCGTCGCACCGCTCCGCTTGAAGCAGCATCTCGGAGTGCGCGACGGTGATCCACTTACCTGGGAGTTCGTCAATTGAATCAGAAAAAAAGATTGATCATCGGTATCTCAGGGGCGACGGGCGCAATCTACGGCGTGCGCATGCTGGAGATCCTGTCCAAGATTGACGAGATCGAAACCCATCTGGTCATGAGCAAAGCCGGCCGGATGACGATCCAGGTTGAAACGCCTTTTTCGGTGAAAGACGTGGAAGCGATGGCCGATGTCGTGCACGACATCAGCAACGTCGGCGCGAGCATCTCGAGCGGCTCGTTTCGCACCGCGGGCATGGTGATCGCGCCGTGCTCGATGAAATCCATGGGCGCCATCGCCCATTCGCTGGGCGGCGACTTGCTGGTGCGCGCTGCCGACGTGGTTCTGAAAGAGCGAAAGAAACTCGTGCTCGTGGTCCGCGAAACGCCGCTCCACCTGGGACATTTGGAGGCGATGGCGTCGCTGACGCGCATAGGCGCCGTGATTTTCCCCCCGGTACCGGCTTTCTATCATCGCCCCAAAACCTTGAATGATATCATCAATCAAACCGTGACCCGAATTCTCGATCAATTCGATATCGACGTCGAACTGTTTCATCGCTGGGACGACGAAGGTATGAGCCGCCATCCCGACGCCTCGAAGACCACGCCGATCACCGCGGCCAAAGAACGCAAGGAAGCGAAAAAGCAGCGGTGATGTCGCTGTCGCTGCGCAATCATGCCACGCCACGGGGCGCGCAACGCCCTTACTAAAACCCAAAAGCGTAAAAAAGAGCATCTCGAAATCTGTCTCGATACCGAGAGCGTCACCAGTCCGTCGGGCACGGGGCTGGGCCGCTATCGTTTCGTGCACAACGCTCTGCCCGAGCTCGACATCGACGAAATCGATTTGAGCACTGTGTTTCTCGGCAAACGACTCATGGCGCCGATCCTGATTTCTTCCATGACCGGAGGTTTCGATCTCGCGCGCAAGGTCAACCGCAACCTGGCCGCCGCGGCGCAGGCGCTGGGGCTAGCGATGGGGGTCGGCTCGCAGCGCGTCGCGATCGAGGAACCGTCGGCCGCGGCTTCGTTTCAGGTGCGTGATGTGGCGCCGGACATTCTTCTGTTCGGCAATCTCGGCGCGGTGCAACTCAACTACGGCTACACGGTCGAGCATTGCCGGCGCGCGGTGTCGATGATTGGCGCAGACGCGCTGATTCTGCATTTGAACGTTCTTCAGGAAGCAGTGCAGCCCGAGGGCAACCGCAACTTCAAAGGTCTCGAGGAAAAGATCGCGGTAGTATGTCGTGCTCTCCAAGTTCCCGTGGTCGCCAAGGAGGTCGGCAACGGCATTTCCGCCGACGCGGCCGGGCGCTTGCAGCGCGCCGGCGTCTGCGCCATAGACGTCGCCGGCCATGGCGGCACGTCCTGGTCCGCCGTCGAGGCGCAACGCGCGGTCAAAAAAGGCGGCCAGCCGGATCGGGCCTTCGCCGACTGGGGCATTCCCACCGAGGAAGCGCTTGTCAGCGTGCGCGAAGCGCTGCCGGACATTCCACTCATCGCCTCCGGCGGCATTCGTACCGGGGTCGACATGGCCAAGTCGATCGCGCTTGGCGCCGACCTCGCTGCCTTCGGCCAGCCGCTTCTTGCCGCGGCGTTGGAGTCTTCGGCCAAGGTCATAGAGTGCATCGCCGGTGTCATTGATGAGCTCAAAGTCAGCATGCTCTGTGTCGGCGCGGTGAATCTCGCCGCCTTGCGCAAAGCACCGCTGGTGCGTCAGTTCTAATCTGCATGGGCGCTTTCGCGCCACCTGTCGAGGGGCAAAATGTCAGATAATTTGAAAGCCCAGGTGCTGGATTACCTGCGCTCGCACAACACCATGACGCTCGCGACCTCGACCGGCGATTTACCGTGGGCGGCCACCGTGTTTTTCGCCAGCGACGACCTGCGCCTGTATTTTTTTTCCGCGCCGGATTCCCGCCACAGCCAAAATCTGGCCGTCAATCCGAAAGTCGCGGTGACGGTTCAGGAAGACTACCACGACTGGCGAGCGATCAAGGGGATTCAACTGGAGGGACGGGTCGAGCTGGTCGACGGCGTGCTGGAGAAGGCCAAGGCGATCGCGATCTACGCGCGCAAGTATCCCGACGTGATCAAGCTCTTTACCGACCCGGGGAGCGGAGTCTTTTATAAGGCTTTTCTCAAAGTGAAATTTTACTGTGTGACCCCGGAGAAGCTTTTTTACATCGACAACGCCCAGGGGTTCGGCAAGAGGCAGGAGCTGGCTCTCGATCGCTAGATCGGCTATAAAGCATCCGCCAAGCGAAGGGAGTAGGGATGTCGCAATTGTTGGGAAAAGAGATGCCGGCGGAGCTTTTGCAACGACTGAGCGGCGCCGACGTCGAGGCGCACGAAGGCAAAATCATCCCAATCTTCACCCTCGATGCCGCCGGTTGGGCCCATCCGGCGCTGCTGTCGTACTATGAGATCGTCGCCAAGGATTCTTCGACGCTGGAAATGGCGCTCTGGAAGGACAGCTCGACGGCGAAAAATTTGAGAAGCGCCGGCAAGGTGACGCTGATGATCAGTGACCGCGCTGTTAACTTTTATCTCAAAGGCAGCGTGCGCGAACTCGAGTATGAGATGACTGGCGCGAGCCCTGTGTCGCGCTTTCGCATCGCGCTGGAACAGGTCATCGAAGATCAGGAGCCCAACGCGGAAATTACCACGGGTCTGACCTACCGGCGCATGTCCCGTCGCGATGCCAACGATTTTTCCGTCAAGGTTTTCCGTCTCCTCAGACAGACACCATGAGGCTCAGGAAGATTGCCTTCACGGGCGCTGCGCTGCTTTTGATCGCGGGCGGCGGATTTGCCTATTGGCGCAGAGTCAACGCCCCGGCCCAATCGCCGTATCTGACCGTGCCGGCGAGCCGCGGCAACGTGCGCCAGGTGGTTTCCTCCACGGGTACTTTGCAGGCCGTCGTCACGGTTCAGGTAGGGAGTCAGGTTTCCGGCACCATCGAAAAGCTCCTCGCCGACTTCAATACGAAGGTGAACGCTGGACAGGTGGTCGCGCAACTGAATCAAGACAAATTCAAGGCGTCGGTCGATCAGGCGCAGGCCAATCTGCTGGCCGCGCAGGCAAGCCATGCCAAGGCAAAAGTCGCGGTGGCGGACGCGCTTCGGACCCTGGAGCGAAGCCGCGAGCTGCGCAAGCGCGAGCTCATGGCTCAGAGCGATCTCGACGCGGCGCAGACCGCCTACGACGCCGCGGTGGCGCAACTGAACGTCAACTACGCGCAAACCTCGCAGGCACAGGCAGGTTTGAATCAGGCGCAGGTGGATCTGAACAACACCGTGATTCGCTCGCCGGTGGATGGCATGGTGATTTCGCGCAACATCGACGTCGGCCAGACCGTGGCGGCGTCGCTGCAGGCGCCAACGCTTTTCACGATTGCTAACGATCTCGCCAAGATGGAAGTTCACACCAGCGTGGATGAGGCCGACGTGGGCAATGTGCGCCAAGAGCAGCCGGTGACTTTCACGGTCGACGCCTTTCCGGCCCGGCGCTTTCGCGGCAAGGTGCATCAGGTGCGCAACGCGCCGACGATCATACAGAACGTCGTCACTTACGATGCGGTGGTGCGGATCGACAACAAGGATCTGCTCCTCAAGCCGGGCATGACCGCCAACGTGCAGTTTCTGGTAAGCGAAAAAGAGGACGCGCTGACGATTCCCAACATGGCGCTGCGTTTCAAGCCGCCCGAGGACAAGAACGAGACCCAGGAATTATTGCGTCAGGAGCAAAGCCGGACCGCGGCGCCGCGAGTGACAGGTCGACGCACAAGCCGCGGTGGCAACACCGGCGGCGCCGGCAGCGGTGACGCGCGCCGGGTGCGTCAAGTGAAGGTCTACCTGCTCAAAGACGGTAAAGCCGCGCCCATAGAAATCCAAGTCGGCATCACCGACGGCTCGAAGAGCGAAGTGCTCAACGGCTCTCTGAAAGAAAACGACCCGATCATCATCGGCTTGTCGGGTGGTTCCAGCCCGAGTCCAGCTTCACCGGCCAACCCGTTCCAGCCAGCGCAACCACGCGTGGGCATTCGATGAGCGCGCTCATTCGCGTCGAGAACGTTCACAAAACCTATCGGATGGGCGATATCGAAGTGCCGGCGTTGCGCGGCATCAACCTCGCCATCGAACGCAGCGAGTTCGTCGCGGTGATGGGTTCCTCGGGTTCCGGTAAATCGACGTTCATGAACATTCTCGGCTGCCTCGACCGGCCGAGCGCCGGCAAGTACTTTCTCGAAGATCAGGAGGTCGGCTCGCTCCGTCCCGACCAGTGGGCGCACATTCGCAATCAGCAGATCGGCTTCGTTTTCCAGGGCTTCAATCTGCTCGCGCGCACGAGCGCGCTGGAAAACGTGGAGTTGCCGATGATGTACAATGGTTTTGCCGGCCGCGAGCGCCGCCAGCGCGCGCTCGAGATGCTATCGCTGGTGGGCCTGGATAAACGCCTCGATCATACGCCTAACCAGCTTTCCGGCGGACAGCAGCAGCGGGTCGCGATCGCGCGCGCGCTGGTCAACCGCCCACCGCTGATTCTTGCCGACGAGCCGACGGGCAACCTCGATTCGAGCACCAGCAACGAAATCATGGCCCTGTTTCAGCAGCTCAATGCGCAGCAGGGCATCACGATTATTCTCGTCACCCACGAGCCGGATATCGCGGTCCACGCGCGCCGCCAGATCGTGTTTCGCGACGGCATGGTGATCGCCGACAAAGCGAGCCAGCAGGTTTTGGCTGCGGGGGCGAATTAGATGCAGGCGTTGATGACTTTGCGCATCGCGCTGCGCGCGCTGGCGCGAAATAAGCTCCGGGCTTTCTTAACAATGCTCGGCATCATCATCGGCGTCGGCGCCGTGATCGCCATGGTCGCCATCGGCGAGGGTGCCAAGTCGACCATTCGCGCCCAGATCGCGGCGCTCGGCACCAACGTGCTGATCGTACTTCCGGGAAGCAACGTGCAAGGCGGCGTGCGCGCCGGCTTCGGCAACGTCAACACCTTGCTTGACGCCGATGCGAGAGCGATGGCGCGCGAGTTGCCGTCGGTAGCCTACGTCTCGCCGGTGTTGCGCCGTCAGGAACAGGTGGTGGCGGGAAACTTGAACTGGGGAACTTTGGCTCAGGGCGTCGCGCCGGAGTTTCAGCAGATCCGCGACTGGCAGGTAGTCGACGGACGCTTCCTTCACGAAGGCGACATGGACAGCGCCGCCAAGGTCGCTGTCATCGGCCAGACCGTGGCGCGCCAGCTCTTCGGCAACGACGAGGCGCTGGACGCGGTGATCCGCATCCGCAATATCCCGTTTCGCGTCGTCGGCGTGCTCGGCGCCAAAGGCCAGACCGGCCAGGGCACGGACCAGGACGATACCATTATGATTCCCTACACGACGATGCAGAAGCGGCTGATGCGTATTACCTGGGTGCAGAGCATCGTCGTCAAAGCGGTGAGCGCGGAGCGGGTCGATGAAGCACAGGAGCAGATTATTCTTCTATTGCGCCAGCGCCACCGCCTCGGCCCCGACCGCGAAGATGATTTCAACGTGCGCAATCTTTCCGACATCGCCGAAGCGGCAACGACCACGGCGCGCGTGATGGCCATCCTGCTCGGCAGCGTCGCGTCGATTTCTCTTTTGGTCGGCGGTATCGGCATTATGAACATCATGCTGGTCTCGGTGACCGAGCGCACCCGTGAGATTGGCATCCGTATGGCCGTGGGGGCGCGCGGGCGCGACATCATGCTGCAGTTTCTGGTCGAGGCGGTAGTCATGGCAGCCACTGGCGGGCTGATCGGCATTTTCTTCGGGGTCGGTAGCTCCGAAGTCATCAAGCAATGGGCCCAGTGGCCGACCTTGATCGATCCGGCGATCATCGCCATCGCCTTTCTTTTCTCCGGAGCGGTCGGCGTTTTCTTCGGCTTCTATCCCGCTAAAAAAGCCGCCAATTTGGACCCCATCGAGGCACTGCGCTACGAATAGGATTCACGCCGAAGCTCGCACGTCATCGTTGTCTTTTGATCCACGCGAGCTAAACGTCACTTGGTTCTAAGAAGGAGATAGCGCTGTGAACGCCATCGAAGTCATCTTGGCGAAAAACTCGGGCAATCTGGCGCAGTTCATCAAATACAGCCTGAGCGGTGGCGTCGCCACGGCCGTCCACGTCGCAATTTTTCATCTGGTCGCATGGAAAGCATTTTTCGCGCTTCAGCCGGAGGATTGGTTCGTCAAGCTGTTTCACCTGCCCATCGCCGCGGTTGATGATGCCACGCGCTCGCGCAATTCGATGCTGAGCAACGGCGCGGCTTTTCTCTTCTCCAATCTGGTCGCTTACTTGCTCAACATCTATTGGGTGTTCGTTCCCGGGCGCCATCACTGGCTCGTGGAGGTGGGGCTTTTCTATCTCGTTTCAGGCACGGCCATCTTCATCGGCACGTGGATGATGGGCATTCTCATCCGCCGTTTCGGTATGCTGACGACCTACGCTTTCTGTGCCAACCTGTTTGCCGCGCTGATGATCAATTATGCGATGCGCAAGTTTTTTATCTTCAACGGTTAGTTTTCCACGGGATCTTTTGGGGAGTCGGCTATGGAAACCATCGGCTTTATCGGACTTGGCACCGTGGGCGGCGTGGTGGCGGCAAATATTCTCAAAGCGGGCTGTGCGCTCACCGTCCACGATGTTCGCACCGAGGCAATGAAACCACTTATCGATGTCGGCGCCGAGAGCGCCGCATCGCCCGCGGACGTAGCACGGCGTTGTCGCATCGTCTTTACTTCGCTGCCTGGACCAGTAGAAGTCGCGCAGGTTGCCTTGGGCTCGAGTGGAATAGTCCACGGCGTGCGCGACGGCAGTCTCTATGTGGACCTTTCCAGCACCGACCCCGATCTCATCCGCCAAATCGCGGGCGAATTTCACCGACATGGCGCGCGGGTCATGGACGCGCCGCTGATCATCGGCAAACGCGGTCTTGCCGCGAAGAGCGTGCAGATCCTTGCCTCGGGCGGCGAGGAGGATTTTCGTGAAATAAAACCGGTGCTCGATGGCTTCAGCGAACCCGTGATTTACGCCGGCGCGCTGGGAAACGGCACGGCGATCAAGCTGGCGCACAATCTGGTCCGGCGCGGCATCGGCCTGGCGATCGGCGAAGGAATGGTTCTCGGCGCCAAGGCCGGCGCCGATCCTGAGCTTCTATGGAACTGCATGCACTGGGGATTGGACGCGCAGCTACATCAACTGCGCAAAAATTTTTCCGAGATCGTTTTTCAAGGCAGGTACGAAGCGCCGGCCGGCTTCGGGATCGGCTTGGCGCGAAAAGACGTGGGTCTCGCTACCGAGTTGGGTCGGCGGCTCTCGGTGCCGATGCCGATCGCCGCCCTAGTCGAGCAGGCGATGATTCAGGCGATCAACCGCGGCTGGTCGGCCCAGGGCACCCTGTCGCTTTTTCGTCTTCAGGAAGAAGCCGCCGGCATCGCGGTGCGAAAGCCGTAGCGCGCCGCGGAAACTTTACACCGGCTCAATCAGATTCGCCTCGCGCACGCGCCGCTGTAAGAATCTGCGCTCGCGCACGTGCTCGTCCTCGTAGTGGCGGAGCCGCCCGGCCATGAGATTTCTCCGGCCGATATAGCCGACGACGCGCCGCGGATCCTTGCGGCTAACCACCGGCAGCCGTCCGATGTTGTTGAGCAGCATCTTGTTCGCCGCCTCGAAGAGAAGGTCGTCGGCATAGGTGATGATCACGTTGCTGCTGCCGGCGGCGGCAACGGTGGTACCGTTGCGGTTGCTCTGCGCCAACGCCTGCAGGACGTCGCCGCGCGTGATGATGCCGACCAACTGCTGCTTGTCGTCAACGATGAACATGCCTTCATGACTACTGACCGCCGGATCGTGGCGCGCGATTCGATCCGAAAGCTCCAGTAGCGACATGCTGCCCGGAATAACCGGCGGATTTTTGTCCATAACTTCGCCGACGCGAACCATCGTCAGTGGATCGACGCCATACTCGCGCATAACGTGATACCCGCGGCGCGCGACTTTTTCCGTGAGGATCGAGCGGCGGAGCAGGAGAACAGTCACGCCGTGGGCCGCGATGCAGCCGGCGAGGAGTCCGGGGAGAAGATTGAAATCCTGGGTCAGCTCCAGCGCGAAGATCATTGAGGTCAGCGGCGAGCGCATGGTGCCGCCCATCATTCCCGCCATGCCGATCAGTGCCCACATGCCGCTGTCGCCGACCGGAATGAACGGCGCCAGCGCTGCGCCGAGCGCGCCGCCCATCATCAGCAACGGCGCGAGCACGCCGCCTGAGGTGCCGGAGCCGAGGGCTAAAGACCACACCAGGGATTTGCCGATCAAGATCCCGATCAGTGCCGCGCCGACGATGTGTCCGCGCAACAGTTCGTAGATCGTGTCGTAGCCGACGCCGAGCACGCGCGGTTCGATCAGTCCGCCGATGCCGATGCACACACCGCCGATGGCCGGCCACCACATCCAGTGAATCGGCAGTTTGTGGAACAGATCTTCAAAAGCGTAAACCAGAGTGGTGAGCAGGCCGGAGCCGAAGCCGGCGGCGATACCGACCAAGAAAGCGAAGATCAACCCTTCGGAACTGAGCATGGCGTGCGCTTGAATGGGAAAGATCGGACCGGCGCCGAGGAGCGGGACACGAAGCGCGGCCGCGGTGAGGGCGGCGATCGCCACCGGAATAAACGATCGTGGCCGCCATTCGAACAACAGTAACTCAACTGCAAGCAGCGTCGCTGCGACCGGCGAAGCAAAGATTGCCGCCATGCCGCCCGCCGCGCCGGCGACGAGCAGCGTCTTTCGCTCTGCCGCGGAGAGGTGAAAAAATTGCGCAAAGATCGACCCCACCGCGCCGCCGGTCATGATGATCGGTCCTTCGGCGCCGAACGGCCCGCCGGTGCCGATGGAAATCGCCGAAGAAAGCGGCTTCAGCACGGCGACCTTAGGCTCCATTTCACTTCGACCGAACAGGATCGCTTCGAGCGCCTCGGGAATGCCGTGACCGCGGATTTTTTCCGAGCCATAAAACGCCATCAAACCGATGATCAAGCCGCCGACGACCGGCACCAGGATCATCCAGTAACCGAGGTGATGATGGTCAGGAGACTGAAATACCGACGACCAGTGCCCGTAAAAAGACACGTTGGTAATCACCGCAATTAACCACACGAGCACCCAGGCGACCACGGCGCTGGCAGCGCCGATGATAAACGCCATTCCCGACAACGTGAGCACCCGCTTGTCGCGGGTAAAATCCGCCAGACGATCTTCAACTATCTCGACCAAATCGCTCATTGAGACATACCTCGTTTCTTAGACACACCCACGCCTTTCTCTCGCGCGCATTGGGCGTGCGAAGGACGACGATCTACTATTGTTTACCGGCGGAGATTACGAACCGGTTGCCCGTGCCGCGATGCGCTGCGACGGCGCGCCCTTGGGGCGCGCCGTCGAAAAGGCGGGGGTCGCAACGCTCCGACTACATGGCCCCGACTTGCGGACGCCAGCGATCGAAGCGTTTTTCAACCTTCGTAAGCAACTCCATGCCGATCATACCGCTCAGCGCGAAAATGCCGACGCCGACGAAAACTTTATCGGTCTGAAACGTCGCGCCGGCCACCGTGATCATGAAACCGATGCCCGCTGTGGCGGCGTAAAGCTCGCCCACCAGAACCCCGACCAGCGCGCGGCCCACGGCCAGACGCAGTCCGGTGAGGATGAACGGGATCGTCGACGGCACCACGACCGTCTTGAAAACCATCCATTCGGACGCGCCGAAGCTGCGCGCCGCGTTAAGCAGATTAGCGGGTGTGGTTTTCACGCCGTCGCGGGTATTGATCAGGATCGAAAAGACCGCGCCGAGAAAAATGATGCCGACTTTCGACATAATGCCGATGCCGAGCCAAATGATCACCAGCGGCAGGAGCGCGACCCGCGGCGTGGCGTTCATCGCGTTGACGAACGGATCGAAGATGTAGCTCATCCGCTTGTACCAGCCGGTCAGGATGCCGAAGGGAATGCCGACGACGGCCGCGAGAGCGTAACCGCCGACAAATTCAATCCCGCTCACATAGAGGTCGTGGTAAATCTCGCCGCTGCGAAACATCTCCCAGCCGGCCTTGAAGATCAGCGACGGCGCGCTCATGAACATGGGGTTGATCAACTGGAAGACGTTACCGACCAGCTCCCAGGTGATCAGGAAAACCGCGACCGCGAGGCCGCCGAGGATTTTCTTTTCCTGATTCAGGTAGACCTTGTACCAGCGCGAGGCATCCGCGACCTTTACGTCGAGTAGAAGCTCCTCAGCTTTTTCGTTCGCCATTATGTTTCTCCCTTCCGGTTTTTATTTTCCGTTCTTAATTCCGGGTGATGACCGCGGCCCTGCGGCGTTTTGCGCGAGGCTCTGGAGCAAGGCGACGAATTCCGGACCCGCCGAGCGAAGCTCCTGCAAATGATATGAAGCGAGGCCGGCCAGGCATTCCTCGCCCGCGCGTGTCAGTCGGATTAGCACGCGCCGGCGGTCGTCGGTGGCGCGGAGGCGAATCAGAAAACCGCGTTCCACCAGCCGGTCGACCAGCTCGACTGTGCTGTGATGGCGGAGCTGCAGTCGCTCGGCGAGGGCACCAATCGTCGGCGGGGTCCCACGCGGCAGGCCTTTCAAGGCGAGCAGCAATTGGTGCTGCTGTGGCTCGATCCCGACTCGTTCCGCCGCCGCGTCGCTGAAATGCAAAAAGCGGCGGATTTGATAGCGAAACTCCGACAGGGTGCGGAAGTCGGGCTGGCGTGATTTCATAAAATATATCGTATAACGATACTATCGGATAGCGATATATTAAGCAACGGGTCGAAAGTTTTCGTGATGGGCTGCTTTGAATGGCGGCTGGCGGACCAAAACCCTTTGGAGTTGGCGCGCGACTAAACTTACGGGAGGAGGAGCGGGTGGCCTTACTGGCTGGACCTAGTGTTCCTTCGGAACCGGACGGAAGTTAGGAGCGAGCCGAAGAGTTCGTGTTCATCGTTTCGGGGCTTTTCGGAAAGATTACTTCACCACGGAGGTCACGAAGGTCGGTCAGAGGGTTTTCCGTCGGACCGAAAGCGGCAACCCTCCCCTTATTCCGCCGTGCTCTCCGTGTCCTCCGTGGTGGGTAAATCGGCTAGTGAGGCTTCTTTCAGGCGACCGGTACTCCACTACAAGAATTTTCGTGCTGGGAGGGAATTTATACGGCTTCAGCGGGCGCGGTGCCGGTGACAGGTCTGCGGCACGACGCGCTTCGATTCCGTAACAACCGGTATAGAGAGAATAAAAAATGGCACGCTCCGGGAAGCGTGGAATCTTTCGCGATTCAGCGCAGCCCCTTCAGCGGCCGGCGTTCTGAGCCATTTTTTTTGTCGCTTCTTGGAACTTGATCTCGGAATCCTGGGGCAACTGCCACTTTTTCAGCGGCCGACCTTCGGCCAACGCGCGCAGCTCCCGTTCCCAGATTTTGCGGAATAGAATCACGCCCGTGTCCGAGCGGCCGAGATGTTCCTGTGCACGCTTGGCACGCGCGCCCTGGCCGACCTGCGCGACGAAATCCTGCGCGTGCACTAAAGAAATTTTGTCTTTGAAAAAATGATCGAGATCCTGAAAGCCGATCTTGCCCGAGAGCACGGTCTCGCCCATTTGCGCCACGGAAATCTTTGGCTCCGGGGTCGCGGCGGCCTGCCGGTCGCGAAATTTGTCTCTCGCCGCTCCTGTGAGCGGTAGGCGGCGCAGACGAAATTCCAGCGAACGCTCGTCGTCGAGCGGCACGTCCCACTGCATGCGATCTTCCCAGGTGCAATCGGGTTCGGGGGAGGGGTTTCGAAAAGCGTAGACGTTGGGCATGAAGAACTGGAAAACGTTGCGCCAGCCTTCGGTGAAACTGGCGTAGCCGGTGGTGCCCCATGGGCTTTCTTCCTTGGAAATCTCGGGCAGACCGCTGCGATTGTTCGTCGACGATGCCGAATACGCGCCGCGGTGGACAAACGGCACATGATAGGTGTCGCCATTGTTGTCGATGCGCTGGAAGAAATTGCACGGCCAGATTTCCGTCGATAGGACTTCGAGCACGCCGTCTTCTTCCATGTGTGAAAAGCGCGGAAAGGGCGGCGCTTCGCCTTCGCCCAGGTAGGCGAAAATCAGGCCGAGGTAATGCCGCGTCGGAAAACTCTTGATGCGGATTTTTGCAGCGAAAGACTTTTCTTCCGCGGGCTGCTCTGTGCATTGACCGGCGCCGTTGAACAGCCAGCCATGATACATACAGCGGATCGAATCGCCTTCGACCCAGCCGGCGGAGAGCTGGGTGCCCCGGTGTGGACAGCGGAATTCGGTGACGCGGGGCTCGCCGTCGTCGCCGCGGTAAAGCGTAAAGCGCTCGCTCATGATCTCGATCGGCTTGGCTTGTCCGGCGGCGAGATCTTCGGCGCGATGAATCGGCTGCCAGAAGCGGCGCAGGAAAGTGCCCGCGAGAGTGCCGGGTCGAGTGGAGACGAGATCTTCGTAGCGAAGCCTTTTGCGGATCCCAATTTTGCGCTTGGAGGCCATGAAAATATCTCCCGAGTCGGATTGCTGCGTTATGCTTTATTTGGCGGATTATTCGATGGCGATATTCGGAGCGGCGTGCCGCCTCGCGTGAGATTTTCCTCGAAGCGGCGGCGGATTTCCGGATCTTCATCCTCATACTCGATCATCGTCCCGCCGTTTTTCACCGAGATGTAAACACCGTCGGTTTTCTTTTTGGCGGCCTGATGCAAGCCAATGGGATGGAGCCGGCTACCGAAGCGCAGCGCCAACTGGCGCGCGGCATCCTTGCCGATGTTGAAATGCTGGTGAAACCAACCGCTGGGCGGACTCAAGACGCTACCTTCACGCCAGCGCAGTTCCACCACTTCATCGCCGTGCCCGGTCGCGTAGGGCTGAATGCCGCTCTCCTTCGGCCAGAGCAATGTGTAACCTTCCGATTTCAAAATCACGATCACCGCGCCGGCGCCGTGGTAGTGCGCCTTGTGATAAAGGCCGGCCGGCCAGTCGGCCACATGGCCGATCAGCGCATTCTTCGACGACTCGAACTGCACCATCCCGACTTCGGCTCCTTTGACGTAGAGATCGTCGCGGACTTTGACGGCTTTGGCGTCGGGTACGAAGTTGGTCTCCCAGATCGACTGCATGCCGACGGCGTAGAAATTTTCACTGGTGGCAAAATAATTATCCTCGCCGCGAAAGCGATCGTTAAACGCATAGGGACAATTGAAAATAAACTCTACGTTGCGGTAAAAATCCATGGCGATGGGTGCCGTCGTGACCGCCATCAGCCGGACCGGCTCCCGGCCGCCGTTCACCAGGCGATGCCAGCTATTGAGCGGCGGCGCAAACAAGCTGAACGGCCCCCACTCGAACAGCCGCTTGGGGCCGCCATCCTGCCAGATCTCCGTGGCACCATGACCGGAAAGAATGCAGATCATTTCCTCGTACAGATGCCGCTCGGGATTGAGCGCGCCGCCCGGCGGAATCTCTGCGACGTACATGCCCGTTTGTCCTTCCATGCCGTAGAGATGGACGAAAGCGCCACTTCCACCCATGCGCTGCCAGGGACCAAGCTTCAATTCGCGCACATCCTCAACGCTGAAGCCTTCGACGATCGGCACGCCTTCGCTTTTCATCCACCGGCAATAGCCAGTGCGTTGCAGCGACGCGAGCATCTCTTTGAGTTCCGATTCCATAGCTCAACTTTTCTTTTACCACGAAGAACACGAAGGTCGGAGCGAGGCTTAGTCTCCGTGGTGAACACTATTTTTTTCTATAAAGCCCGTCGATGAAGCCGCTTTGATCGAGCTTGGTGATAAAACTCGAGTCGACGAATTGTTCCACTTTGGCGTTTTTGATCGCCGGTTCCGTGAGCGCGATTTCCTCGAGCACGCCGCGCACCCCGTCCACGCTAGGATACGGCTTCGCCGGTGTGATGCGCGAATAATAGTCGTAGGCTTCTTCGGCGATGGCATTGTCGTTGACGCGCAGGAACTCCTTGATCATTTGAATGCTTTCCGTCTTGTGCGTGCGGTAATAGGCGATGCCTTCGACGAAGGCGCGGAGAAAATTGAAAACCGTTTGCGGCTCCTCGCGAATAAACCGGTCCGTGGTGGCGATATTATTGTGCGGGTAGGTAAGCCCAAGCTTTGAAGCATCGGCGAGCTCGACGAACCCCAGCTGACGCGCGATCAGCGTGTTGGGCGCATCGACCACGGAGCCGTCCACTGAGCCGTTCAGCAATGCGCTCATGCGCTCGCGCTGGTTGCCGAACTGCATGATGGTGACGTCCTTGGTCGGCTCGAGACCCAAGCGGCTCACCATGAAACGCGCGGCGAAGTCCGAAGAGCTGCCGAAGCGTGAGATGGCGATCTTGCCGCCTTTGAGCCGTTTCGCGTCCGAGATTTTCTTGTTGACGTATAGACTATAAGGCATGGTCGGCGTGTAAGTGGCGACCAGCAAGTTGCCTGCGCCCTTGAAGCGCGCTCTCTGCGCCGCCGTGCCGCCTCCGCCGCTGATCAGTTTAAGGTCCCCCGACAAAAGCACTTGGAGCGCCTGACTCCCGCCCTGCAAGAGGAGAAAGTCGACGTCGAGCCCGTTGCGTTTGAACGCGCCGATCTTCTTGGTGATGTAGAGAGTTTCGATGCCGCCGCTGATGCTCGCCAGACCGAGCAGGAGGGTCTTTTGGCTTTGCGCGAACGATGATCCCGCGCAGACGAGAAAACAAAAAATAGCCGCCGCAGCGCTTTTCATCTGTCTCCTCCGCCATGTTTCAACTCAAGCGGCGCCCTCACTGGAGTCACCGCGGCCAAATTGCATTCGTTCGCGGCGGCGCATTATAGATGCGGCTAGTGTATAAGGCATCTGAAGCGGTTTGACAATGAAACTCGAGGGAAAGGTGGCGCTGGTCACGGGTGCGGCGCGCGGCTTGGGCTGGGAGATCGTCCAGGCCTTTGCGAACGAGGGCGCCAGGGTTGCGATCTGCGATCTCGCGCAATCGGACGTGGATGCGGCGGTGGCGAGATTATCGTTGCCACCGGAAAGATCTTTGGGCTGCCGAGCCAATGTGACTTCGGAACCCGACGTCAACGAGTTGTTCCGCCGGATTGGCGAGAGGTTCGGACACCTCGATATCGTCGTCAACAACGCCGGATTTGCCTGGCCGCGCGGCGGACCGGTCAATTTGGCATTGGCTGAAACCCCGATCGATGTCTGGCTCACCGTGCTCGATACGAACCTCAACGGGACGTTCTTGTGTAGCCGGGCGGCGCTCAAGATCATGCGCCCGCAGGGTCACGGCGCGATCATCAATATTTCTTCGCCGCAGGGAAAGAAAGGCAAGCTGCTGCGCGGTCCCTACTCGGCGGCCAAATTTGGCGTGGAAGGATTGACTCAAGTGCTGGCGCTGGAAAACCAAGGCCACGGCATTCGCGCCAATTGTCTCGATCCCGGCGGGATCGTCGCCACCGAAGCGATCAGAAATATTCCCGGCAATCGCGGTGTGCGCATGCTCGCCCCCGCGATCGTCCGGCCTTGCGCAGTCTATCTCGCCTCGGATGAGTCGAGCGATGTCACGGGACAGTCTTTGGTCGCCACCGAGTGGAACCAAACGCGGGGCCTCGAAGTGCCCTATGTGATTGCATGATTAGCTGCCGAGGGACGATGAGTGTGAAAGGAGATCAACGCATGCGAGCCCGCTGGAAGCTCGTGAGTCTTGTTTGCACATTCGCCACTGCTGCGTTTTTCGCGAAGGTGGAAGCGCGAACCGTCAATGTGGCGGTGCCCACCCTCAGCATGGTGGTCATCGCGTTTACGACGGCCAAAGAGAAGGGCTACTACCAGGAAGAAGGGCTCGACGTAAATCTGGTGGTGATGCGCGATACCCTCGGCATCTCAGCGTTGATCGGTGGCAACGCCGACTTCGCATGCATGAGCGGCGCCGGCTACACGGCGATCCTAGGGGGTGTGCCGCTGCGGTTTTTGTATACGAGCTTTTTTCGCCCCATGTTCTGGCTCTACGCCAAGCCAGAGGTTCAGGACATCAAAAGTCTTAGAGGAAAGCGCATCGGTGTGACGGGTTTGGGCAGCGGACCGAACAATCTTCTGCGCGAGACCCTCAAGCGTAGCGGTATCGAGGGCGGGCGCGATGCGACGATTCTCGCCTTGGGTTTGCCGGCCACCGTGGCGACGGCGCTGAGAGCCGGCACCATCGATGCCGGGACGATCAGCCCGCCGTTCAACTTCGTAGTGAAGGACGCCGGCTTTCGCGAGCTGGTGTCTTATCTCAAGGAAGACTTCGTCGAGCTTCAGGGAAGCATTCTGGCGCACGAAAAAATCGTGCAGTCCGACCCGGCATTGGTGGAAAAATTCGTCCGCGGCACCCTCAAAGGGCTGCGCTACGCGCGGGAGAACAAAGCAGGCACGATTCCGATCCTGCTGCGTTACATGAAGCTGAAGGAAGACCTTGCCGGGCAATACTACGATCTGGTGCGGCCGATCATGACCGTCGACGGCACGATCGGCGCCGAGCTGCAAAAAAGATATCTCGATCAGGCGCTGAAAGTGCTGGCGCCCAGGGAGACTCCGGCATTGGAGCGGATCTATAACTATTCCCTGGCGCGCAGAGTCAACGCAGAGCTGGATAGCGCGGGCTGGAAGCCCGGGAAATAATTTTGCGGAAAGTTCGACAACATTGCGTTCTCCAACCAGCGATTGATTCTGAATTGACCGTGGTGAGTTCCATAAACGAATCCCACCCGCCGAACCATCGCGCGCGCAATCCTCTTTAGGCGCGCATTCCTTGGCCGTGGAGCTGCCCTCTCTCAGTAAGGTTGTTTGGAACGGTAACAGGCTCGCTTCTGCGTGAAGTGATCAGCTCTGCGCCTGGAGTGAGAGAGACGGGCGCTCGGTCAGGAGATGCTTTCGTGGCTGTTCAGGGAGAGCACATTTCAAATTCAAGACACCGGCATCGACGCTAATACCGAAACTGCGACAAGAGGGCCGGCCGAACTACTGCGCTGCCGAGTCGATATTTCGTCACGTGCCGAAAGAAGGGCAGTCCGTCTGGGATCGAAGCTAGAAAAAAACTCTTAATCTCGCTAGTCCGTAAATTTAGTTCGCCCTAATCCTTTCGGTACGCGGCTTGCTTTTTGGTTATGCGTATACGGAGGAAAGACGATGCGACCAAAAGCAATCAAAACTACTCTCGGGGATCTGATCGTGGCTGTGACCGACGAAGCCAGACCGTTTGTCGATCCGTCGAATTTGTATGCGGTGGTTTCCTGTGTTTTGGAAGATCTCCAGGCGCAGCGCCATCTGCGATTTTACGGGAGGCCGCGCCGGGGAAACTTGCATGTTTTCGATTGATAAGCGCATCGACCGGCAAGACCTGAAGCGAATTTTCAGGAGAAATCATGGCGAATCTTTGCGAACACCTCGAGGGAATTGGTGCCAAGGACTTTCCGTCGCCGAAAACACCCGGTGCGTGCGAAGAATGTCAGGTCGAGGGGACGGTTTGGGTGGAGCTGCGCGAGTGCCGGACCTGCGGCCACGTAGGCTGCTGTGATTCTTCGATCGGCCGCCACGCGACCAAACATTTCCACGCGACGCAGCACCCGGTCATGCGCGCCGTCCCCCCGGCGCGTGGGCGTGGTGCTATGTGCACGAGAAGCAGCGAAACCTCGGCTGACGGCCTGATCGAAGCGGGATTTAACGCATCGGCGCGATTTGAATCAGCTCGAAATCGATTTCGCTCCGAAAAGCGTTGACGCGCACGGCTTTGACCCGCACGTTGTCGCCTAGACGAAATTTCCTGCCCCGGCGCCGTCCCTGAATCACATATTCCTTTTCATAATATTCGTATTCGTCATCGATCAAACCGGAGAGTTTGACCAGACCTTCGATGAAGTAGTCGTCCAGCTCGACGAAGAAGCCGAAGTTCGCCAGGCTGTTGATGAAGCCGGTGAACTCCTCGCCGAGCCTGTTCGTCATGAACTGGGCTTTTTTCAAATCGACCATCTCGCGCTCGGCAGCCATCGCGTGACGTTCGCGCTCAGACGTGTGTTTGCCGGCGGCGTGAAGTTCGCGGTCCAGATCCGCGCGCTGGTTGGCCTTGAGTTTTTCTCCGGCCATGACCCGCTCGAGCATTCGGTGCACGATCAGGTCGGGATAGCGGCGAATCGGCGAGGTGAAATGAGTGTAGCAGGTGGAAGCCAGGCCGAAATGGCCGATGTTTTCGGGTTGGTAGATAGCCTGCTTCATTGAGCGCAGCAGCACACGGTTGATCACGCGCTCTTCCGATTTGCCCCGCGCGGCTTCGAGAATCTTTTGCAATTCCAGCGGCGCGATGCGCTCGAGCTTCTGCGGTAGGCGATAGCCGAGGCTTAGAAGAAACGGCGCCAGCACTTCGAGCGCTTCCTGGTCCGGGCCTTCGTGCACCCGATAGAGCGCCGGAAAATCCTTTTCCGTAAGCTGGCGCGCCACTGATTCGTTGGCGGCAATCATGAATTCCTCGATGATCCGGTGCGCGATGTTGCGCTCGGCGCGGATGATGTTCTCCGGCCGTCCCTCCACGTCAAGGACGATTTCCGCTTCCGGCAGATCGAAATCGAGATTGCCGCGCGCTCGCCGCCGAGCATAAATCAACCGCGCGAGCTCTTCCATAAGTTGGAATTCGCCGACGATCTCGCGATAACGCTGCAGACATGCGGGATCTTTATCGACCAGGATCCGGCGCACGTCGGTATAGGTCATGCGCTCGTGGCTGCGGATCACCGAATTGAAGAAGCGGCTGCGGATCACCTCACCGTGGGCATCGAGCTCAACGCACACGGTTTTCGTTAGCCGGTCTTCTTTCGGATTGAGACTACAGATTCCGTTGGACAGCGCTTCGGGCAGCATCGGAATCGCGCGGTCCGGGAAATAGACGCTGGTAGCGCGCGCGTAGGCTTCCTGGTCGAGCGCCGTGCCCGGTCTCACGTAATGCGCCACGTCGGCGATGGAGACGTAAAGCTCGTAGTTGTTTCCTTGCCTACGGACGTAAACCGCGTCGTCGAAGTCGCGCGCGTTCTCGCCGTCGATGGTGACGATGGGAAAACCGCGCAGATCGATGCGCGCGGTGATTTCTTCCGTGCCGATCGCGTAGGAGATTTGCGTCGCTTCCCGGAAAACCTCCGGCGGAAATGCCGTCGAGAGGCCGAAGCGAAAGATCACCGACTGCGCCTGGACTTCCGGATCTTCGGGGTCGCCCATCACTTTGACGACGTGAGCTTCGGGCGGCGACATGGCCGTGCCGTAGCGCAGGATTTCAGCGGCGATCACTTTGCCTTTTTCCGGTCGAGTCACGCCCGGCTTGAGCGGAATGGTGCCGATGCGCGCGTCCATGGGCACGAGCAAACCCTGGCCGTTGATCTCGTCGTAGGTGCCGAGGATTCGCTTTTGTCCGCGCTCCAGAACCTGCACGATGTGCGTTTCGGTGCGGCCGCGGGATTTCCGGTCCACCCGGACCAATACCTGATCGCCGTGCATCACCCGGCGCATCTCGCGTCGATTCAAATAGAGATCGTCGAGATCGCGATCCTCGGGAATCAGAAAACCGTAGCCGTCCGGATGCGCCTGCACTCGGCCTTTCACAAGATGCTGGCGGTCGGGCAATGCGTAGTGATTTTTCTTCAGCCGCACGAGCTGTCCAGTGCGGCAGAGGGCGCGCAGCGCGTCGACAACCGCCTGAAGCTCGTTTCGGCCGAAGCCGGCGCGCCGCAGAATCTCCGCCGGGGTGAGCCGTTCGCGCGGCTTGTGGGCAAACAGCGCAAGAACTTTTTCCTGCGCTCCGGACTCCTTGGATGTGAAGCTGCTCTCGGTTGTCATTGAACTCGTTCGGATGGAGCGGTGCGCTCGCCGGATGTCAAGATTTTCAGTCTAACGGTTGGAAAGCTCGGCTGCCAGCTCGACCATGAACCAATCATTTTCGATCTCGGCGGGCCGGGGAATTTCCCGCAGTGGTATTTCTTTTTCGAGTGCCTCGAGGATGGCTCGGGCGGCGTCGATAAAGTCATCCATCGCGAGAAGCGCGATCACGGCGCGTTTTTTCTCCACCGTGCGAATGATTCCGACCTCTTCGTAGGACTCGAAGATGAATTTGATATAGGCGATGTGCTCAGCGGCGATTTCGAGATAGATGGCCTGCATGGGTTTCTCCACAAAAGCGCTAGCGATTGAGAAAACGCTCTAGCGCGTCGGGAATCCAGCGTTTGGTTTCCTTGGGTTCCGGTCCGGTCTTAGTCTCCGCGTCCTTGTCGTCGCCACGGCTCGATCCGCCGCGCAACGCCTGCGCCAGGGCGCGATTTTCGAGGCGGATTCTCACGTTGGGGATCTTCCCATCGAGTCGAAAAGAGATCGGCAAGCGGCCGCGCCGGTCGAGCAGGTAGCGAATAATGCGATAGTCGCGTTGCGCTTCCTGAGTGAGGCGCGGCGACAAGAGCAGCAGTCCGTTCCAATTGGTCGACCGATCGAACCCCACCCAGCCGGCGCCGGTAATCGCATAGTCCGGGGTGGAGAACACCAGATCCTCGGTGTGAATGCGCTTGTTTTCGATCGTGAAGGTTGCTTTCAACGAATCGAACACGGTGTCGCGCCGGCCCACCAAGCCAAGAAGGCTCGGCGGCAAGTGTGCAGCCGCTTCCGACGAAACGCTCGTGCCGCTGCCGCGTAGCAAAACCTGGCTCACCAGATTGAAATCCCGAATCACTCCCTGCTGCACCGATGCTTCACCGGTTCCCTTGAGCGCCTGCTGGACTGTTGTGCCGTCGGCGGCGGTCGCATTGAAGCGCGCACGCCCGCGCAGCTGTCCGCCGAGTCGACCGGCCAGCGCCGGAAACAGCTGCGCGAGCAAAGCGCGCAGCTCGATGCTTTCGACTTGGGATGAAAACTCGAGACGCTCGCGATATTCGCCGCCCGCCGCCCAATAGCCTTCGGAGCGCAGCAGACCGTTCAGCACCTGGGCCGAAAGATTCTTGAACGTCACCCCCGCCGCGGTCAGAACGACATCGCTCCTGAGATTGCGAAAGCCGAACTGAAAAAGTGTTCCCTGTTGAGAGGCTAGAATGCCGCTCAAAATCCAGTGATCGTTTTGCCACTCGATTCGTCCGCGTGCGTTGACATCGGCCAGGAGTGCCGGCGGGCTCGAGGTCTCGAGGGGCAAGTCGGTGAGGTATAAATTCGCAGAGTGAAGCGTGTAGTTGGCCGCCGGTTCGAGCAGATTGGGCGCGACGCCGCCGAATTCGATGGTCGATCGACCGATTCTCAACGTTCCCCGATCGAAGCGCGCTTCTCTGCCGGAAAGCGAGACCGTAGCACTAACGTTTTCCACCACGGCACCGGTGTTTTTTTGGCGAAAGGACGCACCGGCGAGGTTGAGCCAGCCGCCGACTTTCCAGTTGTCCTCGGCCCCAAGCGGCCGATCGATCGTGATGTCCCAGGCGGCGGTGCCGTTGAGAGCGATGTAGTTGGAAGCATTCACCAGGCGACTTAAGGCCGGCACGGAGCTCTGCGCGTTGCGCAAACGGACTTGCAGACGCGGTGCGTCGCCGTAGTCGAGCGCGCCGGAAAAACCGATCCGGTTGGCTGCGAGGGTGAGCTCCGATGGGTGAATAATAATCCGGTTGGTTCGCCGCGTGATCTGCGTCTTGATCTCCGCCGGCGCGTCGACCGGCTTGCGCAGGGTTTCCTGATAGCGAAGATCGGCCTTGTCGGCTCGCACCAGCGCGCCGATGCGGAGGTTCTCCCAGGTTCCTTCGAAGCGGCTGTAAATTTCCACGGTGCCATCGGTGCTCAGCGCCGCCGGCAGGTTCTGCTCGAAAAATTTGACAGCGCGCAGGCGTGTGAGCGCGAGCGGCGCGATAACGACCTTGCCTGCGAGCCCTGCCTCTTCCCAGGCGCGGCTTTCGGTGAACTGTAGGCTGCCGTCGACCACGGCGTTGTAGTCGGAGGAGCCGAAGAGCGGCACTTTC
>Ga0310810_10000960_pt1 | contig 29131 bp, 20 predicted proteins | sample NCmetagenome_FD_207641 | JGI IMG/M metagenome (GOLD analysis project Ga0310810, IMG submission 207641) | Soil microbial communities from experimental microcosm in Duke University, North Carolina, United States - NC | ecosystem: Engineered > Artificial ecosystem > Soil microcosm > Unclassified ... | reverse complement strand
CCGTGGGCGCGCTCAACCCCGACATGCGTACCAGGTCCGCGCGGGAGCAAGGGTTGTTGTTCCGCACGAGCGACAGAAGTTCTCGTGCATTCATTTGCTTGAGCAGCGCCGGGCGCGATGGGCCTGCCGCCCCGGAGCCCGGGTTGGAGAGCTTAGGTGGACTCATTCGGACGCAACTAACTTAATATTCTTAACAAAGTTTGGCAAGGAAAATGATACCGGCTGGATGTGAATAGGAATGTCTGCGGACTAAGCGGCCGGCACCCCGGATGTCGCCGGAGCGCTGGCAGACTTGCGCATGCGGATCTCGGCGCCGTTTCGCTCGAATGAAACCTCGTCCATCAGCTGGTTGATGAGATAAATTCCGCGCCCATGAGTGGAATGCAGATTTTCCCCGGCAAGCGGGTTGGGCACATCGGTGAGCGCAAATCCCTGGCCGGGGTCGCGCACCACGATAACAATGTCCGATGATTCGGTACAGGCCACGCAGCACTCGACTTTTTTGTTCGGATCATTGTCGCATCCGTGCACGATGGCATTGGCGAGGGCTTCGCGCAGGGCCAGTTCGATCTGGTATTCGTTTCCTTCGGCGCACTTCATCTCGCGGGCAATCTGCATGACTCCATCCACCACACCAGAAATCGCGTTGGGGTTAGCGGGAATGGTTACATCCAGCTTGCAGGCCGAGCATGCAGGCAGCAGTCCGCTGAGGCGCTGCACGTGGTCGAGCGCCTGTTGCAAATTAACGATGGTGCGATCGCGCTCTGCCTCAGCACGGTCACGTTCTTCGAGCGCGCTCCTCAGGTCCATTAGATTCTTCCGCAACTCAAATTGCGCTTGTACCTGGCGGCTAAGGGCAAGCAGCGCATTCTCCTGACTGGAGGTGAGTTGACGCGGAACCACATCCACGACGCACAACGTTCCTAAAGGATGACCATCGGAACTGCTGAAGGGTGCGCCGGCGTAAAAACGCACTTTAGGATCTGAAACAACGAAGGGATTGGCGCTGAACCTGGGGTCCTTGGTGGCGTCCGGCACAATAAAGAGGTTGGGCTGTTGGATGGCGACCGCGCAAAAGGAGACTTCGCGTGGGGTTTCAGTTACGTCAATGCCGACTCTGGACTTAAACCACTGCCGCTCAGAGTCGATCAACGAGATGAGCGCTACCGGCGTCTCGCAGATGTGCGCCGCCAGAATCGTAAGATCGTCGAAGGCTTTCTCGGGGTCGGTGTCGAGAATCTTGTACTGATGCAGCGCCTGTAATCGGGCTTTCTCGTTGAGCTCCATCCGCGGCCTCCCGTCTTGAACGCACCAAGTTTAATAGCTTTGCGGGTAAAAGGTAACGGGCCGTTGACGGGCAAGTCCGTGCAAGCGCAATGCTATAATTGCTGTTACCGCAGGCCCGCACTTCGCAGCGGGCACGAGTCGGGGAGTGGCTCAGCCTGGTAGAGCACCTGGTTCGGGACCAGGGGGTCGGAGGTTCAAATCCTCTCTCCCCGACCATTTGACCGCTTACGGTAAGTTCCCTTCCGGTTTGGCCCTTGTTGGCAGTCCATGCTCGCTGTCGGGCAAAATCTAAAAGGACTGCGGGCTCTAAAGGCTAGCATTCACTACCGAAGTCACTAAGTGGCGGACCTTTTCCTCTGATACCACTGGCCTTTGGTATTCTCTGCCGCGCACGGCGCCCATGGCGATCTTTTCATTTCGATGTTCCATCGCACTTGCAACCGATGCTGTTGCACTCGCGTGCAATTCGCGCACGCCGGTTGCCTCGATCACATGATGCGCATTGCGCTCCGTGATGCCACTGCCGGCCATAATGGAGATGCGACCTGCGGCCTTCTTGACCAGTGACGCGACCGCCGGCAGGGCATCCTCGACCTTCTGCTCGCCGCCTGATGTCAAAACCCTATCGACGTTCGCAGCAATCAGAGCATCGAGCGACTCGCCCAAGTCACGCGACATATCAAATGCACGATGAAAGGTCACCTTCAGCGGCCGAGCCATCTGCGCGAGGCGACCCGCCCTCTCCACATCGACCCGGCCATCTTCCCTCAGTATTCCCAGGACAACGCCATCCGCTCCGAGCTGCTTTGCGGTGAGTACATCCTGCTTCATGATTTCGAAGTCTTCCTGCCCGTAGAGAAAATCGCCATTGCGCGGGCGGATCATTACGTAGACCGGAATCGAGATGCAGCTGCGAACGGTTGAGATCAGTCCCGAGCTTGGAGTTGTTCCGCCCTCGACGAGGCCGCTGCACAATTCAATGCGATGGGCGCCTCCGCGCTGCGCCGCCAGTGCCGACTCGACCGAGTCAACGCAGATTTCAATTGTGACGGAATCGGCCAAGGTTCCGCCTCTGGCGGGATCATTCTTCAACCGAGCCCCCGCCTACAACGGAAACAACGAACGATGGGCTGCACCTTGTGGTTAGGGTATGAGGCTCGCGGAGTATCGGTTCTCACTTCGACTAAGACTACCTTTTTATAAGAAGGAGTGCCTCGCCAGGAATGCGATCAGCCGAGGATTCAGCGTCGCCTAAGAGAACTGCCGGTCCTTAGAAGAAATATCCTTGTGCCAAAATGAATAACGACTTCGAATTAACAAGCTTTCATATCAAAATGCAGAAAGCCTACACTCGGCGAGAGGTGTTGAAAAGCGTCGCCGCCAGCCCGTTCATTTTTTCCACCGCCCGCATTGCCCGTGCGGACCAGAACTTCGCCTCGCGCCGCCCGCCGCAGTCGCGTCGAAAGTTCACCTCGCGCGCGGTTGAGGAATTGCTCTCAACCGTGAAAGCCAAAATTGCCGATCCGGAATTGGCGTGGATGTTCGAAAACTGCTATCCGAACACGCTGGATACGACTGTCACTCCGGGCGTAATAAATGGTAAGCCCGATACGTTTGTAATTACCGGCGATATTGATGCCATGTGGCTGAGAGATTCGTCTTGTCAGGTCTGGCCATATCTTCAGCTCGCCAAAGTTGATGCCGATCTGCGCCTGCTCTTTCAGGGGTTGATTGCGCGGCAAACCCGCTGCATCCTTCTTGATCCGTACGCCAATGCGTTTCTTTATGACAGCAAGTCGAAGCCGCTGTCGTGGGCAGTGGGCGATCTAACGGAGATGCGCCCGGGCGTCGCAGAGCGTAAATGGGAAGTTGATTCACTCTGCTACTGCATTCGCCTGGCGCATGCATATTGGCGAGCAACCGAAGACTCGTCTCCATTTGGTGCCGATTGGCTGCACGCTATGCAACTCGTTACGGCAACATTTCGCGAGCAGCAAAGAAAATCTGGCCATGGCAACTATCACTTCCAGCGACGCACTGAAACTCCCACGGATACTCAGGCTCTTGGAGGCTATGGAAATCCGGCTCGCCCAGTTGGCATGATTTACTCGATGTTCCGGCCGTCGGATGACGCCTGTATCTATCCATTGTTTGTTCCCGCCAATCTGTTCGCGATGGTTTCGCTGCGCCAACTGGCCCAAATGGCAAGCGCTATCCCGCATGATGACGCATTCTCAAATGAGTGCAACGCACTCGCTACCGAGATAGAATCAGCGGCGGCGCAATATGGACGTATGTCGGTTGCCGGCCAGGAAGTATGGGCGTATGAAGTCGACGGTTTTGGTAATCAGCTCTTCATAGATGATGCGAACACGCCGGGCCTTCTCGGTCTCCCGTACCTGGGATGCTGCAGCTTAGACGACGCGCTCTATCGTCGAACACGCATAAGAATATTGAGCGATGCCAATCCTTACTTCTTCAAAGGCAAAGTTGCGGAAGGGATCGGAGGTCCGCACGAGGCCATGGATATGATCTGGCCCATGTCAATCATCATGCGCGCGTTGACCAGCACAGACGATGATGAAATCCGGCAATGTTTACGCTGGATCAAAGCAAGTCACGCGGGAACCGGCTTCATTCACGAGACCTTCCATAAGGACGACGCAACACGTTTTACCCGCTCCTGGTTCGCATGGGCGAATTCGCTGTTCGGCGAGTTGATTGTCAAGCTCAGCCAGGAGCGCCCGTGGATACTGAAGAACGCGGAAAGACATTGAGGAAGTCGTTCCATGACACACAGCCTTGATCGAAGATCGTTCATGAAATTTGCAGCGCTCTCGAGTCTTGCTGCGAACCGGAAAGCCTGGGCCGCTCTTGGAAATCAGACGGTAACCAGCCGAGGCGTTAATCAATTTGTGAACGTGTTCATCGGCACAGGCGGGCACGGACACACGTTTCCAGGGACAACGGTTCCGTTCGGTATGGTGCAGCTCAGCCCGGATACGGGAACCGTCGGGTGGGACCATTGTTCCGGTTATCACCACGATGACACTTCGATTATCGGCTTCAGTCACACCCACCTGAGCGGCACCGGCATCGGTGACATGCTGGATGTACTGCTCATGCCTGCTGTCGGCCCGGTGCGCTCAGATCCGGGCAGCCCCGACAACACAGGCAGAGGATATCGCTCTCGTTTTGCGCACGATGACGAGCGTGCCGAGCCCGGATACTACTCGGTGCTGTTGAAGGATTACGGGATCAAGGCCGAGCTGACCGCGACAGCGCGCGTGGGCTTTCATCGCTATACATTTCCTGCCGATCGATTAAGCCATTTCATCGTCGATCTCGCGCATGGCTATGGCGAACACACACGCATTCTTTCTTCTGAAATGTTTTTGGCCGGGAACAATACTGTCATGGGTGGACGGCGCGTGGACGCGTGGGCGAAAGGGCGACATATCTATTTCGCTTTGCGTTTCTCGAAACCCTTCACTTCAGCCAAACTATTTTCCAGCGGAGTGGCGTTGGAGCAAGCCACTCGAGAAGTAAAAGGGACTTTACTAAAGTGTGTTCTCTTATTTCCGACTACGCTCAGTGAAGTTATTCAGATAAAAATCGGAATTTCTGGCGTTAGCGCGGAAGGCGCACTGAAGAATCTCGAGGCCGAAGTTCCCGGGTGGGATTTTGATGCAGTACGCGCTGTCGCCAGTCAAGCCTGGAAACGTGAGCTAGGCAAAATTGCCATCGAAACCAATCGCGAGGATCACAAGCGAATCTTCTACTCCGCGCTTTATCACACCGCGGTCGCGCCAACCTTGTTTAGCGATGTTGACGGCCGATACCGTGGCATGGATCTCGAAGTCCATCAACTCCCGGCTCGCGCTGCGAACTACTCTACCTTTTCGCTTTGGGACACCTACCGGGCATTGCACCCTCTTTTCACGCTCATCCAGGCCGAGCGCTTACCAGAACTGCTCAACACAATGATCCGAATGGCGAAAGAGAGTCCCGATGGAGTGCCGGTGTGGCCGCTGCAAGCTCGCGAGACAGGTTGCATGATTGGCTATCATTCGGCCCCCGTGCTCGCCGAAGCCTACGTTAAAGGAATCCCTGGCGTGGACTACAAAGCTGCGTATCCACTTTGGCGAAAGCGCGCATTCGACGATGCCTACCGCGGCCTGCTGCAATACCGGCGAATGGGTTACATCCCGTGCGACCAGGAAGAAGAGGCAGTTTCGAAGACGCTGGAGTATGCATACGACGATTGGTCCGTCGCGCATCTGGCAAAGGCAGCCGGCGCGATGGATGATTACCGCACCCTGCTTGAACGATCGCGCAACTATCGCAACGTATTCGATTCGAAAACACAGTTCATGCGTGGACGCCTGGCCAACGGCGATTGGGCCGAGCCTTTCGATCCGCGAGGAATGGGACACTCTAAGAAGTGGCGTGACTTCACCGAGAGCAACGCCTGGCAGGCAACTTTCCTTAACCAGCACGATGTCATGAAATATATGGAGCTCTTTGGAAGTGAGAGAGCATTCATTCGCAAGCTCGATGAGCTCTTCGATCAAAGCTCAGAGTTGCCGCCCGATGCGCCTCCGGATATAGCCGGCATGGTGGGTCAGTATGCGCACGGAAACGAGCCTGGGCATCACGTCGCCTATCTTTACTCGTACGCCGGTGAGCTTTACAAAACCCAGGAGCGTGTGCGTTTTCTGCTCGAACACATGTATCGCAACGATCCAGATGGATTGGCAGGGAATGAAGACTGCGGGCAAATGTCGGCCTGGTATGTGATGAGTGCGCTGGGCTTTTATGCGGTGGACCCTGTCAGCGGTAATTATGTGTTTGGTAGTCCATTATTCGACCGCGCGAGCATCGATCTCGGAAATGGCAAACGTTTGGTCGTCGAAACCGAAAACAATGGGCCTGACAGACCCTACGTGCAATCCGTGGCGTGGAATGGCAAACCCTATGCGAACAGCTGGTTCAGTCATGCCCAGATTTTCGATGGAGGAACCTTCCGCATCCAGATGGGGAAACATCCTAACAAGGCCTTCGGGGCAGATCTCGCTGAAAGACCGGCTTCATTCACATTATGAAGGAGCAGATTGTGGCCGCTTAGAACGTGGCCAACTTCTATCAAGCAAAGAGCCTGATTCACGGCGAATGCAGAGAGCACTTTGTCAATTCTGGGCACAGCTAGCTTAAGAGTCTTCAAACCGCCCGGCAATTCCCCTATAATCCGGCACATTGTCTTTCACTGGAGATGCTGTGCTCGCCACTCACAGCCAGGCCGAAACCGAACTTCGCATCTGTATCATCACCGCCGAGAGCTCAACCTTCCCGGACATGCAGCATTTGCTGGCGCCCGCCTTCGCCGCAAATCTGGCGCAAACTGAGGACCAGATTAATGAGGCGCTTAACGATTTCGAAGTGCGGGCCATGCTCATTGATCTGGACAGCATTGGAAACGAACCCGCCGAGGGCCTGACACTGCTCAGCAACATCCGGCAGGCACGTAACGACCTGGTTCTGGTCGCGATAACACGCTCGAACAGCCGCGTGCTGCCGGTAAAGGCCAGTCAAGCCGGCGCCGACGAATTTTTCCTCGCTCCGCTCGATTTCCAGGAACTGCAGATTGTTCTCGTCCGTGCCATCGAGAGGAGGAGCCTGCAGATCGAAGGCCAGCGCCTGGTGGAGCAGGCCGAAAACAAGAATGCCTTTTGCGATCTGATCGGCGGCAGCGAGTCCATGCAGCGCGTATATCAGGCAATTCAGGCGGTGGCAGACAGCAATACGACTGTCCTTCTTCGAGGTGAGAGCGGTACCGGCAAGGAGCTGATCGCGCGCGCCATTGTTCAAAGCAGCAATCGGCGCGACCGTCCCTATGTGTGCCTCAACTGTTCGGCCATTCCCGAGAACCTGATCGAATCCGAACTCTTCGGTCACGAAAAAGGCGCCTTTACGGGCGCCGATAACGCCAAGCAAGGTCTGGTCGAATCCGCCAATGGCGGAACGTTGTTCCTCGACGAGATCACCACCCTCGACCACTCCCTGCAAAGCAAGTTGCTGCGCGTCTTGCAGGAACGCACGGTGCAGCGCGTGGGCGGGCGTTCGCCGAAGCGAATTGACTTTCGCTTGATCGCTGCTACGAATGACAATCTCGAAGAACTCGTGCGCCAGGGCCGTTTTCGCGAGGACCTCTACTACCGCATCAACGTTGTGCCAATCTTCGTGCCGCCGCTACGCGACAGAAGCGGCGACCTGCCGCTGCTGGTGGACCATTTCCTGCGCATTTACTGCGCTTCAAACAATAAGCCGCTTAAGCAATTGGAACCTGAAGCGCTCGAAATAATGGAGGATTACTCCTGGCCGGGGAATGTCCGCGAACTTGAGAATATCGTTCAGCGACTTGTGCTGATGAGCGGCTCATCGGACATCAAGGCGACCCATCTTCCGCAACAGCTGCTTTATTCGAGCAACGCCAGCCAGGAGGCGATCCTGATTCCGGAAGAAGGGGTTGATTTCGACGCTGAAATGGAACGAATTGAACTTGCCTACCTGAACGCAGCCCTGCGCCGAACTCAGGGTAAGAAGACAGCAGCCGCGGCGCTACTTCGAATCGACCCGCAACGAATGAAGTACCTCTGCCGGAAGCGGAATGTGGCGGCAGAAGGTTAAAAATTAACCTGTGATCGGTTAATTTTTAACCGAGAGGATAAAATTTAACCACATTCGACATCCCGAAAATTCTTATGCAATTCGTAAGTAGCTGATTTCATTGGCATACACAAAGCAATCGGGCGATCAGGCAGTTTGGCATCTGCGTTGCTCTATTACAAAACGTCCGCCAGCAAAAATCTAAAACAAAGTTCAAGGAGCGCCACATGTCAATCGAGAAAAAGTCCCTGATCAGCAACCGCGCAGCCAGCAAGAAAGCCAATGTGACGAAGCCGAGCGCCACCACGATTTCTACTTCCAAACTGTCGTCCACGCTGACCAGATCGAAAGTTGCCAGCGGCAAGGTAGCCGTAACGATGTCGCGGCCCCGCGTAGGCGGCGCCAATCGCCTGGCGGTATCCATGGCGAAGCCGATGACGCGCGCGATGGTTGGTATGAAGGTAAAGGTTTAAGTGTTTCGCCGCTCAGCGGCTGGCGGCCGTTTGGGGTAGCAGCTTCGGCCGGCGGTAGTAATAAAGAGCGGCAGGTAGCTTGGATTTTCAGGCCGAAGTCTGCGAAGGGCCGATACATATCGGCCCTTTTTCATTTGTTCCTACCACATCTTCCGGTTGACCAATTCACGACCGAATCGCCAGGTGAAAGCGCCCAGGCTTCGTCTCGCAACCACGATCTTCGCAGTTCCCGTGGATCCCGCCAAGAGCCGGCCGTCGTTTTTCAATAAGACTGTTCCCAGGAAATATCGCGGAGGGTTTAGCCCTTGCAGTTGCTCTTTGCTCGCCATGCCTTCAGCAATCGGCACCGAAGACGCCGACAAGAACGACAAAACTCCTGTGACTGGCCGAACCTGCCCCTGAGGCAGGATTCGCACGGTCTCGCCCACGCGTACGTCGTGCATGGCAAACTCGGGGATATAAATTTGCGCTTTCATGTTTGCTTCATCGGCGACCTGAAGAACCAGATCACCTGCGTCCAGGGAGCGGCCGACGAGGTCTTCCGCGTTCGCAGTGGTCACGACTCCAGAAATCGGGCTCGCAAGCGACAGCCGGCTGAGTTGTTCGCCGGCCAGTTCACTGTTCCTGAGCTCACGCTGGCGGTCTTGCTCGGCTGCGCCGAGATCACCGTAACTGCGAAGCGCTTTCACCACTTTGGTGTTCGCTTCGGTCAGTTGCTGGCGCGCTTGCGCGGATTGAGACTCGAGATCGAGGTTGCGAACCTGCGCCAGGGTCGTTCCCGCGGCGACCTCATCGCCCTCACGCACTGCCACGGATGCGACAATGCCTGGAACCGCAGTACGCAGCACGGCAATGTGCGCGGGTTCGAGCAGGAAGGCTCCTTGCACGTAATCCGGCCATATCGGAAGGAATAAAATCAGAGCGAATGACACCGATGCGACAGCGATCCGTGCAGGAGTGAACCAGGCGCGCAGACGTTCTTTTTTGTCGAGATAGAGCATGTTCATGAACTTCACCAGAAGCTTGATTCGCGAGCGAAAGACCCACACTCCGATCGCGCCCGCGGGAACAAATGCCCATTCGGGGCTGAATGACCGCAGGATGTGGAAGGTCAAGACCATCAGGAATGAGAGAAGGACGTAGCTGTACATCCCCGACAACACTGCGTAGATCGCATAAAAAGGACGCTTACGCCGGGACACATAAGGCACTTCGACGGGAAGCCGAAAGACGTGCTTGCGCATCCAGGCTGATAAGTATTCTGTGCTGCTTTCTTTGAGCGAAGGTTCCTGAACCAGCTCCGAGAAGATCAGATAGCCGTCGAGCTTGATGAGCGGATTCAGATTCAGCACCGAAACGCCGATGCCGGTGACCATCATGGCCTTGTAGGCCCAGTCGTGAACCGTCATTCCTGGAGCGGTTCCCCACCAGATGACAGTCGCCACGAAGCATACGACAAGATCCAGCCAGATACCCGCGAACGCGGTCACGATGCGCGCCCAGCGGCCGCCCAGGATCCAGACCTGCGTGGCGTCGCAGAAGAAGCTGGGCGCGAAATACATCAGCATGAACCCCATTTTTTCGATGGTCGCCCCGTAGTGCTTTCCTGCCAGCCCGTGTGCGGTCTCATGAATCGCGGCCATGGATCCGAAAAGGAACCAGAATTCGATCAAATCCGTTCCCGACTTCGCCGTGAAGTTGTAGAACGCAAAACTGTCTGCGAGGACTTCGCCGAAGCGGTCGGCCCACATCCAACCCATGAGCGCGAACAAACCGAGGCTGGTCCACGCGAACCAGGGCGTGAACAGGAAGCGGACCTTGGGATAAAGCCAGGTGATGTAGGTATCGGCGTTGTCCCAGGTTTTAATTTGGATGTCGGCAAAATCAATCTGCCGGGAGCGCCGCTTCTTGCGCGAGGCCCGCAATTCCTCCTGGAGCGTCATGTTGCGTTCGAGAGGGCTCTTGTACAGCAGCGGACTATTGGATTGGAGATAGCTGGCGAGTTCTTTTATGTCATCGGCGGCGATCGCAGTCCCGCTTTCCCGTTCGAACTGGGCGGCGATTTCGTCCCACGATCTTCGTCCGTCAAATAACTGGATCAGCTGCCACTGCAAGGGCGAAAAACGAAACGCCAGGTCAGAGCCTGGCATTTTAACCAGCACAACCGCTTGCCCCTGCTCGATGTGCTGCTTGGAGATGACCCGTGGATCGAGCTTGGGAGGTGCCTGCCGGATGATGCGCTCCGGCATCTCTGGCAGGGCAACTTCGAGAGCACGAACTATATTCATGGAAGGTTGGGCAGATGAAGCTCTGCACGCATCCCCGGCCGCAGGCCGGCCGTGTTTCCGGTCAGTTCGGCTAAGATTTCAATGGTGTCGCTGGAAGGATCAACGACCGGACTCACCTGGAGAATTTTGGCGCGGTAGCTGTGAGAGTCCGGGTTTTCAGCAGGTGTAACTCCGACTAACGTCCCTTGGCGCACTCGTCCGAGAAACTTTTCCGGCAGGGTGACCCGGATGCGAAGGGGCGCAACGGCAGTGACCCAGAAAAGGCGATCATTCTTGACTACGCTCTGCCCGACTCTCACATAACGGCGCGCTACCACACCATCGAACGGCGCCGTGATGCGGGTCTTTTCCAGTTCCAACTGCAACGACTGCTCGCTCGCCTTGGCGTTGGTGAGTAATTCCGAAACGCGCTTCACGTCCCACTGATCGGACTCGGCTTTGTACTTCGCATGATCGAGCTGTTCTTTTGGGATGATTTGCGCGTCCCACAATTTTTGTGCGCGGGCGTAATCCGCGTCCAGGACCTTGGCTTCCGCCTCCCAATTCTTTAGGTCATTTTCTGTGCTGCGAGTTTTGGCGCGGGCGGCTTCGAGGTCGGCGGAAATCTGCCGGTCATCAAGGTTCGCCAGGAGTTGCCCTTTTCTAACTGCGATTCCAGGTTCGGCCGTAAGCTTCGCGATGATGCCATCGCGCTGTGCCGTCACGTCCACTTCGTTTTCCACAATGATCGGGCCGGTCGCGAGAAACTCGTCCGACATTTGAGGCGTGGCGGGAGCGGCACTTTTAGATTGCGCTGCGGCTTCAGCGGCCGAAACCGTCGAAGGCGGCGAAGCCGGTGAACTGGTGCAGGCAATACTGAACGACAACGGGAGAACAATGAAGAAGATGTTGGCTGATTTCGACATAAACTTTTTCACTTCTGACTTCCTACTTCTGAATTCGTTTCACCACCCGAACCAGCTCCACAGCTTCGACCAGACCCACATGGCTGGCTTGCGAAGCAGCACAACGCCGGCAGAATGCCAATCGGTGACAATCTTTCCTCTGCCCTGCATGCCGGCACGCAGGACGGCATCTGGGTTCGCGACGCCGACGCGGGCAAAGAACACCACGTCAGTGTCCCTCAACACGCCTTGCGGACTGACCACCACCACCTGCCCGCGAAAAGTGCGCTCCGGGAAACTTTCGAACTTCAGGCGCGCCTTCTCTCCGGGACGCAGCAGGCCGGCATCAGTCCCATCGATCGCCACGTCCACCAGAGCCTGCGAGCTGTCCACAATATCCACGAAGGTGTCGCCAGCCTTGAGTTTGTGCCCCACCAGATTTTCGATTTGCGGCGTCGCGACAACTCCGTCGATAGGACTTCGAATCGCAGTTTTATTTAGCCGCTCCTGCGCGCGCGTGACCTCGGCTGCCCAGTAGTCTGCTTGCGCACGCTGAATGCCTGCCTCGCTCCCATCGTTGTTGGCGAGAGCGCGATTCATTTGCGCCGAAGAGATTTCGTATTTCGCCTGGGCGGCGGCGAGAGCGGAACGATACTCCCAGTCCTCAAGATTGGCGATCACGTCACCTTTCTTCAGCAAATCGCCTTCACGCACGCGGACGCTCTTGATCACGCCCTCAAACTCCGCTCCCAGCCGAGCCATGTGTGCTGGCGCGACGACCGCCGTGCCGTCCACTCTTAAAGGCAACGGGAACACCAACAGGAACAACAACACAGCCGCCACTCCTACCGACCATGCCACGCGACGATGCTTTTCAAGCGCCAGGAACTTTTTCTTTTTCTCAAGAAATGGCTGCAGCACGGTGGCGAACGGCACTTCTTTGTAAAGAGACGCATTGCGCAATGCGACCGTGGCCTGGCTCGCCAGGACTTTAATCATTTCCAAATGCGCTTCTGACAGGAAGTCCGGATCGCTGCTCTCGAAAGAGAGAATTCCCACTCGCCCTTCTTCGTCCGCAAGCGGAATAATGTGGCAGGCGCGCATTCCAGTTTCTGCAAAATACTCCCGGAACTTTGCACGAGTCTCTTCGCGGTCGGACTCGATTTCTTCTCCGCGCTGCGCGACCAGCAAGGGCTCTTTCAGAATCGCACCCCAACGCAAGATGTCGCGCAAGCCGCGGTATTGGGGATCGTCGGCATTGAGTTGAGGAGTTCCGGAAACTGCTTTGAGCGTAATTCCGCCGCGTTCATCCAGGGCGATTCCAGCGCGTTCGTATGGGATAACGGTCGCCGGACCATTGACGATTGCCTGCAACACGCGATCAAGATCAAGAGTTGATGTAATCTCGCCGCTGGTTTTGACCAGCGCTTCAAGAATCTCAACCTTGCGTTCCGCCATCAGCAGGCCGGCGTTATGCAGCGCGCCCACAGCCGTTTCAGTGAGGCTGGTGAGCGCGAAAAGCTCGTCCTCGTCGAAAGGAGCTCCATCCAGGCGATTCACCGCCTCGACCACGCCGACCAGCGCGCCGCGATCGATCAGCGGAGCTGCCATCAGCGAGAAAATTGCGCCCTCCTCAATCTCGCCGTTGCGTTGGCTCAGGCGCTCATCGTCCGCAGATTCGATCAGCAGCGTTTCCCCGTTGTCGGAGACATCCCCAGCGATACCCTGGCCTGCTGTTTGAACATCGTTTTGGCTGACGGTGGGATCCGATCCCGCCTGGTACATCAGCAGCACGGACTCGTCGGGCTGCAGCAACCAGACGTTCACCGCCTGGCACTCCAGGACTTCTTTGAACTTCAGGCCGATGATGGGGAGCAGTTGGTCCAGTTCGAGCGTGGAGCCGAACACCTTTTCGAGATCGTAGAGCTGAGTGACACGGGTGATGGATGCAAGCGCGCTATTGCGCTCCTGCTCGTACGCGACCGCGTTCGCCAGGGCATTGGCGGCAATTGCGGCAAGGGGCTGCAGCGCGGCGAGATTGCTTTCGGTGATTGGACTTTCCAATCCGACAACTTCGATTGCGCCGAACAGTTCCTCGCCGCTTATCAAAGGGATGTAGGCAAGCGAATACGCCGTTCGCCGAAGATTCAGGTGAGCGTACTGCTCTCGCGTTAACTCTTTTTCCGAAAAGATGAGCGGTTCAGGTTTGGCGGCAAGAACGCCGAGCGTACCCTGATCGCATGCAACGGTAGGATCGTGCACGGTGACATCGCCGGCCGTGGCCTGCGCAGTCCAGAATTGTGCGTCATCTAAAGTGGTAAGAAAGTAGACGGTAGCTGCGCTTCCCGGCAGGACATCCCCGACGGTTGCAGCAATGGTTCGGGCCCGCGGAAGGACTTCCCGTTGATCAAATAATTGGGCCGAGAAGGCGGCGATATCGACCGCCAGCACCGAACCCTGGATCGCCATAGTTAAGGCCCTGAAGTGACTTCGCGCGCAAGCCCGTCCTTTTGGCTTGCAGGCGGCGGGCAAAACCCTCTTGCAAATTCCGAACGCTTACTCTAAGTTGAGTGACTCTAGCAAAGGGATTTTACACTGTCAACGAAGTTTGCTCTGGCTGAGCGCTGGTATCGGAGCCATCTTGGACATTGATGTTCGCACCATCGGAGCCGTCAAGATCGTTAAGCTGCGCGGCCGCCTCTCACTTGGAGATCCTGTCGAGCGCCTTCGTGCCACGCTCGATGATCTGCTCGGCTCTGGAGAAAATCGATTGGTTCTCGACCTCGAGGAGCTGGCGACCATGGATTCCAGCGGCATCGGATTGTTGAGCCGTTTTCTTACGGCAACCAAGCAGCAGGGCGGATCTCTGAAGCTGGTCAATCCTTCCAAGTTCGTTCTGCAGACGCTAAAGCTGGTCGGTCTGCTGAACCTGTTCGAAGTTTTCCCCGATAACCAGGCTGCTGCAGCGTCGTTTCAATGATGTTGGGCGTGGAAAACAACTCAGCATCAACCCAAATTACAACTTTGGTTGTACGCAAACCTTTTCTCTCAACGTAAAAGCAAAGAAATCCGCTCAAACTTCCTTGACACTGCGGTTTCCGGCTTCCATAATTCCAATAGGTTTGTACGCGTCGGTCTGCGCCACCAGGTCCGTCACGATCACCCAGGGCTACTAACTCCACGAAGAAGTGCGCGTGAGTGAATTGCGCCTTGAGCGGAAAACCATGACGCTAACCCGGCGATTCGGTCTGCGTTGCAAAAATGATTTCGTGGTCAATCGCTTCGGAAGAACTTCAGAGTTCCGCGCATCGGTCTGGCCATCAGCAACGATGTGCGTAAGTCTTCGAGCCGTCATTGAGAAAGGTGCCGCCATGTCACTTCGTCTGTGTACGCAAAAAAGTTGTCCTGCCAGAATCTTGACCACGCTGCTGGTGGCCGTTTTCCTGCTGCTCATCATCGCTGCCCAACCTCTGGTCGCACAACAGCCATTAGGCGACAAACCATTTACGAATTATTTCGTCACCGGCGACTATGTGGTGGGCGGATGGGTGGAGCAGTCGAGCAATGGTGTTTTGGCTACGGGCACAATTAGCATTCCAGATAGCCAGAAGCAGCCTAATGCCGGTTCGATTCCCGTTGGAGCCGACATCGTAGCCGCCTATTTGTATTGGGGAACTGTCGAGGGCAGCCAGACGTTGTTTGTGGGACAGCAAGCAGTTTTTAATGGTTACAAGATCGTCGGGAAAGTTCTCGGCAACCCAAACGCACCGACGTCCTGGAGTTCGGGAGGGTGCACAGGTTCTAGCACGGGTTCAAAGACCATGCGCATGTATCGGGCTGATGTTCGTCCCTACCTGCCCCTCGACACGAATTCAGCATCTCCGACTTTCGGAGCTCTACTCGCGAACGGGTTAAACGGGTCGATACCAGTGCAAATCGCTGACAGCGGTAGCAATGGGAATACACAGCCAAATGCACTCGGCGCGACTCTGGTAATAATTTACCGCCAGCTGTCACCTGCACTGCCACTGAACGCCATCGTTCTTTACGATGGCTCCTATGCTCCGAGTAATTCCAACCCGACAATGAACCAGACTCTCATTGGGTTCGATGAGCCTGACGCAACTCATGCCGCAAAGATCACCCATATTGTGGCGAACGGGCAGATGAACAAAGGAGAAACTGTAAAATTCGATGGGAACAAGCTCGATTCTTTGTATGGCTCCGCCCCTCCTTTCCCTGGCATTTACGGCGCTTGGGACAATCCGACATGGGATGTCACTCAGTATGTGCATGGCGGCCTAGTCGGATCCAATTTCGATACACAAGAGGCCACCTCAGTTTCTCCCAGTTCTACGAACAGTGGCTGCGTCAACTGGGGAGCAATGATTTTCAGCACGACTGTACAGGACAGTGACGCCGACGGCCTGCTCGACATTTGGGAACACAATCATAGCTACACCGACGCTGCAAGCGGCAGTCAGATAGCGCTGCCGGGAGCCGATCAGGGAAAGAAAGATCTGTTTGTACAAGTCGATTACCTCACGCTTAGAGACCCAAACAATTCAAATCCTCTCACTAACGTCTTACATTCACACCTCCCAAAACAACAGGCTTTGGACACGGTGGGGCTGGCTTTCTTCAATCAACACATCAACGTGCACTTTGATTTGCCACAAGGAATTTACACCGGTGACCCATACGTAATCTCGACCGGAGCGAATCAGCCCGGTGTAGGCGGTAATGAAATCTCCGAAAGCTCTTTACTCTGCAACGCAGCTAACTGCGCATTTCCCGGTCAGCCTGCCGTGAGTTGGAAGGGCGGTGTGGAAGCGCTACAGAATACCCAGAATCCCAAGGCACCAGCCGGCAACCTCTACTTCCAGACGGGCCGTGGCCAAAGCTATCGGTACGTACTATTCGGCCACTCCATGGGAGAACCGAGATTCTACTGGAACACGCTAGCAAATCAGCTTGCAACAGCAGACGCTCCCGAGCTCGGCGGCTCCGCCCCGCAGCTGGTCTCAATCGTGAATCAGGGGACGAGTGCGACAGTGACTATCAAATCCCCAACGCTCATAAACGGAACAACCCCCCCTCAATTTCTACCATTGGTTGTTAAGCCGGGAGACTGCACAACCATGGTTCCTCCACCGCAGGCCTGCGGCGATGCGAACAATGGAACAGTGACTATTTCCGGGTCGCTGACTCCTGCGCCGGGATTTAACCACCTGACAGCCCCTTCCACATTGACGTTCCCCTTGAATGGGACGTACACATTTACTTTCCTCAGTTCGAGTGGGCCCGATAACAATGGCGTGATCACTACCCAATTCACCATCCCAACCTCTGGCGCTACGGACGGCACTTATCAATTCAATTGCAGCCAGCTGGTTGCGAATCCTCCTTGCATTGCCGAGCCGCAGCTCGGCGTCAGTTATTTGGGACCCACCACGTCTTCGGGACACGCAGACTTCGGCGGTGGAGGCGACGTCGAGGTCACGCTTGGCCTGTGGGGAGCTGATGACGTTGCAGGGTGTCAAACAGACCCGTCCCAACCGGCGGGCGCGCAAGGATTCTGCAACAACCAGGTTGGAACTCTCAAAACACAGACCGGCACGCTGATGCACGAACTTGGTCACACCCTGACCCTTACGCACGGGGGAACCTACTATCAGGCGGGGCTTCCAACTTACGACATAAATTGCAAGCCGAACTTCCTCAGCGTGATGAACTATCTGTTCCAGGTACGAGGGTTCCCGGACGTTCCTGACGGCGGATTTAACTACTCCGGGCAAACGCTTCCGTCTTTGAATGAAACGGCAGCAGCTCAGAACGGGGTCCCACGTCTAAGCGAAACCACTGGCCTTGGAGTAGATCCAGCAACAGGGAACGCCCAACATTTGTCGCGCTGGTATTCAAAGCCGAATGCCGACGACAGTGCTATCGGTAATTTCGCGTTGGCACACTGCGAAGGTTCGCCATTGCTGCAGGGAGAACCAAATTCCGTTCGCGTTGAGGGAACGCTTGCGCCAGGCGGTACTTTCTCTGCACCGGTCGACTGGAATAACGACCTCACAGCCGGCAACGATCCGATATTAGGACAAGATCTTAACCACAACGGCAGCTTTGCTGACACGCCTTTCTTAGGCTTCAATGACTGGGACAATATCAATCCTGCCGCTCCCGGCGACAGCACGGCTTTCCAACAAATCAACGCAAGATCGACTGGTTTCGGCTTTTCCGAAGGTGGCGGCTTGATACGTAGCCCAGGCTCTGGTCTAATACGTAGCCCCGGCTCGGGCGTAGACGGAGAGGGCAGCGGTCTAATACGTAGCCCCGGCTCGGGTTTGATACGTAGTCCTGGCTCTGGTCTAATACGTAGTCCTGGCTCGGGTGAGCAAAACACCGAAACCGCCAACTCTGTTGCCGATCCGCCAACGAACCTTTCCTGTACCACACCGTTGCTGCTGAACGGGGTAACGGTTGCGGGATGTAGCCCTTCGACTGGCGGCACGTTCATGGCGAAGGCTAAAGCTGTTCCGCTCACTTGGAAAGCACCCGACTTCGGCCAGATTCGCAGTTACGTTATCTGGCGCGCAATCGGCAACTTCCAAACACCTCAGCAGGTGTTTGCCAATTTCACCAAGTTCTCTCAGATTGGCAGCATTAGTAACCCGAACGGTGCCGCAGGTACCTCATTTGTGGACACGTTCCAACTGAAGAGCGGCACGACATACACGTACTTCGTCACGGATCAGAATACGTTTCAGGCGAAGAGCGCGCCGTCGAAAACGTTGGTCGTGAAGTTCTGAAGGCAATTAGGCGGACCGTCTTAGTCGGTCCGCCTTTCGGTATTGTTGGAAGTACGTAAGAACGACGGGGTATTGTGCCCATCTTTTTCTCAGTTGCCTAGCGATATGAGTTCACTTGCCGAGCCGGCGGTGAATCTCAGCCACTAGCGGATCTTCGGCGCTGTCGTTGCGGGCATTCAGGTAAGTCTGATAAAACTCGGCAAAGTCAGGGCTCTTCAGACCCTCGTGAACTCGCCCTTCGTAGTAATAAACGGCAGGAAGATAGCTATATGTGGGCATGTCATCCATGAACAGTTCGACGGCCTCGCCGCGGCGCTGCACACAGCGGTCGAGTTCGGAATCTGCTTCAGCAAATGCCCCAGCTTCTAAATAAGCCCGTCCCAGGTCAAAACGGCTTAGCCAGCTGTCCATCATTCTGTTAGCTTCCATGAACAGTTGAATGGCAGTTTTGGAATCGCGCTGTTTCAGTGCAATCTCTCCCAACACCAGCTTGGCGTAGGCCTGTGGTTCGGTATGTAACGCCGAAGTCAGGCTGTCCGCCAATTTTCGAGCCTTGGCGGCTTCACCAGTCTCCACAAAGGTTCGAGCGGCCAAAAAGCGAGTCTTCGAGGAACTGCTGTTGGCCAGCGATTTATCCGCGGCCGCCGAAGCAGCCTTCTTATCCCCACGCGAAAGGTGCGCGAATGCCAACATTGAGAATTTATCAGCGGCACCCTCCGCTCTTTTCGCGGCTATATCCTCGGCGGCTCCCTTCTCCAGAATGTCAACTGCATTACCAAATTTGCCTTGGTATATGGCGAGATTCGCCAATCCAGAAACTCCAAGCGATTCTCCCCACGTAGTGACGCTCTGCAGTTTCCGATAAGTTGCTGCGGCGTTCGTCAGCTGGTTCTGTCCGGTCTGAGCATATGCCAAAGCCACGAAAGCTTCTTCATAATTGGGGTTGACCTTGAAGACTTCATTTGCCTCTTCTTCGCAGCTCTGGAACTGAGTCGCATAGCAGGAATACAGCGCAAAGTTCAGGCGTGTTCCAGCGTCTTTCGGAGCAAGCTCAAGTGCTTTCCGTCCCTCTTCCATAGCCTTGGGCATGTTGTGCAACTGAGCATAGCAAGTAGCAAGATTGTTTTGCCCGAACTGCGACCGGTACCGCTTGACCAAATCGCTGTATTCCTCCACACATTTCTGCCAATTACCTGCTCTCACGTAGTACATTCCGCGGACGAAGTAGCGCTCGCGCTCCGTCATGCGATCTACATGTTCCATCGCCATCTTTGCGTATTTGTCGGCGTTCTGAGTCTGCCCCAGGTCTCCAGCAAGGGCAGCCAAGCCGGCATAAGCTCTCGCGAAATTCGGGTCGAGTTCAACCGCCTTGGAGAATGACTTTAAAGCATCGTCGTTCTTGCCTTCCGCATACTGCTCCATGCCGAGACTGTATTGGTGCGCTGCTTCCAGATTGCTTACTTTAAACGTGCCTTGCGATGCGGCCAGCTGCACTGATTCTGGTGTGTTGTCGCCCAATGCCTGGCGGATTGGAGCGGCCAGCTTCGGAACGTCGAGAAGAAGCTCATCTTTGTTCTCGGCCGTGATGTGATCGTTGACCAGAACTTTGCCGGTCACCGCATCAACTGCCTTTGCGGACAGTTCGTAACCGTTTCCTCGAAGATCAAGCGAACCGGTCACGATCGCGCTGATGCCCTGGTCCACCGCCACTAGTCGTGCCGCCTGCTCATCCAGCTTGCTGGTTGGATTTGGAAGCCTCTCCGCTAGCTGGCGGGCTGTGCCACGGTTGAACGCCGTAACAAAGCTGGCGCCTTCGAGAGCCACGTTGAACATTGGCTCAAGAGTCCCGTCGAAGATGGAATCAGAAGTATTGTTTTGGAAATCCGCTACCAACACTGAGACCGCGGCCGAACCGGTCCCGCCATTTGTCGGCAGGTGCGCGGTACTCGATGTAAAGAGTTTTCCTCGCAGCAAGAATCCGGCGACCCCCAGCAGGATAACGGCTGCAACTCCCCCTACCCAATGCCACGGAATATCTTGTCCCCAGGTGCGGACAGGCGGGAAGTGCAACGTGGCGCCCGCCGCTTGTCCCTGGAACATCTGGAGGTCATTGATCATCTCCTGCGCCGTCTGGTAGCGCAGGTTCGGGTCCCGCTCAAGAGATTTGGCAACGATCTTCTCAATTGCAATTGGTACCGTGTTGTCCAGGCTGGAGATAGACACCGCGCGTTCGTTTACGCGCTTCAGCAGACTGGCCAGAGCGGTATCGGCTTTGAAGGGCATCTTGCCGGTCAGCAATTCAAAGAAGATGAGGCCGACGGTGAATAGGTCAGACCTTTGATCAATATTGCCGCCCATCGCCTGTTCCGGCGACATGTACTCCATGGTGCCGAGCACCGCGCCGGTCTTTGTCATTCCATCGGATTCGAGCGAGCGCGCCAACCCAAAGTCCATGACCAGAAGCCGGCCTTGCTTATCGCGCATGATGTTGCCGGGCTTCAGGTCGCGATGGATCACGCCTTCGCGATGCGCCGCTTTAAGCCCGCTCAGCACCTGCTCGGTGATCTCCACGGCCTCCTGCACCGGAAGTTTGCCGTGCTCGCGCAGCGTCTGGTAAAGGCTGGTGCCCTCCACGTACTCCATGGTGATGTAGCGAATCCCGTCCGCCTCACCGAGGTCGAAAATACGGATAATGTTCCGATCCGTGACTTGCCGTGCCAGGACCAGTTCCTGCTTAAACCGCAGCAGAATTTCGGGATTGCTCGCCAATTCCGGGCGAATCACTTTGAGAGCAATGATGCGATCGAGTTCGGTGTCGCGGGCTTTGTAGACCGCGCCCATCCCGCCCTCTCCGAGCATCTCTAGAATCTCGTAGCGGTTCGCAAGCACGCTGCCGACCGGCAGCAATAACGCGCTGCTCCAATTGCTCGCCGGAGGCCTCGATACCGGTGGAGCGGGCGAACGCACCGGCGCTTGCAGAATGGTAGGGGCTTCGGAAGGATGCGGAAGGTCGATGATGGTTGGGGCGTCCGACTGACTTCCGGTGGGCAGAATAGTCGGAGCTTCGGAGTCGTAGGGTTGCGATCCAGCAGAGGATGGAGCAGGCGTTTTGACCGCAATCTGCTTGTTCGTAGAAGCAGAAGACGATGGTGGCCCCTCGCGACGTGTTCGATCCGACTCTTTCGAGTCTGACATTGCTTCACCAAACGCGCACTCGCATCGAAGCGGCGAAAGACCGCGCACGGCTCAAGTGGCGCCCTCGAGCTGGATGCGCTAATTATACCTGCCGGAAACGGCCTCCCTAGTTTGAATATTGTTTCCTGCTGGACTGAAGGCGTCAGCGCAAGCCGGGACAGTCCGGGTTTTGACGAGTAAATTCTTATTCCAGCCTGCGGACGACGCTCGATCCAGCTGGCACTTAATTTTTGTCGGGAAAATCAAGTGTGGAGCATCCACTCTGAGCACAAATGTGCTGCTCGAAGCATGGGAAAAGGTCCGCCGCCGGCGGATTGATGATTTATCGCTTCACCGGATTGTGCTGGCCCGCATGGCATGAGCAGCAAAGAGTAATTAAGTTTTCCTGGATGTCGCTCCCCGACTGACTGCGAAACTGTTGATGGTGTACTTCAAGGTGTGTTCGCGCGCCGCAAAGCTGGCATCGCCATCCATCACGCTTTAAAATTGCGCGCCGCAGCTCCGAATACTTGCTGCGATCTAGTTTGAGGGGCTGGCTCTTAGTGAAGGAAATCATGATGCGGTACTCACTTCCGCAAGAAACAACTTCTGATGCTCACGGCTGAGAAACTTGAAGAATCGCCTCTGCGAAAACAAGAGCAGGTCTGGATTCGCGCCGTCGAGGTGGGCACCTGCTAGAAAATCCGCACAGATCATCTCCAAGCAGTAGCCGCGGGATTTGTCGCTCCCGAGCATTAAGGCAGCAGTCTCGATGGCTTGCTCAACCACTGGGATTTGGCTTTTGTAGAGCTTGAAATAAATGATCTCGTGCGGTTCGGTGTCTTTCCCGGTCAGTTCCCGCTCCACCTCTCTGCGGAACTGTTCCTTGGGCAGCTCTTTCGCCCGGTGCAACCAGGTTGCACAATCGAAGTGCTCATTCTCGCGGCTCCTCGCCAGCTTCGCCAGTTCCAGTCCCTTCGTCCAACCCACCTGTTTCAGCTCTCGTTTCACCTCCGGTGGCAGGTGCTCGTGGATCGACATCAGGTAGTAAGCCTTCCGGCGTGATTCCGGAAACCGACTCTCCAGGAACTCATCAAACGACTTCATCTTCTGCATTCGCCAATACTGGCCAGCACGCACCTCGCACAGGTAGCGGCCGAGCTCAACGAACTTGGTGTCCTTTTCCGCCTCTTTGCGCTGTTCCCAGGCCAAGATCTCATCGATCTTGGTCAGCACGAACAGGGCACGCTTCTCGTTGAGCTTGGGCGGCATAGGCGGATGGTTAGTACGTAAGCTCGTCAAACACACCAAAGTCCTGGGCTCCTGGACGGCGAATCAGCGCCGCTTCGACCAGCGCCGGTTTCCCCAGACACAGTCCGATGTAGGGACAGGTGCTACAGGGGTTCTGGGGAAAGCGGATGCCGCTATGCGGCAGAAACTGGGCCGACTCGATCTGGCGGATGGTTTCTTGCACCAGATCACTGAACTCACGTCGTTGTTCGTCGGCAATCCGGGTGCGCAGGTACTGGATCTCGACCAACCGCTTGCGCACGAATACCACCTGGGCCACTTCCGAGATGCCGCTGATCCAGGAGTAGCAGAGCAACTGGGGGTCGAGCCCGAGGAGTCCGTCCGGCTGCTCCGGGTAGCGGCTGGAGGTGGTCTTCCACTCGAGCAGGCATCCCGTGCCGTCGAGCTTCCCAATGGCATCGACGTAGGCCACAAAGTCGTTTCCTGCTGCGAGCGGGCGCACGAACTTGATCTGCAGGTTCTTTCGCGGTTGGGGAACCCGGACGCGATCATCTTGGCAAAAGCGGTCGAGCAGCAGGAGCGCTTGTTCGAGCATGCGGTCCCAGGTATCGCGCTCGCCGTAATGCAGCGGCTGCTTCTGGTAGGTGGCCCACTCGCGATAGAAGGCGACGGCCGCATCTTCGCGTCGGAAGTAGGCCCCGAGGGCTTGCTCGAAGGCACGGCCGAAGAGCATGGAGGCCCGAGAGTCTTTTTCCTGCCAGCCATCCAGATAGCGGTGGCGATACCGGCGCGGGCAGCTCAGGTAATGGGCGAGTTGGCTGTAGCTGTAGGTCACGATGCTGCCCTTGAGCCTGCTATCGAGCCGGCAGTCGGCTCTGGAATCTCCGGGCTAATGGGAATCTCGGTTCCATCGGAAAGCTTTCGCCAATGGCTTGCCGGGACGAAGCCATCGAGGTCGAGCACGGTCGTGCCGTTTATGACGGACTGGCTGATCTTCACCACCCCACAGAGTCCGACCAGGCTCTTGTCATCGATTTCGTTACGTTCGAGGAGTTCGGGATCGTAGCCGAAATCGCGCAGGAACCAGTTCAGCTTCCACAAGGTCTTTGAAGTGCAGGAGAGTCGGGCGACGAGTCGATTGCCAGCAAGCGAGGCAGGTTCAACGACCGAGAACTGAATGGCGTAAAACGGTTTTTGCCGGTGCCAGCGATACTGGAACCGTTCGATGCGCACCAAGAACAGACCATCGATAACAACATCACTCGCGCTGGTGCTGGCTTGATTAAGTGCGGAGACGTAACGCTTCATGCGGTACCTGCCTGCGGACGCGAGTAGCTGTTCAGCTGGCAAAGCAAAGCATTGCGATCTTTCGCGGCCCAATCGGCAAGGTGGACCACGAAGTTCTCGACTTGCTCGCGATTGGCCTCACGTAGTGACTGGGTACCGCAGAAATCAATTGCATAGGCCTTAACAAGATCGGCGTCCAACCTGTAACTTCGAATCAATTGGCATAGACGATCACGAACACGTATCCCGTTCGCGTTTCCATTACTCCCGTGCCCATTGCGATTGCCATTCGCCGACTCTGGAGAGAGCTTCCGGACATTCCGCTCGGCCTCGACACGGGTCGTGGTACGCGGCGTCATCGATCCGATTTCTTCGACCGAACAAATCCCGATCCCGTAAGCTTTGCGGAGTGCACGATTGACTGCTCGTGTTTCGGCTACACGCAGCTCCGCACCGTGCACGAGTGGTGAGATGTTTGAGGGATCGGCGTCGCCATAGCCGGTGAAGCCTTTGCATCTTGGAGATTTGAAAACCGTTGCTCGAAATACCCAGCGGGAATTTGCCGGATCGCAGGATTCCTGAACCTGGTGGGTGTGAATACCAAAGCAATGTTGCCGCTCTGCAAGTCTCACAAGTCCGGAGTGACTTACATACCAAGCACCATTGATACTCAATACTTCGCCCGCTAGTATCGACAGGCCAGTTCTTTGCATGAGCTCCCTCAATCCAACGAAGGCACTCTTCGGGAGGTCGCGATAAAGTGACTTTGCAATTCTGATATCTCGTGACAAATTGGGCTTGTCTGTCATTTCTCCGTATACCGATAAGGATATTATATCTCGATAAAGATTAAAAAGGCAAGACAGAAACGTGCCAAACCTCATGAGATCAATCTGGAACAGATTGGTCGCAGAATTCGAGAGCTGCGGGGTTTCGACATGAAACAAGTCGAATTCGCCCAAAGAATTGGAATTGCCCAAAGTCATCTCTCCGGGCTGGAGCGAGGGGAAAAGGAACCCTGCGCCGCCGTGCTGCTCGCCATCAGCCAGGAATTCGGGAGGTCCGTAGATTGGCTGCTGACCGGGCAGAACTTCGTGGCGCAGCCGAAGCAACGGTCCAAAGAGTAGTCAGAGCTCTCCGAGCGACCCGCTTGACAGCAGGCGGTTTTGTTATAGACTTGTTAAAGCCGGTTTGTTGCAGCTGTTTTTCCACGATTAGTAGCTCATATCCATCCAGTCTCGAACGTAAGTCCGAAACGGTCTCGAAAGTAAGAATCCAAAAATTTTACTTGCGCTTCTTGGACGCATTAACTGCGCCCTGAAATTCCTGCTGCCATCGTGATCGGTCAGCGGTCGTTTCAGATTTGCACACGCGTGCACTGCAACTGCGCGCATGCGGCTCGGCACGTAGAGGAAGCGATGGAGATCATCAGATGACAATTCATAAAACAATGACCGAAAAGGCATGCGCCGCGAATCGAGCGAACGCTCAGAAGTCAACCGGACCTCGCGATTCGGCGGCAGTCGGCCAAAACGCCCGAAAGCATGGGCTTCTTTCTAAATGCTCGCATTTCGAGACTGCGGAGGAGAGGCAAGAATTCGAAGATCTGCTTGTCGAGTTGGACACGGAGCAGCAGCCCGTTGGTGTGATGGAACGTGCCTTGCTCGAAGAAGTGGCTGTCTGTCTGCGGAAGCTGCAAAAGGCGAATGAGTGGGAACAAGCGGAGTTTGGGAATCGTCGCCAGGCTGCCGGCGCGATCCTCAAGCAGTTATCGAGTGATGATGATGGCAAGAAATTGATTTTGTTCGATCGTTATTCCTACGGCGTGCCTGCTCCAGCTCAACTCGGTTGGGATTGCCAGGAATTGACAGTGCGGGATTCAAAGGGCGGCCTCAAGCACGAGAATGGTTTTAGCAAAGAGGACAAGACCAACCACCGGTCGATCGAAGCGAAGCTGACCAGTTCACTGGACACGATCCTCAGATATCAATCGGCAATCAAGCGGGATTTGTATAGGGCGCTGGCAGAATTGCGTGAAATTCGGAGGGAGCGCAACGGATCGTGATCGGTAAAGAAGCCGAGGCGGTATTCGCCCAGGCGCTGTGCTGAATGCGGTTTCGCGAAACAAAGCCACTAAGTTCTTATCGTTCAACAAGGCTATGTACTAGTTAGGCGGGAAGTACTCCCGATCTAAAAAGGTGACCGAGCCGCGGTTGGACGGGACGCGTTGGTCAACCTGGCATGCCACGAACCCGCGGGTCAGGGCGGCGAAAGGGATGAGCTGCGGGTCTGTGGTAGATACCGGCACCGGCAGAGATCGACCTTCCATTGGTAGGTAACGTACTGAGCACTTTTTCCGTCGTTACCTCGCCGAGTTCGCGAAGGCGGGCGACCCGATCAGGATTGCAACGACGTCAGAGGAGCCGCACGATGGCAAGAACCCTAGAACACAATTTTCCGAGCTTACCGCCGGAGTCCGTTCCGGCGGTACCATTTTTCCCGAGTCAAACGAAGTCAGGCGGGGCAGTTTCAAAAAACGTCGCGAGTGCCGTCAGCTCGCCGGAAACCAGTTACCCCAACGTGAATTCCCGCAGCGATGCTCATTGTCTCAACCACTCCTGGTTTCGCGACTGCACCAACGCCGACCTTCGCCGAAAACCTACCTGGCTTGCTGATCGAAGCCATTGCCGACCCCGATCAGCCAGGTCAATTGACTCTGTGTAGTTTTGATTTTCAGCGGACCGAGAATAAGCGAGTCATATTTCACAAGGGGCGTAGTTATCTGGCGCCGCCTCATGTGGCCGGCCTGGCGAAGATCGTCCGCTTCGCCCCCGGCTGCGCCTTGCCCAGTTCGGGTCCAGAAATAGTGGCGACGATCAATGAGTTCCTGTTCAAATATGCCGATCTGGACCAGCAGACGATTGATATTCTGATCGCCTTTGTGTTTGCCACCTGGTTTATCGAGTGTTTCCTGGTCGCTCCCGTGCTGTATCTGAATGGGCCCTCGCGGGAAATTAGCAACTTGATGCGCCTTCTAAGCTGTGTCTGCTATCACGGCGCGTTGCTCAGCGACCTGAACCTCAGATGCCTGGGGACACTACCAGTGGGACTGCCCGTGACGCTTCTGATCAATCAAGCCCATCTTGATCGCCGACTGCAAAAGTCTTTGCTGGCATCAACGCGGCGAGGCTTTTATCTCGCCACTGGAAAGGAGCCGCTGGATCTCTTTGGTGCGCGAGCCATGAGCGGCCATTTGTCAGAGGCAGGGGTTGGGCTGACGGCATCCATCAATCCGCAGGGCCGAATGCTTCCGACGTTAAGCGAAGCTGAAGAAGCTGACGTAGCCAAGCAATTTCAATCCCTACTACTCGGTTATCGCTTCTGTTCTCATTCGCGCGTGCGATCAGTGGAGATCGAGTCACCAATCTCGCATCCCGGCCTGCAAGATGAGCTGCGAACCTGGTTGGCGGCAACTTGGGACACTCCTGATGTGAAGAAATCCGTTCTGGCGGCATTTGCCGATCGTCAGGAGGAGTTTTCAAGTACACGGTACGAAGATCCCAAGTGTCTAGTTGCGGAAGCCGCGCTCATGTTCTTGCATCGCGGTGATGCCCACTTTTTCGTGGGAGAACTTGCCGAAAAGGTCAATGATCTGCTGGCTGGACGACACGCGGACTGCAGGTTCGAGGATCGGAAGGTGGGTGCCACGCTGAAGGAGTTGGGTATCCGCACGCACCGGGTCACGAAAGGTTTCCGCGTAGACCTCGACGATGCTGCCCGCAAACAGATTCACCAAGTCGCGGCAGCGTATCGGGTACTCTCCGCGCAGCCGGGTACAGCTCGCTGCACATTGTGTCAGAGCAAGACCCGCGCCAACGGCAAAGGAATGAACGTATGAATGTATGAAGCTACAAATCTTAGGGGGGCAAAATGCGAACTGAGAACAGAATCATGAGCCTGGGCGATTCGCTGAAGGAACTAGCAGCCCTCGGCAGTCCCGTCGATATAGCCGTCGGGCTCACCGAGTCTGAATCGGATCCACTTGATATGGAATGTGGAGGCACCAACGAGAACGCGCTGTTTGAGCTTGACGATGGGCGTGTTGGATACATGATCAGCGTTTGCGTCACGAACCAAACTTCACGTCAGATGCACATTGGCGATCTCGAGCTGCGGACTCCATGGAATGAACAACTATTTGCTTGGTTGTTACCGCGACCGATCAAAACCAGAGCTGTCGGGTCGGAAAGGAGCAGTAATTACCAGCTATATCGGTTTCCTGGCAAGGCTGGTTTCGAGTTTCCTTTCGCGCAGGTCGTAAACCATGCGCTGATGCCTGGTCAGAGTCTACGCGCGCGGCGTCCGCTTAGCGGCTGGTTGTTGGCGACCGGTGGCATTATGCCGCAAGCTTTATCAAATGGGAATTGCGTAAACGCGACGCTCAGTATTACTACGTCAGACCACGTCGAGCACTGTCGGGAAGTAGACTTGCGCGTGGAGCGCCGAAGGCCCATACCGAACCCATCAAGTCCGAAGACCGGCCTTTATGGTAGTTCTGGGATCGCCGCTCGGCGACTAGGAATACGGGCGTTTGTCAGACACGTAGGCGAAGACCCGGGAGAGTCACAGAAAGCACACATCACCAGACCTGACGAAGCGAATCAGACCTAGAGTCGCACTGCATGGCGAGGGGCGATACACAGTGGGAATGGGCACACGGGAGCGGACTGTATCCGGAGGTTGCTGGCTCCAGCCCCGGTCCGGTTCGCCTGCTTTCGCCAGAACGCGTGAGTGTGTATCCTCGTCATGTCCTGCCATGATTGCTTTCACCGCGCAGTCGGTCTATACACCGAGCTCAACAATCTCTGATCCCGTCATAGTCGTTGAAGGCGGGAAGATCACGACCCTAGGAGGCCGCGAATCCACGAGCCTACCATCCAATATCAAACTTACCGACTTTGGCGATTGCACGATCGCGCCCGGCTTCATCGACATTCACATCCACG
>Ga0310810_10000959_pt1 | contig 29160 bp, 26 predicted proteins | sample NCmetagenome_FD_207641 | JGI IMG/M metagenome (GOLD analysis project Ga0310810, IMG submission 207641) | Soil microbial communities from experimental microcosm in Duke University, North Carolina, United States - NC | ecosystem: Engineered > Artificial ecosystem > Soil microcosm > Unclassified ... | reverse complement strand
AGCACGTGAAGGCCCTTGCCGATCGCGGCGTTCGCTTGATCGGCGTGCACGCCCGACGGCGTGCCGATCGCGACGATGTCGAGTGGACGGTGGGAGAGAAAGCGATCGAGATCGTCGTAGGCGGTGCCGCCGTACTTGGCGGCCATGCGCTCGGCCTTCTCGCGGTTCGTTCCGCACACGGCCGCGATCTCGACGCCGGGGATGCCGAGCGCCGCTCGCGCGTGTGTATCGCTGATGTTGCCGGCGCCGAGAATTCCGACCTTCACGACAGGCGCCGAACCTTGATGTTGCGGAACCAGACCTGGTTGCCGTGATCCTGCAGCAGGATGTAGCCGTTCTGCCGCTTTCCGAAGCGCTCCATGCCTTTGAACTTGCTCTTCTCGATCGCTGCGTTGAGCGCCGGACTGCTCAGCTCGTACTGCAGCACCTTCTTGCCGTTCAACCAGTGCTCCACGGTCTGGCCGCGGACGACAATCCGTGTGGTGTTCCATTCGCCGGCGGGTTTCACCGGCCTGTCGTTGGCTTGCAACACGTCGTAGAACGCGGCGGTCTGACGGTGCGGCCCTACCTTCGCATCAGGATGCCGCTCGTCATCGATGACTTGATACTCGTGACCGATGGCCGAGTCGCCGTCCTCGAGAACGAAATACTTGATGCCGCTGTTGCCACCCTCGGCAATCTTCCAGTCAGCGACTAGCTCAAACTGCTCGAAGGTGTCCTTCGTGATGATGTCGCGCTCGCCATGTGTGTCCTTGCCGTTGTTCGGAGGAACCGTGAGCGCGCCGTCCTCGACCTTCCAGCGGGAGTCGGTGGCGTCAGGCTTCTTGTATCCGCGCCATCCGTCGAGAGAATGGCCATCGAAGAGCAGGATCCACCCGGCCTTCTTTTCCGCGTCGGTGAGCGTATTCGCCGCCACGGCGTGCGGCTGAGCCGCCGCCGGGAGAGACGTCGAAACAGCAATGAACATGGCCGCAGCCGCAAGTCGTCGCAGTGGCATTGAGCACTCCAGAAGTGGTACAAACTCTATCGCAAATCGGATCAGATACCGCGCTGGCGTCTACGGAAATCCTGATTCAAGAGGTGACATGTGACCCGTCTACACAAAGTGTCCTGCGTGACGGTGGCTCTGGTCGTCGCACTTCTCGGAAGCGCTGCGGCCCAGTCCCAGCGCGTGCAGCTCATCGTCAATGAGGCGGGACGCCGGGTCGATGTCCTCATCGGCGGCAAGCCATTCACGTCCTACATCTGGCCGACGACGCTGAAAAAGCCGACGCTGTTTCCGTTGCGAAGCGCGAACGGCACGGTTGTGACGCGCGGGTATCCGCTCGAGCCGCGAAAGAACGAACGCGTCGATCATCCGCACCACGTGGGCCTCTGGCTGAATCACGGCGACGTCAACGGCCTCGATTTCTGGAACAACTCCGACGCGATCAAGCCGGAGCAGCAGCCACACATGGGAACCATCATCCACAAGCGGATCGTCGATGCCAAAGGCGGCAACGACGTCGGCAGCCTGACGGTCGAGACCGAGTGGGTCAAGCCCGACAACACGGCGCTGCTCAAGGAGCGCACCCAGTTCGTTTTCCGCGGCGACGCGAAGTCGCGCACAATCGATCGGACGACGACGCTGACCGCGCTCGGCGAGAAGGTGGTATTCCGAGACAACAAGGAAGCGTTCTTCGGCATGCGCGTCGCGCGCGAGCTCGAGCTGCCGTACGACAAGGCGGAGGTGCTGACCGACGCGTCCGGCAAGCCGACGCCGCAACCGGTCATGGACAACACCGGCGTGGGCGGTCAGTACACGAGCAGCGAAGGCCTGCAAGGCGACAAGGTGTGGGGTACGCGCGGGCGTTGGATGATGCTGACCGGAACGGTGTCAAAAGATCCGGTGACGATTGCGATGCTCGACAACCCGTCGAATCCTGATTTTCCGACCTACTGGCACGCGCGCGGCTACGGTCTCTTCGCAGCGAATCCGCTCGGCGCGAGCGTGTTGACCGATGGGAAGCAGACATTCGACCTGACGTTGGAGCCAGGCAAGTCGACCACGTTCACCTTCCGTGTGCTGATTCTGAACGGGACCGCGAAGCCCGCGGATATCGAGAAGGCCTACCAGGAGTTCGCGGGGCAGAAAGCTACTGCGGCGCAATAGAGCCGGGATCCGAGATCCGGGATCCGTGATCCGATCGGATCCCGCATCCCGGGCAACGGACCCCGGTTATTACGTCAGTCACACGAACCGCGAGCCCGAATCCTTAGAACACGATCTTCGCTGCCAGCTGAATCTCGCGCGGCAGGTTGTTCTGGCTCGTCACCTTTCCAAAGTTCGCGTTTGTCGGATCGGTGTTGGCGTCGTTGTACACCACGCGGTTCAACGCGTTCAGAACCTCGACGTTGAACTGCAGCCGGGCGCGCCCCTGCAGCGGCACCTGCTTGACGATGGACATGTCCCACAGGTTCAGGAACGGGCTGCGAACGCCGGCGATACGCGACGGGAAGTAGCGGATGTTGCTCGCCAAACGGATGCGTGAGTCGGCCCGTTGCTTCACCGGGTCGTCGACACCGTTGGTCTGTACTGCCGCGTCGTGGAAATAGAAGCCACTGATATCCCAGACAGGCGCGTCGACGTTATCGCTGTACTTCGCCTTCAATGCGTTCAAGTCGCCATTGAAGAAGATATTGCGCCCGGCGAAATCGAGCGGCCGTCCGCTCTGCAGCTGGCCGAAGGCATTGACGCTCCAGCCGCCGATCAGCGCGTTGGTCAGCCCTGACGAATTGCCGCCCCACTTCTTGCCGCTTCCGAATGGCAGTTCGTACAGGATGCTTGCGGTGACGCGGTGCGGCACGTCATCGCGCGCCAGCCGTTTCTCGTAGGTCGTGTCAGTGGAATTCAGAAGGAAGACGCGCTCCGTGTAATGCGACCACGTGTAGGTGCCGATGATCGAATAGCCGTGGCTCAAGCGCCTCTCCATCTTGAATTGCGCCGAATCGTACTGGCTCGTCCCGTCGCTGCCGCTGGTCGGAACATTGTTGAACTGTGGATACGGACGCAGCAGGTTGGAGCGTGCGATGTTGGCTCCGTTGTTACCGGTTGGGAGCAGCCCGGCAAAAGGATTCGGGACCTGGACTCCAAGGTAATCGATGACCGTCTGATCGCGTGCCTGTTGCGTGGACAGATATTGCGCCGGCACGGCGTTGAGTTCGAGATCCGTCGTCAGGTCGTACCCATGGCTGCCGACGTATCCCGCCTCCAGCAGCCACTGTCCCGGCAGCTCGCGTTGCAGCGTCATCTGGTAGCGCAGGATCTTCGAGTTGTTCAGGTCGAGCGGCGCCCAGCGTGAGAGGCTCTGACCGAGAAACGTATTCGGCCCAAGGGTATTACCCACGGGCTGCAACACGCCGACCGGATATGGGTTGCTCAGCGTGGATTGGAAGGTCAGGCCTCGATCCTGTGTCGCGGTGAAGGGCGTGGACTGCGAATAGCCCATCTGGTTGGTGCCGGCGATGACGAAGGGGACGACGTAGACGCCGGTGCCGCCACGAAGCACCATCTTGTCAGTCAGCCTGAGTGCAAACCCGGCACGCGGCTGGAGGTTGTTCGTCGCGGCGTTCCAGAACCCAGGATTGGTGTCGGATGCGAATTGCACGCCGCCGCGCGCACGCCACTGGGACGCGGGAATGAGATCGGGCTTCGCCGCGTACGCTGATTCGGCGGCAGAAGTGATCGATAGCGTCGCATTGGGATCGAAACCGCGAACGTTGCGATTCTCCGAGTCGGTTGTCGCCGTCTCATAGTCGTAGCGGAGGCCGAGATTGATCGTCAGTCGATTGGAGAGCTTCCAATCGTCTTGAACGAACGCCGCGTGATACCAGCTGTCGTTCAGTCTCGAGCCGTTGATCTCAATGCTTCCGGCCGTCGGATAGCCCAACAGGAAGCTGGCGACGTCCTGGAAGTTCTGCGCTGCCGTATTGTCCTGTTGGCGTGTGAAGGCGCCACCGGGGGTGGTCTGGTACTCGCCCGCCTGCCGGTTCGGGTTCGCACCGAACTCGTGGTAAAGCCGGACGTCATAGCCGGCGTGTACCGAGTGTCCGCCGAAGATGTGCGTGTAGGTCGGCTGGAACGAATAAATCGTGTGCTCGGTATTCCCTGCCAGGTTGTCGCCGATATCGTTAATCGTGTCGAACAGGAACGAGGGGAAATACTTTGCTCCGCCGAACAGGTTCGACACCGACGACGAGAATCCCAGCGACGCGGGATCGAAGATGCCCTCGTGCTGCTTGACGTTGGGCTCCTGAAAGCGCTGCCATCCCACTCGAAGATCCCACAGGGAGTTTGGTGACTGGACAATGGTGTCGTCAACGGTGATGCCATCGTTCTTTCGGAATAGATAGTTCCCGCGCGGAATGATGTTGTTGACCGTTCCCAGTTCGGCGCCGCGCGCCTCGCGTCGATCGTTCCTCGTATAGCGCGCGAACAATCGCTGCTTGGAAGTGAGCGAGTGGTCAATGCGGATCGACTGCGAGTTGAACTTATCGGTGCGGGGGTTCTCGTAGACGAAGTTGTCCTGCAGCGATGCGCTGGGTGTCTCGTTCGGCAGCGGGTAATAGCTCAGCACGTTCGCGGCAATGGCGTTGATTCGGTTGGCCGGAATGATGTTGCCGGGGAATGGCTGCCGGACGACTCGCGCTCCGACGGTCTCAGCCGTCAACGGGTCATAAATAATGATTCCCTGCGACAGCAGTTCGGAGAAGTCGCCGGTCCGCATCTTGGCGGTGGGCACCGTCGTCGTCAGCGGCTCGGGGAACCGGTCGGGAAGCCATTCGAACGCGCCGAAGAAGAACGTTCGGTTCTTCACGATCGGACCACCAATCGTTCCGCCAGGACGCTGATACGACAGCTTCGGCTTCGGCTGCTCCGACCGTTTCAAGAAGAAGTCGGTCTCCGCAAGCTTGTCGGACCGGTAATAGTTGTATGCCGATCCAGTGAAGGAATTCGTGCCGCTCTTCAGCGTGACGTTCACATTGGCGCCGCCGGTGTGCCCGCTGGCCGCGTCGAAGCTCGCCGTCTCGACCTTGAATTCTTGTACGGCGCCGGCAGGTGGCACGAACGCCACGCGTCGGCCGTTGGCCATGTTGGGCGACCCGTCGAGCGTAAATTCATTTCCACCCGCAGCGCCGCCGGTGACAATGCCCGACGTCCCGCCGTTGTCGAACGGACGGGAGAACTTCAGGTCGCCGTTGTAGGTGATTCCCGGTGCGAGTCGTGCCAATGAGAAGGGGTTGCCATCCGACAGCGGCATCATCGAGATGCGTTTCTCGTCGACCACCTGGCCGGTCGATCCCGATGTCGTTTGCAGAATGGGCGACTCCGCCGTGACTGAAATCGTCTCTTCGATTCTGCCGACGTCCAGCTTGAGATCGACGCCGACGCGATCGCTGATGCGGACTTCGACGTTGTCCTGTATGACCTTCTTGAATCCCTGGAGTTCAGCCGTCAACGCGTAGACACCCGGCACGAGATAGAGGATTGAGTAGTCCCCTTCACCGTTCGTCGTCGTGGTTGATGCAACTTTGGTCGCGACGTTGGTCGCGGTGACGGTCACGCCGGGCAGGCGTCCGCCTGACCCGTCTGTGATTCTTCCGGTGATTCCGCCACGGAAATCCTGAGCGTTTGCCGTGGCGACGAGGGTGGCAAGCAGTAGAACAGCGAGTACGCACACACGTCTCATTACCCTCTCCCTTCGCTCCCCTGGTAATGCAAGTCCGCCTTTGCTCGCTTCAGTCCGAGCGAGCTTCGGCGGGACAGGTCGAATCGGCTCCGCCGAAGCTCGGCGAAGGCGGGGTCATCCTACACCAGTTCAAGCGCCGGAAGAAACCACACTTTAACGCTAAAGTAAACGAAAACTAGCCGAAGTGCTTTTGACTCCGGCGGCGAAGTATGAAATAGTGCCGGCTGGGCAGGGATTGATGACGCGCACCGTGCTGGCCATCGACCTGAGGGACGATCCGGCGGCCATACAAACATATCGGCGGCATCACCAGGAGGTCTGGCCGGAGGTGCTGGCCAGCCTGCGTCGGGCCGGCATTCGCCAGATGGATATCTACCTGCTCGACCGGCGCCTCGTCATGATTCTCGAGACCGACGAAGCCGACTTCCGCCGCTGCTTCGCGGCCCACGCCGCGTCGAGCCCGCGTGTCGTCGAATGGGAAGCCCTGATGCGATCCCTTCAGACGCCAGCGCCTGGCGCGCCGCCCGGCGACTGGTGGACGCCGATGGAGCCGGTCTTCAGCCTCTACCGTGCGGAAGACACGCAATCAGTTCAGCCGGCGCGCCACCACTGACGGATTCGTCCGATGACCACTCTCACGCAGGCCTGGCCGAGGCCTTCTCACCCGCGTCCCATTGCGATCATCGGCGCCGGCGCGATCGTTCGAACCGCGCATCTTCCGGTCTATCGCCGGCTCGGATATCCCGTGGCCGGCGTGTACGACGTCAACTGCGCCACCGCGCGCGAGACCGCGGCGATGTTCGACGTCGATCGCGTCTATCACTCGCTCGACGACGCCTGCGCGTCCGCCGACGTCGTCTACGACCTCGCGGTGCCGGGCGATCAGATTGTCGACATCCTCCAAAAGGTGCCCGAGGGATCCGGCGTCCTCATGCAGAAGCCGATGGGACGCGACCTCGAGGAGGCGAGACGCATCTGGCAGATCTCCCGCGACCGGGGACTGATCGCCGCCGTGAACCTGCAGCTCCGATTCAGTCCGAACATGCTCGCCTTGCGCGATCTCTTGTGCGCGGGCGCACTCGGCACGCTCGTGGACATCGACGTCCGCATCGTCATCGATCAGCCCTGGCACAACTGGATCTTCATGGAGGGTGCACCGCGGCTCGAGGTGCCTTACCACTCGATTCATTACCTCGATCTCATCCGTTCGATTGCCGGCGAGCCAGACGGCGTCTTCTGCAAGGCCATTTCGCATCCGGAGCTGCCGCGCCTGCGCGACAGCCGGAGTTCGATCATCCTCGACTACGGCGATCGTATCCGCTGCTCGCTCGTTCTGAACCACACGCACCGAGCCGGTCCTCGCTATCGCGAGTCTTTGCTGATGGTCGAAGGCACGCTCGGCGCCGCCCGTCTCACGATGGGCGTGAACCTGTCGTACCCGAGCGGCCCGCCGGATACGATGGAGGTCTTCACCGACGAGGCCTGGCGCAGCGTGCCGCTCCGCGGGTCATGGTTCATCGAGGCCTTCGAAGGACCAATGTCCAACCTTCAGCGCGTGATCGCCGGCGAGGACACAGCGCTCGTCAGCCCGGTTGACGACACGATCAAGACGATGGCCATCGTCGAGGCGTGTTATGAGTCGAGCGAGCATGGGTCAGTGCCAATCAACCCCGAATAGCGTCGGACAGAGTGTTGACTACGCAGACAGTCCTGCCGATCACCCGGCGCGAGCCAAAGGCGAGCGCTGGCGGGCGCTGGGGGTGCCCGCCTTCGCCAAAGCCTACGGCGAGGTCTCGCCGAAGCGCGATTGGTTATAGTCGCGCGGAGGCGGAGGGCCCCAGCGCACGGTAAGAAAACAAGAAATGCCGCTCGACTCTCACGTCCACTTCTGGCAATACACACCCGCCGAGTACGCCTGGATCGATTCGAGCATGGCTCCCCTCCAGCGCGACTTCATGCCAGACGATGCCTGGCGCGAGATGCAGCGTGCGGGGATGGATGCCTGCATCGCGGTCCAGGTGCGGCAAACGCTCGCGGAAACACGCTGGCTGTTGACGCTCGCGGAGGAACATCCGTTCATCGCGGGCGTCGTTGGCTGGGTGGATCTCCGGTCCGCCGATTTGGACGCGCAGATTGATTCGCTGAAGCATCCGAAGCTGGTTGGCGTCCGCCACATCGTCCAGGCCGAGCCGGACGACTTCCTGCACGATGCCGACTTCCGGCGCGGCATCGCGCGGCTTGGACGGTATGGGCTCGCCTACGACATCCTGATATACGCCCGACAGTTACCGGCGGCGATTGATTTCGCCGCTGCGTTCCCTGACGCGCGCTTTGTGCTTGATCACCTCGGGAAACCGGACATCCGCGCGAACGAATTCGATGCCTGGAGGCGTGATCTCGATCGGATCGTGGCGTTGCCCAACGTGGTCGCGAAGCTGTCCGGCCTCGTCACCGAAGCGGATTGGAATCGCTGGACAATCGAAGACCTGCATCGGTACGTTAATGCAGCGCTGGATCGGTTCGGCCCGGATCGGCTGATGATTGGCTCGGACTGGCCGGTTTGCACGCTGGCAGGCAAGTACGATGAAGTGCTCGACGTGATTCGGACCGCCATCAGTGGACGGCCCGCCGAGGAGCAGGACGCAGTGCTCGGAGGGACCGCTCGGCACTTCTGGCGCCTCGCGGAAAGAGAAAGTTAAAAGTTAGAAGTTAGAAGTCAAAAGGGAAGACTAAAGGAATGGAGCATCAGCCCATGCGCCGAGTCGTTGCGACTTGGATTCTGACAATAGCGGCATGCGCGTTTGCGGTCAGCGCCTGCGGCAAAGGTGGTAGTGAGCCGGCATCGTCGTCCGGGTCCACGTCGTCGCTCACGATCGCGATGATCCCGAAGGGGACGACGCATACGTTCTGGCAGAGCATTCACGCGGGTGCGAACAAGGCAGCCAAGGAGCTGGGGATCGAGTTGATCTGGCGAGGACCGCTCCGCGAGGACGACCGCGACTCCCAGGTGTCTGAGATCGAAGGATTCATCAGCCGTGGCGTATCCGGGATCACCATCGCTCCGCTCGACGAGGCAGCACTGGTCGGCCCCGTCACCGACGCCATGGACAAGAAGATCCCCGTCGTCATCTTCGACTCTGGATTGAAGGGCGACAACTACGTGAGCTTCGTCGCCACGGACAATTTCAAGGGCGGACAGATGGGCGGCGAACGCCTGGTCGAAGCGATGGGCGGAAAAGGAAAGGTCGTGTTGCTGCGCTATGCCGAAGGTCACGACAGCACGACGAAACGCGAGGAAGGATTCCTCGCGGCGATGAAAGCCCATCCTTCGGTGGAGGTGACGAGCTCCAATCAATACGTTGGCACAGACGTCGAGGAGGCATACAAGCGTACCGAATCGATTCTCAGCACCTACAAGAAGCCTGACGGCAGCCTGAGCATCGACGGGATCTTCTGCGCCAACGAATCATCGAGTTTCGCGGCGATGCGCGTGCTCCAGGACAATGGCTGGGCCGGCAAGCTGCACTTCGTCGGCTTCGATTCCTCCGAAAACCTGGTCAAGGGACTGCAGGAAGGGACGCTCGATGGGCTCGTGCTGCAGGATCCGGTGAAGATGGGTTATGTCGCGATCAAGACGCTGGTCGCGCACATCAAGGGCGAACCGGTCGAACGTCGCATCGACACAGGCGTGGCCGTCGCCACGCGCGAGAACATGGATAAACCGGGGATGAAAGAGCTGGTTCACCCCGACCTCGCGAAATGACGCAGCCGTCAGCCGCGCCGCCGCGTTTCGCGATGCGCGGCATCCGCAAGGCGTTTGGCGCAACCGTTGCGCTCGACGGCGTCGAGCTCTCCGTCTCAGAAGGAGAGATCTGCGGGTTAATCGGTCAGAACGGCGCCGGTAAGAGCACGCTGATGAGCATCCTGTCAGGGGCGCTCCTGCCCGATGCTGGTGAGATGTGGATCGACGGCCAGCCTTTCGCCCCGCATAGTCCGATCGATGCTCGCCGCGCCGGTGTGGCGATGATTTATCAGGAGCTATCGCTTGCGCCGCACCTGTCTGTGATGGAGAACATCATGATGGGCGCCGAGCCGATGCGCTTCGGCCTGGTGGACTGGCCGCGGATGAGGGAGATGGCGAAGCAGGCGCTCGGCGCGCTCGGCCACACCGACATTTCACCCGACGCGACGGTCGGCAGTCTCTCCGTCGCCGCCCAGCAGATCGTTGAAATCGCCCGCGCGATCGCCGTTGGATCGCGAGTGCTGGTGCTCGACGAACCGACCAGCAGTCTCGGTCGTGCGGACGTCGAGCACCTGTTTGATCTGCTTCGCCATCTCAAGTCGCAGGGTCACGCCATCGTCTATATCTCTCACTTCATTGAAGAGGTGAAGACCGTTGCCGATCGATTCATCGTGCTTCGAGACGGCCGCAACGCGGGGGGAGACGCCACGGCGTCGGCCACGCACGACGACATCGTCGCGCTGATGGTCGGGCAGGCGGTCGATAACCTGTTTCCACGTTCTCCGCGACGCAGAGGCGAGGCGATTCTCGAGGTGAGCGCTCTCGAGCCAGGATCCGCGTCGTTCACCTTGCATCGCGGCGAGATCTTTGGAATTGCCGGGGTTCTCGGATCAGGGCGCACCCACCTGTTACGGACGCTGTTCGGGCTCGAACCGGTTCGCAGCGGACGCGTCCGCATCGGCGTGTATTCCGGAGTGGCGCGGCCGCATGAACGGTGGATGCAGGGAATGGGACTCTTGAGCGAGGACCGGAAGGAAGAAGGTCTCGCGCTGACCCTCGACGTCGCCGACAACGTGACGATGAGCAAGCTCTCGCCCTTTGGGCCAGCCGGGCTCGTGTTTCCATCGCGGCAGCACACCGCGGCGGCACGATGGATCTCGGAGCTGGCGATCAAGTGCGCGGGCCCTTTTCAAAAGGCTGGCGAGCTCTCAGGCGGCAATCAGCAGAAGATCGCGATCGCACGGCTGCTGCATCACGACGTCGACATCCTCGTTCTCGACGAACCGACGCGCGGAATCGACGTCGGCAGCAAGGCGCAGATTTACCGCCTGATCGACGCGCTGGTTGCCGACGCGCCGGATCATCAGCCGCGTGCCGTGCTCATGGTGAGCAGTTACCTTCCGGAACTGCTCGGCCTGTGTGATCGGATCGCCGTCATGCAGAGGGGGCGTCTGGGTGAAGCCGTGCCGGCCGACTCGCTCACCGAACACGATCTGATGATGGCCGTTACCGGCGGAACCGCGGCATGACGACACGGTCGCTCGTCGAACGGGCAGGAACGTTCGTCGGCCTGGTGCTGGTCGCGATCATCTTCGGCCTGCTGGTCGGACCCCAGTTCTTTGCCCCCACGAATCTCGAGCTGATGGCCCGTCAGATGGCCATCGTCAGCGTCGCCGCCGTCGGCATGACGATCGTCATCGTCTCCGGCGGCATCGATCTGTCCGTGGGATCGATGATTGCCCTCGTTACGGTCGTGATTGCGCAACTCCTGCGAATGGGACTGAGTCCGCTGCTCGCGGCGCTTGGTGGTATCGGGACTGCTGCGTTGTGCGGGTTCGTCAATGGGGTGCTGATCACGCAGCTGCGGGTCGTGCCCTTCATCGTCACGCTCGGGACCATGCTCGTGATCCGCGGTGCGGCCAAAGGGTTGGGGGAGGAGCGTCGAATCGAGGCACCGGCGACGTGGTTGAACGATCTGCTTCGCGTGACGCGCGGCGAATCATTTCTGCCGTCGGGCATCTGGGCGGTGATCGCGCTTTCCGTGCTCATAGCGCTGCTTCTGCGGTACACCCGACTCGGCCGTCACGTGTTTGCGATTGGATCGAATGAGCGCATGGCGCGGCTCTGTGGCGTCGCGATCACTCGAACCAAGGTGTTGATCTATGCGCTCTCGGCCGCGCTGGTCGGTGTCGCCGGTCTGCTGCAGTTCTCGAAGCTGTCGGTCGGTGATCCGACGGTCGCCGTCGGCCTGGAGCTCGACGTGATCGCAGCAGTCATCATTGGCGGAGGCAGCCTTCTTGGCGGGCGGGGCACGGTGGCCGGAACGTTGATCGGCGCGGCAATCATGACCGTCATTCAGATTGGGTGTTCGCAAAAGGGATTGGCGAACTGGGTGCAGCAGATTGTCACGGGAGGGATCATCGTGGCGGCGGTAGCGTTGGATCGCATTCGGAGCCGGGTGTAAAACTCAGAAAAGGAGGCTGGCACTTTCCCGCGAAAGTGCCAGCCTCCTTTTGTTCGTCGTTTCTTCGCCGACGCTGGGGAAGCTTCAGCTAGTCAGTAGTTTATGGGGTCGGTTCGGCCGGCGTGTTTGGCGCTTACGGCTGTTGGTTTCGGCGCAAATTGGTTCAACAAGGAGGCTGGCACTTTCCTGGGAAAGTGCCAGCCTCCTTTGCGGGGCCGGTTGCCATTGGAAGCGAACGTTCATGAAGATTCGAGATCTGGAAATCATCGACTTGCGCTTTCCCACCTCGCGCACCGCGGATGGCACGGACGCCATGCACCCGGATCCGGACTACTCCGCGGCTTATGTCATCTTGAAGACCGACGAAGATCTCGAGGGGCATGGCTTCACCTTCACGATCGGCCGTGGCAACGAGGTCTGCGTCGAGGCGATCCGCGCATTCCGTTCCCTCGTCGTCGGGCGCACGCTCGAAGAGATCACCGCCGAGCCCGCGGCGTTCTGGCGTGAGCTCGCGTCAGACGGCCAGCTCCGATGGCTCGGCCCGGAAAAGGGCGTCATTCACATCTCGATGGCGGCGATCGTCAATGCCATCTGGGATTTGCACGCCAAACAGGCGCGAAAGCCAGTCTGGAAACTGCTCGCGGACATGACGCCGAAGCAGATTGTGGATTGCATTGATTTCCGGTACATCAGCGACGCGCTGACGCGCGACGAAGCGATTGACATCCTGAGCAGGCAGGAGAGGGCGAGGGCAGAGCGGGAAGCGCAGCTTCTCCGCGATGGCTACCCCGCCTACACCACGTCCGCCGGGTGGATCGGCTATTCGGACGAAAAGATTCGTCATCTCTGCCGGGAAGCGATCGCGGAAGGATGGACGCACTTCAAGGTCAAAGTTGGCGCGTCGGTTGAGGACGATCGTGCCCGCGTCGGACTCGTCCGTCAGGAGATCGGAACGCAGAACAAGCTGATGATCGACGCCAATCAGCGCTGGGACGTCCAGGAAGCGATCGACCGTGTCCGCGCGCTGGCGGATTTCGATCTCCTCTGGATCGAAGAGCCAACGAGCCCGGACGACGTGCTCGGTCATGCGGCGATCAGGAAAGGCGTGCGGCCGGTGGGCGTCGCCACCGGGGAGCACGCGCAGAACCGCATCATCTTCAAACAGCTGCTGCAGGCGGAGGCGATCGACTTCTGTCAGATCGATAGCTGCCGCCTCGGTGGAGTGAACGAGAACCTGGCGGTTATCCTGATGGCGGCGAAGTTCGGCGTTCCCGTTTGTCCACACGCCGGGGGCGTTGGGCTGTGCGAGCTGGTCCAGCATCTCTCGATGTTTGATTTTCTGCGCGTGTCGGGGCGGATGGACGATCGCGTGACCGAGTTCGTCGATCACCTGCACGAACACTTCGTGGATCCATGCGTCATCCGCCGAGCGCGCTACCTAGCGCCCACGGCTGCCGGATACAGCAGCGAGATTAAGAGCGCATCGCGCGAAGAGTATCGATATCCGGCTGGTCCCGCCTGGGCGGGACGGTGAAGGCGGCACCGGTGACGGAAACAAGAGACCGAATGGCATCCACCACCACGATGAAGCGGATCGCCAGCGAGCTAGGTGTCTCCATCACCACGGTGTCCAAGGTGCTCAACAACCGCCAGGACATCGGGCACGCAACCCGCGCCCGTGTCCTCGCTAAGGTTGCCGAACTTGGCTACCAGCCTAACGCCGTGGCGCGGAGCCTGACGCTTCGCCGCACCAACACGCTCGGCGTCGTCATTCCCGACTTGATGCACTCGTTCTTCGTCGAGATCGTCGCCGGCCTCGAGACCGTCGCCAGCGCCGAAGGGTATGGGCTGCTGCTCTGCAGCTCCAACGAGGATCCTGCGAAGGAACGGGCCGAGATCGAGATGCTGCGTCAGCGCCAGGTGGACGGCATCATCCTCGCGTCGGCCAATGCGTCCGGCAACACCGATTTGCTGCAGCGGCTCGGCCCGCTGGGCATCGGCCTCGTGATGATCGACCGCGACGATCATCCAGTCGTGAAATGCGACCGCGTGGTCACCGACGACGTCGAGGTCGGACGCCTGGCGGCCAGCCACCTCGTGGAGCAGGGGCGTAAGGCGATCGCGCACATCATGGGACCGCCGATCACGCACGCGAAGCGTCGTGCTGATGGCTACAAGGCCGCGCTGAAAGAGCTCGGCGCACGGACGAGAGCCGAATGGATCGTGCGCGCCGGATTCATGGAGGCCGATGGCTACCGGGCGGCGAAGAAGCTCCTCTCGGTCAAGCCGCGCATCGACGCCATCTTTGCCACGAATGATCCGACGGCCATCGGCGCCATGAAGGCCATCTGGGATGCCGGGCTCCGCGTCCCTGACGACATCGCCATCGTCGGCGCTGGCGATATTGCGCTCGGCGATTTGCTCCGTGTGCCGCTGACGACGGTGAGCTGGTCTCGCGATGAGCAGGGAAAGCTGGCCGCGAAGCTGCTGCTGGATCGGATCGGACCGGAACCCTCGGACCAGTTTCGATCGGTTGTGATTCCTCCGCATTTGATCGTGCGCCGATCGAGCGCGGGGGAATAGGAAATGCTGAATGTTGAATGCTGAATGAGGAGTTTCGATTTGCCGAGTCATCGGATCGGAGCCATCGTCCTCGCACCGCTACTCCTGTTGCCTGCCGCACAGCCTCCAATTGCACTTCCGATCACGGTCACAAGTCCCAACTCGCAGATCAAGTTCGATCTGAGCGTGCGGTCGGAGAATCGCCTCGCCTATCGCGTGACGCTGAAGGGCCGACCGGTCATCGAGCTCTCTCGGCTCGGCATCGTCGTCGACGGCGTCAACATCGGTGACGGCGCGACGGTCGCGGGCGTCGAACGCACGCAAAAGGACGAGCGCTATCGGACCCGCGGCGTCCACTCCGTGGCCATTGACCGCTACAACGCCGTAACGATCGCTCTAATTCATCAACTAACTGGCACCCGCTATTCCGTCGAAGTTCGAGCGTTCGACGATGGGGTGGCGTTTCGATACGTCGTGCCGGCGGGCGCAAAGGTGACGCGCGTGCCGGACGAAGCCACCGACTTCAATTTCCCGCCGCGGAGCGTGGTCTGGTATCACGACCTGGAGGGGCACTACGAAGGTGTCCACGAGAGGAAGGAGATCGAAGACGTCGGCGAAGGGGACTGGGCGGCTCCTCCGGTAACGACGCAGCTGCCAGACGGCTCCGGTTACGCGTCTGTCACCGAAGCCGCGCTGAAGGACTTCGCAGGCATGGTGCTGCAGACGGATCGGCGCGCGGGATTTGCCGCGCGGCTTGCGCACGCGGCCCCGGCATCCTATCCGTATCGGCTTCGTTATGCGGCCCTCGACGTCAGGCGGCTGGAAGCTCCCGCGTCGATCACGGGTGCCATCACCACTCCCTGGCGCGTGATTCTTGCCGGTACTGACCTGAACACGCTGGTCAACAGCGACGTGATTTCGAACCTGTCAGCGCCGCCCGACCCCGCGCTCTTTCCGCAAGGCCTGGACACGCCGTGGGTGAAGCCCGGTCGCGCGGTGTGGCGCTATCTCGATGGCGGCGAGAACACGTTCGACGGCATCAAGGACTTCTCCGACATGGCGGGGAATCTCGGCTTCGAATACCAGGTCGTCGAAGGTCTCTGGCGACGCTGGACGGACGATCAACTTCGCGAGCTGGTGACCTTTTCAAAAGAGCGCCACGTCGGCATCCTCTTGTGGGTCCATAGCCGCGACATCCAGAAGGCCGACGCGCGCCGTGAACTCTTTCAACGTCTGCACGGCTTCGGCGTCGCCGGCGTCAAGATTGATTTCTTCGATCATGAGGCGAAGGAGATCATCGATCTCTACCAGGCCATTCTCAGCGACGCGGCCGCGTTCCAACTCCTCGTCGACTTCCACGGCGCGAACAAGCCAGCGGGTGAGTCGCGAACATGGCCGAACGAGCTCACCCGCGAGGGCGTCTACGGCCTCGAGCACCGCGCGCAGGCCTGGGCCCGTCACAACACGACCCTGCCGTTCACTCGATATCTCGCGGGCCACGGCGACTACACGCCGGTCGTTCTTGGTGATCGCCGGCGGGAAACGTCATGGCCGCATCAGATCGCGACGGCCGCGATCTTCACCTCGCCGCTACTCGTCTACGGCGCGAATCCGAAGAGCCTGCTCGAGAACCCGGCAGTCGAGTTGATCAAGGCGTTGCCGAGCACGTGGGATGAGACGATCGTGTTGCCCGGCAGCAGCATTGGCGAGGTGGCGGCGTTCGCGCGGCGGAAGGGAGACCAGTGGTTCGTCGCAGTGCTGAACGGTCCCGAGGCGCGGACGCTTCGTGTCGAGCTGAAATTCCTCGGCCCGCGCTCATACAACTCGACGCTCGTCCGGGACGATCCCGACAACGCCGCCGCCGAGCGAATCGAGCGCGCCATGCTGACGCGTCAGGGGTCGCTCGAGATCTCGTTACGCGCTGGCGGCGGATTCATCGCGCGGCTGGTGCCGGGAAAGAGCTAATCCAATGTGAAAGAGAAAGCTGTTCCTCCCTTCTCTATTCTCCTGTTCTGTCTAAGTCACGATGGCAGCGTGACAGCGAAGGCGTCGATTGAGGAAAGGCGACTAACCTGAGGGATTCTCCAGATAGAGATCCCTGCCGGCATTTTCGACCGTCAGCGTATCGGGGTCGTCTTTGAACGCCCGCGGGTTGAAGGTGCGGACGTCGAGGTAGCCGAGATTGACGCGACGGCAGGTCGCCTCGGGAAGATTCGCGGCCAGCGTGATCCGATAACGCGGCACCACGACCCCATCCTCTCCCTTGTCGCCGGCATAGGCGACGTGGGCAAGGTGGGCGGCGACGCACAAGTTCGCGCGCAGCTCGTCGGAGCCGTCGACCATGTCGCGCACCCGCTCGAGCGGAGCGTACCCGTATTTTTCGATCAGCGCGCCGTGGGTGACGGAGATCGCCGACAGGTGCGGCGCGTAGATGATCAGTTCCCCTCCGCGTTCGATGATGCTGCCGAGTTTGTAGCTGGCCTTCCCGCCGACCCACAGCTCGTCGTAGTGATCATCGAGGATCGCCACGACGCGTTTGTAGCGCCGGCCGGTGTAGCGGACGTGAACCTGCTGGCTGATTTCGGCAGCGCGGCGAACGGTGTCGCGGACGTCGCCGGCAAACAGCGCCCGCGTCTTCAAGCCCGAATCGTCGCGTGTCGATACCGACGTCAGAGCGATGGCGGGAGTCTTGACGAACGCTGCCGCCGCCTCGATCAGCCGGCGGGTCGGCGTTTCGACACGCCCAATCACGCGTTCGATCGTGGCCAGCGCGCCGAGCCAGTGTGTGAGGTGAGTCAGTTCAGGGCCTGCGACGCCCGGAAAAAAGTACTTCGCACCGCCGGCAAACCCGGCGACTTCGTGCGGAACGGTGGCGCCGATGATGAGGACGACGTCGTACCGGCCAGGGGTGAGAAGGCTGTTCAGGCGGATCTTGACCGATTCGCGGAGCAGTCCACCAGTTTCTTTCGCGATCACGTCCGCGTCGATTGTTCCCAGCGTGGTCAACTCCGATTCGCGATCCCAGTGGTGATCGAAGAGATTGCCGAGGAGTGGAATCGAAGCAGCGCCGGCGCCAATCTTCGCCCGCTTCTCCGCGTCGTTCATCGCCACGTGCGTCCCCTGGGCGATCAGCACGTCCAGTGACGCGGCATGGAGACCGGAGAGCGTTTGCGAAATCAGCGGAAAGAGTTCCGGCGTGTTGTCGTCGCGGGTACGGTCGGGCACGACTGCCAGGACCCGTGATCCTGGAGTGACACCGTGCAGCGCCTCTTCGACAATCGGGTGCATGTCCCCGACTTTGAGGTCCGCGTTCTTGGCGCCGGTTCCGATGACGGACGTATCAACCTTCATATGAGTGTTCCGGCAGCTCGACTCGTTCCAGGCGAGGAGCAAACAGGTGAATGACGCCGAGGGCCACGAGATAGCTGAGTCCGGCGATCACGAACATCGGAAGGTAGAAGCTGGGATCGCGCTGAAGCACGCGTCCTGCGACTTCCGCAATCACAACGCCGCCCATGCCGCCGGCGAATCCGCCGATGCCGACGACGGTTCCGACGGCGCGCCGGGGGAACATGTCCGACGACAGCGTGAAGAGGTTCGCGGACCACGCCTGGTGGCAGGCCGTCGCGAGACCGATCAGCCCGACTGCCAGCCACGCGCTGCGGGTCTGGCCGGCGATGATCACCGAGGGAATGATGGCTGCGATGATGCCCATCGTCGTCTTGCGTGCGGCGTTGACGGACCATCCGCGCTTGATCAGCGCTGACGACATGTAGCCGCCTGCAATCGATCCAAAGTCGGCAACGATGTAGACGAAGGTCAGGTAGGGAATCAGCGCGGTGCCGCGAATCCCGTGCTCCTGGGCGAGGAACTTCGGCAGCCAGAAAAGGTAGAACCACCAGATCGGATCCGTCAGCAGCTTGCCGCTCGCAAACGCCCACAGCTGCCGGAGTCCGATGACACGCGAAACCGGGACCTTCGCGGTAATGGGCTCCTCGACGCCGTCGAGAATGTATTGGCGTTCAGCGCTTCCCAGCCGTGGGTGTGAGTCGACGCCGTGATAGAGCAGCCACCACGCGACCAGCCACACGAATCCGAGAGCCCCGGTCGCGATGAATGCCGCCTGCCAGCCCCATCGGACGGCGATGAGCGGCACCATGATTGGGGCGACCACGGCGCCGATGTTCGTTCCCGAATTGAAGATCCCGGTGGCAAAGGCCCGCTCGCTCGTGGGAAACCATTCCGCGACGGTCTTGATGGACGCAGGAAAGTTCGCCGCCTCGCCGACGCCCAGCAGGAACCGGAAGAAGCCGAAGCTCACGGCGGATCGGGCCAGCGCCGTTCCCATTCCCGCCAGCGACCACCATATGACGGCAACCGCGAACCCGACCTTCGTGCCAATCTTGTCGAGGATCCGTCCCCAGACCAGCATCATCACCGCGTACGACACTTGAAAGGCAATGACGATGCGCCCGTAATCGAGCTCGCTCCACCCGATCTCTCGCTGCAGATCGGGCGCAAGGATGCCGAGCACCTGCCGATCGACATAGTTGATCGTGGTGCCGAAGAACAGCAGCGCGCAGATCACCCACCGGACACGGCCGCGGCGCGCTACAGCTGGCTCGAGAGATTGCTTCGCAGGGAGCGGCAGTGCCATCAGTGGTCCAGAGAAATGCTGAATGCTGAATGTTGAATGATCGACTGAGTATTACTCACTCAGCATTCAGCATTCAGCGTTTCATGATCTCAGATTGTCGGGTTCCGCCGATGAATCGCGAACTCGTAGTGTCCCAGGCGTTCGGCGGCGGTGAGTTCGCCTGAACAGACCGACATCAGTTCGCCGAACAGGCGGTCGGCCGCCCCGTCGAGCGTTTCCTTGCCGCTGAGTATGCCACTGACGTCAGCATCCAGGTTGTCGGCCATTGACACTGCCGTTTGTGCATTGCCGGTGATCTTGATGACCGGCGCAATCGGGTTGCCGGTCGGCGTGCCAAGCCCGGTGGTGAAGATCACGACCTGCGCGCCGCCAGCAACCATGCCGGTCACCGACTCGACATCGAGTCCCGGAGTGTCCATCACGGTCAATCCGCGCTTGGTGATTCGCCCGGCGTATGGGACGACGTCGGTGAGGGGTGTGCGTTCGCCCCCCTTGTGCGTCGCGCCGAGGGACTTTTCTTCGATCGTCGTCAACCCTCCGCGAATATTTCCCGGCGAGGGCTGCGTGCCCCGGATATCGAGTCCGAGCGCCCCGGCTTCCGCTTCGACCCGGCTGATGATTCTCAGCAGTTGCGCGGCCGGCTCCGGTGACGTCGCGCGCGCGGCCAGCAGGTGTTCCGCGCCCATGATTTCCGCGATTTCGCCGAGCACCGCGGTGCCGCCGGCGTCCACGAGGCGATCGGCGACCCGCCCAAGTGCCGGATTTGCCGCGAGCCCTGATGTGTAATCGGATCCGCCGCACTTGACGCAGAGGATCAGCGAGTCGAGGGCACAAGAGACACGCTTCTCTGCTTGCAGCGCCGGCACGAACCCGGCCGCGATCTCGACGCCCCGTGCGGTCGTGCGGACGGTTCCGCCTTCGCTCTGGATCGCGATGATCGACACCGGCTTGCCAGCGGCGCGCGCCGTGTCGGCGAGGTGCTGGGCGATCACCTGCTCGCACCCGAGCGCCACGATCAACACGGCGCCAACGTTGGGGTGCGCGCAACAGGCCGCCAGCGTCTCGTGCGTCAGCCGACGATCGGGACCGAGTTGACCGCAGCCGGCGAGATGCGGAAGCGCGGCGCCGTGCGGCGAAACCGACTGCGCGATCCGCTCGGCGACGACCGAGGCGCAAATCACCGTCGGCACCACCAGCAGGTGGTTGCGAACACCAACCCGACCGTCCGGGCGGCGATATCCGAGGAACGCAGGTTCGGTCATTGCGCTGTCTTGCCGGTGACCGGCGAGAGGTCGGGCGGTTCGGCGATCCGCGGAGCCTCCGCCGTGGTCTCGGCGTGCAGGTCGCCCCGGCCGCGGCCGCTGGCGACATTGTGGGTGTGCACGTGCGCGCCGACGGGAATGTCAGTCGTTGCGCTCCCGATTGAGCTACCGTACTTCAACACGGCCTCTCCCGCGCGAATCGGGCGAAGCGCGATCTTGTGTCCGCGTGGCGTGGACTCGGCAATCGTGATGTCTCGACCATCGACACAGATCACCCTGCCCGCCTCCAGAGGTTCGAGTGCGGTCGCCACATTGTCGCGCGGGCTGATCACGAGCGCCGGCGGCTGGCTCACTGGTTGACTCCGCTCGCCAGGAATCCTCCGTCCACGCCAAGGATCTGGCCGGTGACGAACGTGGATGCGTCCGACGCCAGGTAAACCGCCGCGCCAACGAGCTCCTCGAGCTTGCCAAATCGCTTCATCGGCGTGCGGGTCAGGAACTCCTGTCCCCGAGCGCCTTCCAGGAGCCGCGCGTTCAGCTCGGTCCTGAAGACGCCTGGCGCGATCGCGTTTACGGTGACACCGTAGGGCGCCCATTCCACCGCGAGCGCGCGCGTCAACCCGGCGATGCCCGCCTTCGAAGCGGTGTAGGCGCTGACTTCGTGGAGGCCGACAAAAGACGAAAGCGAGGCAATCCCGATCAGCCGCCCGGACTTGCGCGCAATCATGGGTTTGGCAAACACCTGGTAGGTGCGGACGGCCCCGGTCAGGTTCGTATCGATGATTCGCTGCCAGTCATCGTCGCTCATCTCGAGCGTCGCGACCTTCTTGTTGATGCCGGCACAGTAGAGAACGATGTCGATCTGTCCGAACGTGCGAAGAATCGCATCAGACGCATCGGTGAGCGAGCGGCGGTCGAGCACATCGGTCGCGACCCGCATCGTTCGGCGGCCCAGCGCCTCGATCTCGACGGCAACCTCGTCCACGAGCGGCGCCCGGCGGGCCGTGGCGACGACGTCCGCGCCCGCCTGCGCGAGGCCTACCGCGAGCACGCGGCCGATACCGCTGGTTCCGCCGACGACTACGGCGACCCGACCCTCGAGATTGAAAAGGCTCTTCGACATGACTCGTGGGCAGGTTAGCATGTCCACGATGCTGCGCGACACTCTCTACCGCCTTCCCCGTCAGTCCGGGCTTCAGCTGCTCCAGCACCGTGGTGACGGCGGCGCCCGTGAATTGACGACGTGGCGGCTTCGCCTCGGCCCGGGTAGCCAGCAGCGATTCAGTGCGCAGGGGGAGGAGTCGGTGCTGGTCGTCCAGAACGGCTCGGCCTCGATTGCCGTTTCGGGACGGACGTTCGACGTCAGCCGGGTCGACGTTTTCGAGGAGCGTGCGACGGCCGTCTATGCTCCTCCGGGCGAGGCTCTCACGGTCTCGGCGAAATCGGAATTCGAAGCAATTCTGGTGTCCACGCCGGCGGAGCCGCGCGGCAACGCAGCCGTGGTTTCGGCCGACGACGTGCGCATCAACGCGCGCGGCCGCGGCAACTACGCGCGTGAGGTGCACGACATTTTCGTCACCGATCATTTTGCGCAGCGGATTATGGTGGGCGAGACGTTCAATCCCGCCGGGCACTGGAGCAGCTACCCGCCGCACAAGCACGATGGCAAGGACGGCGAGCCGGTGCTCGAAGAGGTGTACTACTTCCGCATCGACCCGCCGCAGGGATTCGGTCAGCAGATGCTTTATACCGCCGACGGTGAATCCGTATGTCACGTGGTCCGCGACGGTGACGCCGTGCTGCTGCCGTACGGATATCATCCGGTATCGTCGCCGCCCGGCTACCGGTTGTATTACCTCTGGGCGATGGCGGGGGGCGAACGGCGGCTGGCGCTCCACGAAGACCCCGCACATCGCTGGATTCATGAAGGAACAATTCTGTGACCAAGGTGCTGCTTGATCGACAGGAGACGGTCAAACGAATCGAACAGCTCGGCATCGTGGCCGTCATCAGGCTGCGCGATCCTGGCAAGCTTCGCGCGGTCGTCGACGCCATCGTCGCCGGCGGCGTCCAGGCGCTCGAGGTAACGATGACCGTGCCCGGTGCGGTGGAGTTGATTCGCGGCCTGGCGCCGACCCTGCCCGACGGATTCCTCCTCGGCGCCGGAACGGTCATCGACGCCGCCACCGCGCATGCCGTGATCGATGCCGGCGCGCAGTTCGTCATTTCGCCCGTGTTCAGGCGCGCCGTGATCGAGGCCTGTCATGAACGCGGAGTGCCGGCTGCGCCGGGATGCTTCACGCCGACCGAGATTCTCGAGGCGCACGATGCGGGCGCCGACATTGTGAAGGTGTTTCCGGCGACGACGCTCGGGCCGCAGTACATCCGCGACGTGCGCGCACCGTTGCCGCAGGTGAAGCTCATGCCGACCGGCGGGGTCACCCCCGACAACGCGGGTGATTGGATTCGAGCCGGCGCCGTTGCGGTGGCTGCCGGATCGTCGCTCCTCGACAGCAAGGCCATCGACAGCGGCCGGTTCGAGGTCATCACCGAGAATGCCCGACGTTTCGTCGACAACGTCACCGCCGCGAGAGCGAAATGAGTCCGACTGTCATTACATTTGGCGAGCTGATGCTTCGCCTCGGCCCGCCCGGATTCGAGCGGCTGCTGCAGTCGCCGATGTTGTGCGCGACGTTCGGCGGCGGCGAAGCCAACGTCGCCGTCAGCCTGGCGCAGTTCGGCCTCGACAGCCATTACGTCACCCGGCTTCCGTCGAACGCGATCGGCGACGCGGCCGTGCGCGCCCTGCGCGCCGAAGGGGTCGTGACCGATTTGATCGCGCGCGGCGGCAGCCGCATGGGCATCTACTTTACCGAGACCGGAGCAAGCCAGCGCCCGTCGACGGTGCTCTACGATCGCGCCAATTCCGCTATCAGCGAGATTCCGGCTGACGCGATCAACTGGGATCGGGTGATGTCCCACGCCGCGTGGTTTCACGTCACAGGCATTACGCCGGCGCTCGGTCCGAAAGGCGCCGCCGCAACGGCGGCGGCTGTGGCCGCGGCCAAGCGAGCTGGTGCGCGAATCAGCGTCGATCTCAATTACCGCAAGAAGCTCTGGAGCACGACCGACGCGCAACAGACGATGCGTCCCTTAATGCACGACGTCAGCGTCGTCATCGCCAACGAAGAAGACCTGCAGTGCGTGCTCGGTATTGACGTGGAGGGCGCCGACGTCACCTCCGGGGCCCTGAATGTGGACGCCTACCGCGCCGCGGCCGAACGCGTGACACGGGAACTCGGTCCGCAGATGGTCGCCATCACGCTCCGCGAGAGTCTGTCGGCGAGCGACAACGGGTGGAGCGCGGTGTTGTGGGACGGCCAGACTCTCCATCAGAGCCAGCGGTACGTCGTCCGGCTGGTGGACCGGATTGGCGGCGGGGACAGCTTCGCTGCCGGCTTGATCTACGGACTCGTCACCGGCCGCTCGCACGAGGACGCCCTTCGCTTTGCCGTGGCTGCGAGCGCGCTGAAGCAGACGATTCCCGGCGACTTCAATCGCGCCAGTGTGGCCGAAGTAGACGCACTCGCCGGCGGGGACGCTTCAGGCAGAGTGCAAAGATAGCAACCGACACACAGCCTGTGGGATGTTCAGCGACGGCCACATCCTTCCGGCTCAAGCCGGAAGTTACGAGTACGGGAACCGCTTCTAGAACTCTCTTTTCGGCGGACTCTGCTCTGCGCCGACTCGTCCCGCGACGATGTCGGCTTTGTGGTAGTTCTCCCCCTTGATCGGACCGCCGGCAACGCGACGCAACATGGTGAGCTGACCGACGTGGGTCAACGCGTCGGCGACCGGCCCCTGAAAGAGCTTCTCCGCCGGTGATGCCAGCGGCGCGGCGTCAGCTAACCGAGCGTCGAATTTCTTCAACGCGTCGAAGAACCGCTGACATTCCTGGGGCCACGGAAGCGGAGCGGAGTCCTGCCACCGCTGCGCGCCTTCGGCCAGCGACAGGCCCCAGTCGAGCAGATCGCCGATGTGCGCCAGGATCTGGCCTGGCGTCCTCGACTTTTCCGCAACACGGAAATCAGCGAAGCCAGCCGGAGCATCCCGAATCGCCTTCCCACCGCGATAGGCCAGCGTCGCCAGTGTGTGCCGTAAGAGCGTACGTCCGTCGTCAGTCGTCACGGTGTCCTCAATCAGCAATCAGCAATCAACAATCGACAATCAGCAATCGAGATGGATCGCTCCGTCTTCAACCGCGAGCTGCACGCCCGCTGCCTTGGCAGCCTCCTGAAGCGCGGCATCCAGCATCACCACCGGATCGGTGCTGACGTCGAGCCGTCGCATCAGCCCTTCGCCCTTCCTGGTGCCAACCGAAAGCACGATCTTGAGGCCTCGCCGCTTGCACTTCACCGGAGTGCCGTCCTCGAGTTTCGTGTTCATCGGCTTGAGATACGCGTCGACGTAGTGGACGCCGATGCCGGACTTGTCGTCGGTTTGCCGCGGCAGCTTCGTTAATGCAGCCGAATTGATGTCACACAAACGATGCTTCATGGTTGTTGATTCGAGTGCGCTACCAGGTACATATCCATCGCCTGCCGGAACGCGCGAATGTGATCGGGCGTACTCCCGCAGCATCCGCCGATGATGTGGGCGCCCGCCTCCAGTAAGGGGACGACACCAGCGACCATCTGATCGGGCGTTTCATCGTACACGACCTTCAGCTCGACGAGTTTCGGTTGACCGGCGTTCGGCTGCGCCATCACTGGCAAGCTCGTCGCGTCACGATACCGCAGGACCGCCTGCCGCGCGCGTTCCATGTCCATGCCGGTGCCGCAGTTGAGCGCCACAATGTCGGCGCCGTGCTCCTCCATGAATTCGGCGGCGCGCTCGGGATCAATTCCCATCATGGTCCGGAATGTCGATCCATCGCGGGTGACGTCGTACGCCATCGAACCGATGACGCAGGCAGCTCCGGCTTCTCGGGCTGCTCTCAGCCCAAGGCCGAGCTCTTCGAGCGAGGTTTGGGTTTCAATGATGATCGCGTCGGCGCCCGCCTCGATCAGCGCTTCTGCTTGTTCGCTGAACGCATTCCACACCTGAGTCTCTCTAAACTCACCATATGGCTCCATCAGGCCACCGAACGGGCCGATGTCGCCAATCACATAGCCGTCGCGCTCGCCAAACGCCTCACGCGCGATCCTGACCGCCGCAGCGTTGATCGAGACCACGTCGTCCGCCTCGGAGTGACGATTGAGCATGATCCGGCTGCCGCCGAATGTATTCGTCAGCAGACAGTCCGCGCCGGCCTGCACGTAGCGCTGCTGGATCGCGAGGACTCGCTCCGGGTGACGGATGTTCCACGCTTCGCCGCAGTTCCCCTGCTCCAGTCCCGCCAACATCAACTGCGTGCCCATGGCACCGTCACAGAGGTGTGGTCGGTGCCGAATCGCATCCTGTAGTCTCTTCACGAACGTTCCGGCTCCTGTCGCTTCTGCTGTGATTCCGAACGCGCCTGACGTGCGAGGGCGTAGTGGATCGTTTCGAGAACAAGGCCCCACTTGTGCAGCCGGCTCTCGGCCTCGCAGTAGCAGCCGGCTGGGCTCGACGCACGCGACCACCGCACCACGGTGTCGAGCGGCTGCCCCTGGAGTGGCCGTTCACGCTCGATCGCGGCCATCAACGGTTCGCGATCGCGGATGTACTGACACATCGAGGTATAGCCCTCGTCGCCGGGCGCCGGACCACACCGTTGCTCCCAGATTGGATAGCCGTCCGCGGGCGGACCCAGCGTCACATGATAGTGAAACTTTAGCGGGCGTCCCATATTCGTGCAGGTCGTTCCGTCGTACTTGAAGACGGCTTCCACGCTTCCGTCGGCCCTCGTTGTCATCGTCAGGCGTTCGGCGCTCCATCGCTGGAGCGCCTTGAGGCTGACGCTGTACGTGGCGTTTCGATCGAGAGGATCTGCGTCGACCGGCACATCGTCAACGGCGATCGGCAACTCCAGGCTCGCGGTCCTTCTCGCTCGCCGGTAAGGGGCTCGCCGATATTGGCATCCGATGAACGAGCAGTTTTCACACGGGCTCAGATCCGTCAGGCGCTGGACTCTATCGGTATGGCGAGTGAGCCCGAACACGGCCAGCAGGGACTTCTTGGGCCGGAGCATGCCGGACTCGAACACGTGCAGTGGAAAGGTGCCGGCGTAAGCCCGACCGATCAGCTCGAGCAAACGTCCCTGCTCGTCGATGTTCCAGTCCGGGTAGCCCGGGCTGTAATGCGGGAGAACCGCCAGGGACACTCCGTCGGCCCATGCGCACAACCGCGCGCCGGTCATCGTCACCAGATGCTCAACGACGGCCGACCCGTAGACCTCGAGGAAGAAGTACTCGTCTGGTTTTCCGTCTCGCCACCTCGCTTGTGCCTCTTCTTCGAGTTCGGGGCCCGCACTTGCCGCAAGAAGGATCGCACTGTGGGCGCCGGCGGCGTGAAACGTGTTCCGCACTCTCGCGCTGTTGAACGCCACCCCGTCCATGACGATGGCGTCGTCACCGATTTGTAGTTCACTCGCTTCGCGCGCAAACACCCACGGGCGTCCATGCGTCGAGTACCAGTCGCGCGCCCAGTCGGCGAGCTCCCTGGCCCGATCCTGAAGAATCCAGCCGCGCGGATAACCGAGCAATCGAATGTACTCGACCGGCTGAACGGTGACGTCCGGAGCGGTGTCGTGGATCTCGATCACCCGCTCACCCGGGCTCCGGATTCAACTGGCCTGAACTGGCAGCCATCGACGAAAAAGTCGAAAAAGTGAGGATGGGTCTCAAGGCGGCAGTGCTCGATCCGCTTCACCAGCGCTTCAATCTCCTGCCGCTTCGCCACCGAAACCAGAGCGATCGTTGCGCCCTCGAGCGCGGCGTTGCCCACCTGGACGATCTTGTCGTCGGCGAGATTCGGAATCAGGCCAATCCGTTTGGACGCCCCTCGCTTCAGGTGACGGCCGAAGCCGCCAGCGAGGTAGAACACGTCGATGTCGTCGAACTGGATGCCGTACTGGCTGAACACGACCTGCAATCCGGCGACGTTGGCCCCTTTTGCCTGTGCCAGCTCGTTGACGTCCCGTTCGAGAAAATAGATACCGTGACTTGCATCGAGACCGATGCGGTCGACTTCATCCGTGAACCTGCCCATCGCGTTCATGCGGTCGGTGCGAAGAAGCTCACTAAGGAGATCGACCAGTCCTGATCCGCAAATCCCCTCAGGCGTGCCGCCGCCGATCACTCCGAGACGGAACGTCCCGTCATCGTCGAGCGCGACGTCTTCGATCGCGCCCTCGAGTCCCGGCATGCCACACGCGATGGCGCCCCCCTCGAACGCAGGCCCCGCGGGACAGGATGCGGCCAGGATGCGATGGCGGTTGCCGACGATGAGCTCGGTGTTCGTGCCGATATCCATGACGGCCACACGGCGATCCTCATGCGCCAGATTGACGGCGAGAAGGCATGCCGCCGCGTCAGCACCAACATGTCCGCTGATGATCGGCAGGCCGTAGACACGGGCGTTGGGATGGATCGGCAGGAGGCTGCGGCGTCCGGTTGTCGTCAGGCTGGTCGTCGTCCGCTTGCCTTCCGCCATTTCGATCTCGGTGATCGATCGATACGGGTTTTGTCCGATCGAGTACACACTCTGTCGGAAAAACAGATCCCGCATCGTCGAATTGCCGACGAGGACGACGTCATAGATCGACCGCGGATCGACAGGGAGTTCCGCGATCGCGTGGCTGAGATACCCGGCGACGGTGCGCATCAGCAGCCGTCCGGGATGCAGCGTGTCGTAGTGGATTCGCGACATCACGTCCGACCCGCCAAATCGCTGCGGATTCTCGAACGACGTTTCGGCGACGAGCTCGCCCGTTTCGAGATCGACGAGGCGAACGACGATCGTCGTCGTTCCGAGATCGATCGCGAGGCCGTGGAGTGGGCCGAGCGAGCGATCGATCGTCTCCCCGCTGATCTTGTCGACAATTTGCTCGCCGTCCCGGACGACGGCCGGATCGAGGGTCGTCGACTGGTGTGTCACTGGCAGATGCCGGCCTGCGCGTTCGATGCGCATCTGGCCCCGTCGCATCGTCTGGCACTCGACTTCGCCGTCCGCCACAGCAATTCGGGCCTGACATGACAGGCGGAACGGGCCTGTCCGGACATCGAGATGTTTCTCGAATTCAGTTGGCGGCGACAGTCGATCGCCGCCGCTCGTCACCTCGACGACGCACTCCTTGCACTTTCCTTGCGTGACGCACGAGGTGGGCACGCGCACGCCCGCCCGTTCGGCGCCGGCGAACAGCGACTCTCCTGCTGAAATAGCGATTCGGTGTCCGTTGATGATGAGCGTGGCCGGCATTTCGAACAGAGGAATTCGTTACCAGTCGGCGTCGGCTTCGAGCTCGTCTTTGAGCGCGCGGGCGACGTCCTCGGCCGACCCGTCGCGTTCGAGCTCGTCACTCCACTGCCATTGCGCCAGGTAGTCGTCGGTGCCCTGAAGGCCTCGTTGTGCAGCGAGCTGATCGATCCGTTCCATGAACCGCGAGTCCAGCTGTATGGTCACCTCGTCGAGGTCGTCGGTGACTCTGATCTGCGACGGGATCTCCTGCCAGTAGAGGATCCGGTAGGTCGCCACAACGTCACGGATTCTTGGAAAGCTGCAGGAAGAGGTCCACTGCTGCCGACGCATTTTGCCCGTAGCCA
>Ga0310810_10000958_pt1 | contig 29173 bp, 30 predicted proteins | sample NCmetagenome_FD_207641 | JGI IMG/M metagenome (GOLD analysis project Ga0310810, IMG submission 207641) | Soil microbial communities from experimental microcosm in Duke University, North Carolina, United States - NC | ecosystem: Engineered > Artificial ecosystem > Soil microcosm > Unclassified ... | reverse complement strand
CACGTCGACCTTCGCGCAATCGTGATTGAGGAAATGTACAAATTCCGCAATGGCCACAATCGAAAATCGAATGGCGCAATCCTCCAATCTCCGGTTCGTCAATGAATCATCAGTCGTCAATCCTCAATCTTCAATGGACACGCCGTAAGCGAACGGCGGCGCCGGAGAGCGGCCGCCGTCGCGATCCTTCCTGTAGACGGCCTTCCCGCGAACGAACGTCATCTCGCAAACCAGGTCCTTGAGGCTCGCCGACGGCATCGTGTAGGGATTGCGGTCCCAGACGGCGAGGTCGGCGTCCTTGCCAACCTCGATGCTGCCGATCCGGTTCTCCATGAACATCGTGTGCGCGGCCCACAGCGTGTAGGAACGAAGCGCGGTCTTGATGTCGATCGCCTCTTCCATGCCGAATGGCGTGCGGCCGTTGGTGCCGTTCAGCGTCTCGCGAACCACCGAGGACCAGAGACCATACCGTGCCGCGAACGGCGTCACTGCGAAGTCCGATCCGCCGCCCCACTGAATCCCCTTCTTCATGTAGGTGCGGAACGGCTTCAACCGCTTGCCGCGTTCCGGGCCGAGATTGGCCGCGTAGTTATCGCCAATCCACCAGAGGAATGGTGCCTGCGCCTCCGGATAACCGGACTGATAGTCGCGCTGGAGGCGCGCCATCACGTCGAGGGCGTGGTCGGTCGGCGTGTTGCCGTGAATGATCCCGTGGCGCAGGTTCTTCGTCGGCGTCGCTTTCAGGACCTGATCGTAGGTGTCGACCACCCAGTCGATCGCGCGATCGCCGATCGCATGGGTGCTGACGTGGATGCCTGCCTTGTGAAGGTCGGCGACGATCTGGCGGTAGTCGTCCGGCGGCGTGGACGGATAGCCCTTGTTGCCGGCGTCCTTGCCGGTGAAGTCCTTGTTCCAGTCGTCGTACATCCACGCGGTCCGGGCGCCGCCGCTCCCGTCCATGTACAGCTTCACGCCGCCCGATGTCAGCATGCCGTCACCCATTGACGTGGGCGGTTTCGGCCGCGCCTGCACGCGAGCCATCACCTCGCCGGTGTCAGCCGCCTTGCGCGGTCCGGACCAGAGCGCGAAGACCCGAACCTTCAACCGTCCTTCCTTCAGCAGCTCTTCGTAGATCTCCCACTTCTGCAGGCCGATTCCGGGATCCTTCGCGCCGGTCATCCCTTCGCGGTTGAAGTCCTCGATGATCTGCTCGATGCCGCGCTTCTGCTGCTCGCGCGTCATCGGCGGAACCAGCGCGGTGATCAGCCCCTGCGCGGCCTCCTTCATCACTCCGGTCGGATTGCCCTGCGCGTCGCGGTCGATTGTCCCGGCCGGCGGATCCTTCGTCTCCTTGCGGACTTCGGCCATCTTCAGCGCCAGCGAGTTGCCGACGCCGTAGTGCCCGGTCGTTTGCGTGAGCCACACCGGGTTGTTGGGCGCGACCTTGTCGAGATCGGCCGCGGTGATGTAACGGCGCTCGGCGAGCTTGCCCTCGTCCCAGCCGCGACCGCGGACCCAGTCGCCAGGCTTCAACGTCTTGACGTGCGCCGAAACGCGCTGGAGCACGTCGTCCATCGTCTTGATCGCCGGATCGCTGAGATCGACGTTGAACAGCTTGTCGGCCTCGGTGAAGTGCACGTGCGAGTCGATGAGCCCTGGTGTCACGGCGCGTCCGGCGAGATCGATGACCTCGGTGGACGGGCCGGCCAGCGCCTTCACCTGGGCTGTGCTACCGACGGCGGTGATGCGGCCGTCGGCGATCGCCACGGCCTCGGCAACCGAGTCCCGAGGATCAACGGTGAGCACCGCGCCGTTGATGAGGATGACATCGGGACGCGCGCCCGCGGGCACCTGCGTCCAGCCCACAGCGCCGAGCGCCAGCCACGCTGTCGCGACACTCACCACGCCAAGAACGACTCTCTGCATGCCCGTCCGCCTCCCGACCGGCATGGTAGCACTCGCGTCATAATGTGGGTCATGAGGGCCGCCGCCCTGGCGCTGCTGCTGGCAGCCGTTGCCATTCCCGCCCACGCCCAGGCGCCCGAGGCCGGGGCCACGGACCCGGCCGGCGCGACGCCCGCAGGTCAGGTGGCGAGCGGCCCGGCCGAGGTGGATGCCTCCAAGCTTGGCGTGTCGATGAGCCGCATTCAGCGTGGGCTGCGGATATCGGAGGCGCGCGAACAAACCGTCAGCACGCCGTTGAAGCTCGAATATCGCGTGCAGGTCTTCGGCACGGCGCCGCGCATCGACATCATCGAGGATTACGACATCGGCTCGAACGCGCCTATGCCGTACGGAGCGCCGACGCACGCCGAATTCATCCAGCACTGGACGCCGCAGGCCTACCGGGCCCCGACCGCACCAGTCGGAGCGCTCGCCGGGTGGGCGCTGTTTCAACTGATCCAGCGGGCGGACAAGTCGAAGTGCGAAAAGGAAATCGCCGAATACCGCGCCCTCGTCATGCAGGGCATTGCGGCAGCGGCGCCGAAATGCACCCAATAGGCAAGGCAGAAGGCAAAGGCAGAAGCCGGAAAGCGCCTAGACGAAGAGCTGAAGGCCGGCCGCCGGTGGGAAAAACCCTTCTTCTCCCGCCCACGTCAGCATGCGATGGACCGCGTCCTCGTCCAGCGCGCGGGTGTAATCGTTCACATAGAGCTGGATGTGCCGCGACATGACGTCGGGATCCATCTCCTGCGCGTGGGCGGCAACGAACGCGCGGCTTGCCTCGGGATGGGCAAACGCGTAATCGACGCTGGCGCGGAGCGCGCGGTCCACGTCGGCGGCCAGCCGGGCCGCCAGGTCGCGGCGGATCGCGATCGCCGCCAGCGGCAGCGGCGACTGCATCCGCTCCTCCCAGATCGCCCCGAGATCGGCAATGAGCGTGAGCCCCTTGGCCTCGTAAGTGAAGCGGCCCTCGTGAATCAGCACGCCGCAGTCCACGTCGCCGCGGAGGACCGCATCTTCGATCTGATCGAACCGCATCGGCACGGTCTCGAACCGCCCGAGCAGCCGCAGCAACAGCGCGGCAGTCGTTCGCTCGCCGGGTATCGCGACCCGGCCGCCGACCGCGCGGCGGCTGCGGGCCACGACGATCGGACCTACGCCGTAGCCGGCGGCGCCGCCGGCGCGCAGCAGGATGTAGCGATCCCTGAGCCGTCCGTACGCGGCAATCGACACCTTCGTGACTTCCGCGTCGCCCTTTTCAGCACGCGCGTTCAGCACCTCGATGTCGTCCATGAACGGCACGACCTCGGGTCCGGGGACGAGGCGGTGCACGATCGCGTGAAACGCGAAGGTGTCGTTCGGGCAGGTCGAGAATCCGAAGTTCACCGCTGGCTGATCCACGCGAGGAGCGCCTCCTGCGCTGCCAGCGCGGCGTCCTTCAGCCGCCACGCGGTGATGTCACGGTTGGTGACCAGGTTGCTGATGCCTCGAACTTCGCCGACCGGAATGCCGTGCAGGGCCGCCACGTGCGCGACCGCGGCGCCTTCCATGTTCTCCACCGCGCCGCCGGTGCGGGCCTCGAGTGCCTGCGACACGGCTTCGGTCCCCGTGCACGTGCTCACCGTGACGAACTTCACGCGGCGTTGGATTGGGAAGACCTGCATCGGCAGGTCGTTGTAGATCGCCGGCGGCCCGGCAATGACGGGGAACCCGAGCGCCCGCATGTCGAGGAACCCGGAAGGAGACTGGGCGCCGAGGTCACCATAACATTCAACGTCCGCGCAGACGACATCGCCGACGATCAGACCCGAGCCCGGATACGCACCGCCTACGCCGCAGACGATAATCGCGCCAGGACGCTGCCGCGTGATCGCCAGCGTCACCCCGTGCGCCGCGTTCACCGGCCCGACGCCCGTGCAAACAACGGCGGCATCGTCTTGCGCGCCTAACCGCTTGCGTAGCAGCCAGCCTTCGAGCTCGGTGGCCACACAGATGAGGAGTGACACCGTGACCGGCCTAAAGCCTAGAGCCTGAAGCCTGAAGCCTGACGAGCTTCACGCGAAGCCTGACAAGCATCAGAACAGTCCCAGCTGCAGCTTTGCTGCTTCCGACATCCGCTCCTTGGTCCAGGGCGGATCCCACACGACCTCGACCTTTGCTTCGGTGACGCCAGGCACCTTCGCTGCCTTGTCCCGCACTTCCCCGGGCAGGATCTGCGCCGCCGGGCACGCCGGCGCGGTGAGCGTCATCCGGATCCCGACCTTCGCCTCGGCGTCGACGAGGACGTCGTAGATCAGGCCGAGCTCGGTGATGTTCACGGGGATTTCCGGGTCATAGACGGTGGCGAGCGCGTCCATGATCTGCGGCCGGAGCTCCGCCATCTTCACCGGGTCGGGGACGATATGGGCCACCGACTCGGACTGTTCGTTGGCCGGCGATTCGGCCGGATCTGCGCCGCCCATCGGCATCATCGGAAGGAACCTCGTCGACATCGCCGCGCGCTACTCGGTCGTGACCGGACCCGCGGCCTGTTCGGAAACGGCGGCCTTGAGCGTGTGCCACGCCAGCCCGGCGCACTTGACGCGCGTCGGGAAGTCGCGGACGCCGGCCAGCACGGACAACTTGCCAAGCTCCGGCAGCGCGCTGCCGGGTGGTGAGGTAATCATCTGGTGGAACCGATCGAACAGCGACCGCGCCTCCGCAACCGTCTTTCCCTTGACGGCATCGGTCATCAGCGACGCCGACGCCTTCGAGATCGCGCAGCCGGAGCCCTGGAACGCCACGTCTTTGATGACCCCGTCCTCCACCGTCAGATACAGAGTCAACCGATCGCCGCAAAGCGGGTTGTAGCCCTCCTGCTTCGCGGTTGCCGGGTCGATCACCCGGAAGTTATGAGGGCGCCGATTGTGGTCCAGGATCACTTCCTGGTAAAGGTCGGTCAGTTCCGACATCACCCGAACACCTTGCGCGCCTTGTGGAGCGCCGCGACCAGCGCGTCGATCTCCTGGCGCGTGTTGTACATGGCGAGCGAGGCGCGCGCGGTCGCCGGAATCCCGAGCCGATCCATCACCGGCTGAGCGCAATGCTGTCCCGTACGGATGGCCACACCCTCGCGATCGACGATCGTCCCGAGATCGTGAGGGTGAATGTTGTCCATCACGAACGACAGGATGCTGGCCTTGCGCGGCGCGGTGCCGACGATCCGCAGCCCCTCGACCTGGCGCAACGCGTCAGTGCCGTAGGCGAGCAGCTCCTGTTCGTAGGCCTGGATGCGATCCATGCCGATCCGGCTGACGTACTCCACCGCGACGCCGAGCCCGATCGCGCCCGCGATGTCGGGCGTGCCGGCCTCGAACTTGTTGGGGATCACGTTCCACGTGCAATGCTCGAACGTGACCGACGCGATCATGTCCCCGCCACCCATCCACGGCGGCATCGCCTCGAGCAGCGCCGCTTTGCCGTAGAGGACACCAATCCCGGTTGGCCCGTACAGCTTGTGGCCGGTGACCGCGAAGAAGTCGCAGTCGAGCGCGCGGACGTCGATCGGCATGTGATACGCCGCCTGGGCGCCGTCCACCACGACCACCGCGCCGGCGGCGTGCGCCTGACGAATGATCTCGGCCACCGGCGTCACCGTCCCGAGCGCGTTGGACAACGCCGAAATCGCGACGAGTTTCGTCCGCGACGTGAGCAGCCTGGCGAACGCCTCCAGGTCCAGCTCGCCGCTGTCGAACATCGGGATCACCCGCAGCGCCGCGCCCTTCTCGGCCGCGAGCATGTACCACGGCACGATGTTCGAGTGGTGCTCGATCGCCGAGACCAGGATCTCGTCGCCGGCCTTGATGTTGGCCCGGCCCCAGGTCTGGGCGACGAGGTTGATGCTCTCGGTGGCGTTGCGAGTGAAGACGATCTCCCGCGGCTCGGCAGCGCCGAGAAACCGCGCGATCGACGCGCGGGCCTGCTCGTACTGATCCGTCGCTTTGCCACTCAGGTAGTGCACGCCTCGGTGCACGTTGGCGTTGCTCGACGTGTAGTACTCGGTGAGCGCATCGAGCACCGCACGCGGCTTCTGGGTCGTCGCCGCGTTGTCAAGATAGACGAGCGGCTTGCCGTGGACCGAGCTCGCGAGAATGGGAAAATCGGCCCGGATCGTCTCGACGTCGAACGAAATGGCGATCGCCATGGTCATCGGCCCTTGTCGTGCTCCGCCAGATCGCGCTCGAGCTGCCGGAACAGCTCGCGCTCGACCTGCGTCCGCAGGTGCGGAATGGAAATGCGCTCCAGCACCTCGCCGGCATAGGCGTGAATCAGCATGTCGCGGGCGTCCTTGGCATTGAGGCCGCGGGCGCGCAGGTAGAACAGCGCCTCCTCGTCGAGCTGCCCGACCGCCGCTCCGTGCGTGCACTTCACATCGTCAGCAAAGATCTCGAGCTGCGGGTTCGAGTTGATCGTCGCCTCGTCGGACAGCAGCAGCGCCCGGTTGGTCTGCTTCGAGTCGGTCTTCTGGGCGTCGAGGCGGACGATGATCCGGCCGTTGAAGACGGCCTTGGCCTTGCCGTCCAGGATTCCCTTGTAGAGCTCGTGGCTGGTGCAGTTCGGCTGCGCGTGATCGATGGTGGTGTGGTTGTCGACAAGCGAGGTGCCGTCCACCAGGTAGCAGCCGTCCAGGTCGACGTGCGCGCCCTGGCCGTCCAGAACGGCGACGGCGTCGTTACGGGTGAGCCGGCCGCCGACCGTTATCGTGCGCAGCTTGAACGACGCGTCCTTTGCGGCTTTCACGTGCGCGTTGCTGACCAGGAATGCGCCCTCGGTCCCGCGCTGATCGAGGCAGCAACTGACGATCGCCCCCTCGCCGAGGTTCGCCTCGATCACCGCATTGGTGAAATGGGCCTCGCCGGCGGTGGTCAGGAAACTGATCGCGACATCCGCCTGGCTGCCGGGCGCCGCCGCAATCAGCACACGGGGATGGATCATCGAGCGGTTCGTGCCACCGGTGATGATTACAACGTGCACTGGCGGTTCGATCGCCGCGCCCTTGCGAACCGAAATCAGCGCGCCGTCTTCGAGGAATGCCGTGTTGAGCGCCGCGAATGGCTGCCCTTCAAACGGCTGCTGGCCGAGCAGCGAGCACTCGGGCGCTCCGGAGGCAATCGCAGCCGCGAGGCTTCCGATCTTGAGCCCGATTGGAACGTGGGTCAGATCCGACAGCTCCGGCACGAAGCGGCCGTTCAAGAGCACCAGCCGGACGGAGCCGGGCACGGACACCCGCGACACCATCGACGGGGCGTTCGTCGGCATGCCTTCGGCGAGCTTGAACGGGGTCGTCGCGATCGGCGAGACGTTGGTGAAGCGCCACTCCTCCTGGCGCGTGGTCGGAAAGCCGGACTGCTCGAACGCGTCCCGCCCGCGCGACCGCAGCGTCTTCAACCACGCCGGCGCCACATCGCCGCGGCCCTTCGCGAATCGGTCCAGCTCGGTGACGTAGGTGTCTTGCCCTTCAGCCACTGAAGACATCGATTCAGCTCCTGGCCCCGGCAGCCACGTCCTCGAGCCAGCCGTAACCCTTTTCCTCGAGCTCGAGCGCGAGCTCGCGGCCGCCCGACTTCACCAGCCGTCCCTCGCTCAGCACGTGCACGAAGTCGGGGACGATGTAGTTGAGGAGCCGCTGGTAGTGGGTGACCACGATGAACGCGCGCTCGTCGCTGCGCATCGCGTTGACGCCCTGCGACACGATGCGGAGCGCGTCGATGTCGAGGCCCGAGTCGGTCTCGTCGAGAACCGCCACGACCGGCTCGAGGACGGCCATGTGGAAGATCTCGTTGCGCTTCTTCTCGCCGCCGGAGAACCCCTCGTTGACGGAGCGCTGCAGCATCGCCTGATCGATGTCGAGCAGCCTCGCCTTCTCCTTCACGAGCGCCATGAAGTCCATGGCATCGAGGTCGTCGAGGCCGCGCTCCTTGCGCACGGCGTTGAGCGCCGCCTTGAGGAAGTAGGCATTGTTCACGCCAGGAATCTCGACCGGGTACTGGAAGGCCATGAACACGCCCTTGCGAGCGCGCTCGTCGGCGGCCATCTCGAGCAGATCCTCCCCGCGGTAGAGCACGCGGCCGCCCACCACCTCGTAGCCGGGATGGCCGGCCAGGGCGCGGGCGAGGGTGCTTTTGCCCGAGCCGTTCGGCCCCATGATGGCGTGGACTTCGCCGGGGTTCACTTCGAGAGAAATACCGCGGAGAATCAGCTTGTCCTCCGCCTTCACCTGCAGGTTCTGAATGCTCAGCAACGACATGTCTACCCCACCGACCCTTCGAGCGAAATTCCAAGCAGCTTCTGGGCTTCGACCGCGAACTCCATCGGCAGCTCGCGGAACACTTCCTTGCAGAAGCCGCTGACGATCAGGTTGATCGCGTCTTCCTTCGAGATCCCCCGCTGCTCGCAGTAGAAGATCTGGTCCTCGCCGATCTTCGAAGTCGATGCCTCGTGCTCGACCTTGGCTGACGTGTTCTTGATCTCGAGGTACGGAAACGTGTGCGCGCCGCAGCGGTCGCCGATGAGCAGCGAGTCGCACTGCGAGTAGTTGCGCGCGTTGGCGGCGTTCTTGCCGATCTTGACCGCGCCGCGATAGGTGTTCTGGCCGCGGCCGGCGGAGATGCCCTTCGAGACGATCGTGCTGCGGGTGTTTTTCCCCAGGTGGATCATCTTCGTGCCGGTGTCGGCCTGCTGGAAGTTGTTGGTCACGGCGACCGAGTAGAACTCGCCGACCGAATCGTCGCCCTGGAGGATGCAGCTCGGGTACTTCCACGTGATCGCGGAGCCAGTCTCCACCTGGGTCCAGGTGATCTTGCTGCTCCGTCCCTTGCACATCCCGCGCTTGGTGACGAAGTTGTAGATGCCGCCGACGCCGTTCTTGTCGCCGGGGTACCAGTTCTGGACCGTCGAGTACTTGATGGTCGCGTCGTCGAGCGCGACGAGCTCGACCACCGCGGCGTGCAGCTGGTTCTCGTCACGCTTCGGCGCGGTGCAGCCTTCGAGGTAGCTCACCGACGCGCCTTCCTCGCAGACGATCAGCGTGCGCTCGAACTGGCCCGTGTCCTTGGCGTTGATGCGGAAGTAGGTCGAGAGCTCCATCGGGCACTTCACGCCCTTGGGCACGAAGACAAAGCTGCCGTCACTGAACACCGCGGCGTTGAGCGCCGCGAAGAAGTTGTCGGTGTGCGGCACCACCGAGCCGAGGTACTGCCGGACCAGGTCGGGATGGTGCTTCACCGCCTCAGAGAACGAACAGAAGATGATGCCCAGCTCGCCAAGCTTCTTCCGGAACGTCGTCGCCACCGATACCGAGTCGAACACCGCGTCTACCGCGACGCCGGCGAGCATCTGCTGCTCGATCAGCGGAATGCCCAGCTTGTCGAACGTGGCCCGGATCTCCGGGTCCACTTCGTCCATGCTGTTCAGCTTCTTCTTCTCCTTCGGGGCCGCGTAATACGAAATCGCCTGGTAGTCGACCTTGTCGTAGGTGACGTTCTGCCAGGTCGGCTCGGACATCTTCAGCCACGCACGGTAACTGCGCAGCCGCCATTCCAGCAGCCACTCCGGCTCCTCTTTCTTGGCCGAGATGAGCCGGACGATGTCCTCGTTGAGCCCCTTGGGCGCGATGTCCTGCTCGATTTCGGTGACGAACCCGTACTTGTATTCGGTATTCGCCAGTTGTTCGATGACTTCGGTCGACGTTGACATGACGGGTTCTCGTGGTTCTCGGGGTTCTCGAAGTTCTCGGGGTTCTCGAAGTTCTCGAGGTTCTAAACCGAGAACGATTCGCCGCAGCCGCAGGTGCTCTTCGCGTGCGGGTTGCGGAGCGTGAAATTCGTGGCCATCAGGTTGTCCTCGTCGAAGTCGAGAACGGTGCCGTCGAGCAGCTTCAGGCTGCGCGGATCGACGAAGACCTTGGCGCCGCCAGGGCCTTCGAAGACCTGATCTGTGGCGCGCGGGCCGCCGTCGAACGCAAAGGTGTACGCGAAGCCCGAGCAGCCGCCGGCCTTGACGGCAATTCGCAGACCGCCGCGATCGTGCTCCTGTTTCGCCAACTGGCGCGTGATGACGCGCGCCGCGCTCTCGGTGATCTCAATCATGACGTTCGTCCTGCCTTCTGCCGGCGTCGCGCACCGCATGCCGGGCCGCGTCAACGGCCACGGCCGCGACGTGGACCCGCTCCTCGGGCAGTTGCAGGTGCTGCACGACCCGCTCCGGCGTCACCAGCCCTGCCTCGGCGAGGCTGGCGCCTTCCAGCCACTCGGCCACCAACCCGGTCGCCGCGATGGCCGCACTGCACCCGAACACCTTGAAGCGGGCGGCGACAATGCGCCCCTGCTCCACCCTGACCTGGATGCGGGCGAAGGTGCCCGCGTCCATCGAACCTGCCTCGCCGGTGCCGACCTCCGGCGCGTCCGGCAGCACGCCGACGCGCTGCGGGTTGCGCACCCGGTCGAGCACGGCCGCGGAATACGCCATCGCTAGCCTCGCACTCCCGCAGACGCCCGGGCCGCCGGCGCCATTGCCCGCAGGTGCCCGACGACCTCCGCGACGTGCGTGACGGCCTGGTCGACGTCCTCAGCCGTCGTGCCGCGGCCGAGACCGAAGCGAAGCGAGGACAGCGCGGCATCCCGCGGCAGGCCGAGCGCCAGGAGCGCGTGCGACGGTTCCGCGGAGAGACATGCCGCCCCGCTCGACACGGCGATCTCGGTCAGTCCGAGCAGGAGCGTTTCACCTTCGACGCCGGCGACGTGCACGTTCAAATTGCCGGGCAGCCGAGGCGCCATCGCACCGTTCAGCGAGACCTCGCCCACCCTTTCGCGGAGCCCGGCCCAGAGACGATCCCGCAGGCCCTCGAGCCGCGCCGCCTCGTCGGCGATCTCGCCGGAAGCAACCGCGCACGCCGCGCCGAACCCGACGATCCCCGGCACATTCAGGGTGCCGCCGCGAAGGCCTCGCTCCTGCTCGCCTCCGGTGACCACGGGCCGCATACGCTTTTCCACACCGCGCCTGACGAACAGCGCGCCGACGCCCTTCGGGCCGTACAGCTTGTGAGCGCTGAACGACGCGAGATCCACGCCAAGCGCGTGAACGTCCACGGGCAGCTTGCCAAGCGCCTGGACCGCGTCGGTGTGCACGAGCGCGCCGTGCGCGTGGGCGATGTGAACGATCTCGGCGAGCGGCTGCACGACACCGATCTCGTTGTGCGCCAGCATCGCCGTGACGAGCGCCGTCTGCGGTCCGACGACAGCGGCAACCGCACCGGCCTCAACGATCCCGCCGGGCGGCACTGCCAGTTCCGTCACCTGCCAGCCCGACTCGACAAGACGAGCGACCGGCGCGAGCACCGACTTGTGCTCGGTGACGAGCGTGACGACGTGACGTCGATCCTGCGGCGCTGCAGCGGCAACACCGGCAATGGCCAGGTGGTTGGCTTCGGTTGCGCCGCTCGTGAAGATCACTTCGCGCGCGTCGGCGCCCATGAGCGCGGCCGCTTGCTTGCGGGCCTTTTCCACGGCGTCGTGGGCCTGCCAGCCGGCATGGTGCGTCCGGCTTGACGCGTTGCCGAACACCTCGGTGAAGTACGGCCGCATCGCCTCGAACACCCGCGGATCGACCGGGGTCGTTGCGTGATGATCCAGGTAGATCACCTAGCTCTCCCCCGCCGGCGCGACGAAGACCAGGCGCGACACCTTTGGCGCGGGCGGCGTCGGGGGCGTCGTAGGGTCGGCAGCCAGTTCGGCCACCGAAACCGTGGTTAGCGTCTCGAGGATGCGGTTCTTGATCTTCCAGAGCGGGTCGCGGATGCTGCAGGTCGTGTACTGCCCGCACGCGTGATCGTCCGGCGAACACGCGGTGACCGTCACCGGTCCGTCCACCGCCTGGATGACATCGGCCACACTGATGCTGCCCGCAGGACGCGCCAGCCGATACCCGCCCCGAGTCCCCTGGACCGACAGCAGCAGCCGCGCCCGGACGAGGCGCTGCAGGACCTTGGCGAGCAGTTCGAGCGGGATCGAGTAGGCCTCCGACATCTCCCGCGCGCTGGCCGCCGCGCCGTCCGAGCGGGTGGCCAGGTGCTTCATCGACATCAGCGCGTAATCGGATTTCTTGGAGAGTCTGAGCATGGGTCGGCCTGGAAATACGACCGTGACAGTCCTAGTTTAGTCCTCGATATCGGACTCCGCAAGTCGGCATTAGGCCGCGGCGCCGCCGGAGCCTCATCGATGGCGGCTGGCGCGGCGGGCGCCCCTTCGCGGCGTAGGCCGCCTTCGGCGTACAGGTGCCTCGCTTCGCTCGGCGTGGGACAAAACCGACGGAGTGCCCCGGTGCCTCCTACGGCCGAAGGCCGCCCGACGCGCAAAGCGCGGCCGACCGCCGAAGGCGGCCTACGGCGAGACCTGCCGTCGCGAAACCCGGCAGGTCGAGCCGCCTAATACTTCGGCTGGGTCGGGTCCACCTCGTCACTCCACCGGAGGATGCCGCCCGTGAGGTTGACGACGCGCTCGAAGCCGACGCTGCGAAGGAACGACGCAGCTTTGGCGCTGCGGACACCCGACCGGCACTGGCAAACGACGAGCTGGTTCTTGTCAATCTCGCCGTACCGCTGGGGCACTTCGCCTAATGGGATCAGAACCGCCCCATCGATGCGGGCAATCTGCCACTCCTGCGGCTCGCGGACGTCGACGATGACCAGCTTGTCGCCGCGGTCCAACGCTGCCTTCAGCTCCCTGGGAGTCATGTCCGTCGCCGAGGCTGAGCTGTCACCACTTTCCGAAGTCGCGCTGCCAACAGGGGACGTGACACCGCTCGGCACTCCGCAGAACTGCTCGTAGTCGATCAGCGCGTGGAGCGTCGGATGATCTCCGCAGACCGGGCAATCGGGGTCTCGGCGCAGCTTCAGCTCGCGGAAGCGCATCCGGAGCGCGTCGTAAATCAGGAATCGTCCGATGAGCGGCTCGCCGTTACCCAGGATCAGCTTGATGGCCTCGGTAGCCTGAATCGTCCCGATGATGCCTGGCAGGACACCGAGCACACCCGCTTCGGCACAGCTCGGCACCAGCCCCGGCGGCGGCGGCTCTGGATAAAGGCAGCGATAGCAGGGCCCACCCTTGGTCGCGAACACCGACGCCTGCCCTTCGAACCTGAAGATGCTGCCGTAGGCGTTTGGCTTTCCGAGCAGCACGCACGCGTCGTTCACGAGATAGCGCGTCGGGAAATTGTCGGTGCCGTCGAGGATGACGTCATACGGCCTGAACAACTCGAGCGCATTCGACGACGAGAGCGCGACTTCGTGGGCGACCACCCGCACGTTGGGATTCAGCGAACGGATGCGATCCGTCGCCGAAGCCAGCTTCGAGCGGCCGACGTCCGGCGTCCCGTGCAGCAGCTGCCGCTGCAGGTTGCTGAGATCGACGACGTCGAAGTCCACGAGACCGATCGTGCCGACGCCGGCGGCGGCCAGGTACATCGCAGCCGGTGAACCGAGACCGCCGGCGCCGATGCAGAGCACCTTGGCGGCCTTGAGCTTCTTCTGCCCCTCCATCCCGACTTCCGGCAGGATCAGGTGACGGCTGTAGCGGCGCACCTCGTCGGCCGACAACGCCGGCGCGGCCGGCGCCTCGACGCCGACGCCTCCCGCCACGGACGGAATGATGCTCACGACGTCACCGCTCTTGAGCGGCGTTGCTTCCTTCTGGAGGTAGCGGATGTCCTCGTCGTTGACGTAGACGTTGACAAAGCTGCGCAGCCGGCCGTCGCCGTTATAGAGGTGCTGCTTCAACCCGCCGTACCTGGTGGTCAATCCCTGAAGCAATTCGCCCACCGTCTGCCCATCCACTTCGACCGCGTCCAGCTTCTCGGTGAAGGGGCGCAGCGGTGTCGGGATCAGGATCTTCGTTGCCATGTCAGCAGCTCTCCAGGGTCGTCACCAGGTTCAGCAATTCCGGTTCGAACGCCGACCGGTCCGCGGCCAGCCTCCACGAGGTCAAGTCGCCCGGCTCGCCGCTCATTACCGAAAGGATGACGTACATGAATACCGGCCAGGCGTGATCGAGATCGTACTGCGACGGCCGGGCCGGATGATCGGGGTGCGAGTGATAGAACCCGAGCAGCTCCTGCCCCGTCGCGTTCGCACGCTCTTCGGCGGATCGGTAGTCGGCCGGACGAATCAGGAATCGCCGGCGAGGGCCTTCTTCGGTCGTGTTGGGCAGCGCCCAGGCTTCCACGATGGTGCCGTCGCGGCCGAGCAGCGCGCCGCAGCACTCGTGCGGATAGGCCTCGGCGCCGTGGTCGCGAATCGCCTCGACGACACCTGGACCAAAAGTCGACGCGACGCTCACACCCCCTCCCACATCCGGTCCGAGAGGTAGCGCTCGCCGCCGTCGCAAAGTATCGTCACGACCACAGCAGGTGGCTCGGCAACCGCGAGCGCAGCGACGACGTTCGCCCCTGAGGAGATTCCCACGAGGAGGCCTTCCTCCCGCGCCAGTCGCCGGGTCATCGCGATCGCAGCGTCCGTGTCGACCCGGACGTCGCGGTCGGCAAGGCTGGGGTCGTAAATACCCGGGACGATAGCGGTATCCATGTGCTTCAGCCCTTCGATGCCGTGCAGGGGGCCGTCGGGCTGCACCGAGGCCAGCACCACATCGCCGCCGCTCTCCCGCAGTCGCCTGGCGACGCCGACGAACGTGCCGCTGGTCCCAAGCCCGGCCACGAAATGCGTCAGCTTCCCGCCGGCCTGCTCGAGAATCTCGGGACCGGTCGTGTCGTAGTGGGCTCGCCAGTTGAGCGGGTTGTTGTACTGGTCCGGGTAGAAATAGGCGCCGGGATCGGCCTGGTAGAGCCGGCGGGCCTCGCGAATCGCGCCATCCGACCCTTCGAGCGGATTGGTCAGGACGAGATCCGCACCGTAGGCCCGCAGCATCCGTTTGCGTTCCCCGGTGACGTTATCCGGCACGCACAGGCGGACGCGAACGCCAAGTGCGGCCCCGAACATCGCGTAGGCAATACCGGTGTTGCCGGACGTGGCATCGAGCAGAATTTTGTCGGGCGAGAGCGCGCCGCTGGCCAACCCTTCCAGGATCATCCGGCGGGCCGGCCGGTCCTTCACCGAGCCGCCGGGGTTCGCGAACTCGGCCTTGGCGTACAACTCGATGCCGGGACGGTCCTGCTCGATCCGATGGAGACGGATGAGCGGCGTCCGTCCGACCAGGTCAAACAAGGGCCCAATCTGGGCGGTAGCCGACGCTGCGGACGTCATGTGGGAAGGCCCGAAATCGGGGACATTGTTAGCAAATCACGGAGGGAGCAGCGTCGCAACAAAAATCCGACCGTTGCAGTCGGAAATCGAAATGATGTCAGGAATGCATCGACGACCTCAGCATTAACGAATCGCTGCGGTCAGCGTCACGGTCGCTCGTATCTCGATTTCGCCCTCCGCAACCGGCGTTCCAGGAGCCGGCGCAGCGTCGGCCGTCGCCATCCTGAACTCCTGCGCCGGCCGCATCATCGGCGGCTGCATCGTCTCGTCGATGCGCACCACCCGATCGATGCTCCGTTTCGCGCCAGCCGCGGCCGCCTCGGCCCGCGCCAAGGCATCGGCCACGGCGCGAGTGAGGGCCTCGCGCTCGGCCTGCGCGCGCTGCTTGAGCTCGAACTGCAGCCCCTGAATCGACGTGGCGCCTGAAACGACCGCGGCATCGAGCACATCCGCCAGCTTTCCGAGCTCGTCGACGCGGACTTCGACCACGTTCCTGGCCAGGTAGCCGCGAGGTGTCTGCCGCCCGCCGCTGTAATCGAACTCCTGCTGCAGCGAGACGACCAGCGTCCGGACCGCATCTTTCGGGATGCCCACCGCAGCAACCTTCTGAAGAACGGCGTCCATGGCGGTCGCGTTCGCCGACTGCGCCTCCTTCGGCGCGCGGGAGCGAGACTCTGCGCCGACTCGAACCAGCGCGCGATCGGGCGCCATGCGGACCGTCCCTTCTCCGTGCACGACGACGACCGGGACCTCCGGTCCTGGCGGGGTTTGCGCCGATCCGACGGCAGCAGCGGCGAGAACCAACACGGCAGCAACGATCACACGCGGCATGGATTGCGCTCCTTCACCCCGAGTAGACCACACGGAAGCCGACGCTGTAGGCGTAGGTATCGGGCGGGACCGTGTGGCGATGGGCGCAGCGCAGCTGCTTGACGTCGTGCGTCACCCACGACCCGCCGCGCAGTACGCGGAACACGCCCTGGGCCGGTCCGCGGGGATTCCGCTCGTCGCCATCCCGGTAGGCCTCGGCGCCGTACCAGTCGGCCACCCACTGCCACACGTTGCCGGCCATGTCGTAGAGCTCGAACCCGTTTGGCGGATAGCTGCCCACCGGTCGCGTGCCGCGATGACGCTTCAGGGCCGGCTCGGTGAGGAAGTTCGCCCGCGACGAGTCGATCTCGTCGCCCCACGGGTAGCGCTTCTGCTCCAGGCCGCCGCGCGACGCGCGCTCCCATTCGGCCTCGGTCGGCAATCGAACGAGCTGGCCGATCCGCCCGCTCAGCCATCGGCAGTACGCCATCGCGTCGCCGTGGGTCACGAGCGTTACCGGATGGCGGCCGCGCTCGCGCGGCGGCTCGCCGCTGCGCCAGACGTACGGCGCGGCCAGCTCGCGAAACGGCAGCTCGTGCTGTGAGGTGACGACCAGCGGCAGATCGCGGAGCGATGGGGCCGGGTGTCCGGTTTCGTGCACGAACACCGAGTACTGGTCGACCGTGATCGCGTGGACCGAGACGTGGAAGGCGTCGATCTGAACCGATCGCGGGGGCCGCTCATCCTCGCCTCCCTCGAGCGATCCCATCGTGAACCGTCCGCCTGGGATCGCCGCGAATCGAGGCAGCAGTTCCTCGCCCATGCCAGCGGCACAGTATACTTTCCGGTCGTGAAACTCGAACAGTTCGCGATGGAGCGGATGCAGTCCACATGGGAGAACCTGGTGGACTACAACCTGTCGGAGAGTGGCGTCCGCGCGCTCTCGCCGCGCGAGCTGCTCGAGGATGGCGCCGCGCTCGACGCGCTGCTCGATCAGGCGCTGGTCTACACGCAGTCGAACGGGACGATTCCACTACGCGAGAAGATTGCCGCGCTGTATCACGGCGCCACGCCGGATCACATCCAGGTGACCAACGGCGGCTCCGAAGCCAACTACATCACCAGCTGGCGACTCATCGAGCCCGGCGACGAAGTGGTGATGCTGCTGCCGAACTACATGCAGACCTGGGGCGTCGTCCGGGCGTTCGGCGCGACGGTACGCGAGTGGTACCTGGTCGAGGATCGGCAGGCCGGCCGATGGCGGGTGGACCTCACCGCCCTCGATGAGTTGATCACCAGCCGCACGAAGCTCATTGTCATCTGCAACCCGAACAACCCAACCGGCGCGCGCCTGACAGAGGCGGATCTGAACGGCATCGCGCGTGCCGCCGATCGCGTCGGCGCCTGGGTGCTGTCGGACGAGATCTACCGCGGCGCCGAGCTCGACGGCGTCGAGACACCATCGATGTGGGGGCGCGGCGAGCGTGTCATCGTCACCAACGGCCTGTCGAAGGCGTACGGGCTGCCCGGATTGCGGATCGGCTGGATCGTCGGCGCGCCGGCACTCGTCGCCTCGACGTGGTCGTACCACGACTACATCACGATCGGCCCGGGTGCGCTCAGCGACCGGATGGCCCAGGCCGCGCTCGTGCCCGCGCGGCGACAGCGCCTCCTGGAGCGGACGCGCGGCATCCTGCGCGCGAACCTTCCGCTGCTCGAGAAGTGGCTGCGGGCGCACGGCGGATTCTTCTCCTGGACATCGCCCGAAGCCGGCGCGATCTGCTACGTGCGCTACGAGCACACGATCAACTCCGTCGACCTGGTCAATCGACTGCGCGAAGAGAAGAGTGTCCTGCTCGTGCCCGGCGATCACTTCGGCATGGACCGCTACCTGCGAATCGGCTACGGCGAACCGCCGGAGTACGTCACCGCCGGCCTCCAGCGCGTCCACGACCTGCTCGAAGCGCTCGACCCTGCCGGCGTGCCGCGGCCATGACCGCACCGGAGCTCGCGCTCGTCCTGGTGGGCTTCGGCCACGTCGGACGTCGGTTCCTGCGATTGCTGGACGAAGTCGCCGAGCGCCTCGATTTCGAGTGGCGGGTGGTCGCGATCAGCACGCGGCGGCACGGGTCGGTCGTGGACGCCGACGGTGTGGACGTAGATCGCGCTCTCTCGCTGGTCGAATCGGGTCAGCCGCTCGGCCGGCTCGATTCGGAGCCGCGAGAGCGAAGCGGGCTGGACGTGATCCGCCAGGTCGTGCGGCTGCTCCCCGACGAAGCGGCGGAGGGCCGGCTGGTGCTCGTCGAATCCACGATCCTCGACATCGACCGCGGCGAACCGGCGCTCTCGCACGTTCGCGCCGCGCTCGAGGCGCAGATGCACGTCGTCACCGTGAACAAGGGGCCGGCGGCGTTCGCCTACGACGAGCTGGAATCGCTTGCCGAGGCCATCGACCGGGAGTTCTATTTCGAAGGCGCGGTCATGGACGGCGTTCCGGTGTTCAACCTGGTTCGCGAGACGATGCCGGCGGTGCGGGTGGATGGCTTCCGCGGCGTGATCAACACGACGTCGAACTTCGTCCTGTCGGCGCTCGAGCAGGGACAGCCGCTCGACCAGGCGGTCCGCGAGATGCAGGCTCGAGGCATCGCCGAAGCGGATCCGTCGCTCGACCTCGACGGCTGGGACGCTGCGGCCAAGACTGCCGCTCTGGTGAACGTGCTGATGGCCGGCAGCATTACGCCGCACCAGGTGCAGCGCACCGGCATCTCCGAAGTACGGGCCGGCGACGTGAAAGCGGCGCTGGCCAGCGGCCGGCGGATCCGGCTGGTCGCGCGTGCCGGCCGGCACGACGGCTCGCTGACCGCGAGCGTCGAACCCGAGTTGCTGACTGCGGACGATCCGCTGGCGGGACTCGCCGATACCGCGAACGCGTTGTATCTCACGACCGATTTGCTGGGAGAGATCGGAATCGTGCAGCGCTCGGGCGATCTGACCCAAACCGCATACGCGCTGCTGAGCGACATCTCCCGCATCAGCCTCAGGCTGAGGGACTGGACCGAACGATGAGCGGACCGTTGTCTGGTGTGACCGTGCTCGACTTGACCCGGGTGCTGTCGGGGCCCTACTGCACGATGGTCCTCGCCGATCTCGGCGCGCGCGTGATCAAGATCGAGCACCCAGGCAAGGGAGACGACACACGGCACTGGGGCCCGCCGTTCCTCGGCGCCGAGAGCGCGTATTTCCTCAGCATCAATCGCAACAAGGAAAGCGTCACCGTTGACTTCAAGCACCCCGAGGGCCGGACCGTCCTCGAGCGGCTGCTCGATCGCGCCGATGTCCTCGTCGAGAACTTCAAGCCGGGCACGCTCGACCGCGCCGGCTTCTCGTGGGACATCGTCCATGCGCGCTGGCCCCGCGTCGTCTATGCCTCCATCTCCGGTTACGGGCAGACCGGCCCACGCCGGAACGAGCCCGGCTACGACGCCGTGATTCAGGCCGAGGGCGGGCTGATGAGTGTCACCGGCGAGAGCGACGGGCCCGCCTATCGCCTTGGGGTGGCGATCTCCGACATCGTGGCCGGCCTCTTCACGGCGCAAGGCGTGACCGCGGCACTGTTCGCGCGCGGGGGGACCGGCGCCGGGCAGCGCGTGGACATCGGGATGCTCGACACGACTGCCGCACTTCTCACCTACCAGGCTGGTAACTACTTCGCGAGCGGCCAGGCGCCCGGCCGGCTTGGCAACCGCCACCCGACGATCGCGCCCTATGAGACGTTCCCGACCTCGGATGGCGAGATGGTCGTCGCGGTCGGCAACGATGCAATCTGGCGCCGGTTCTGCCCCGCGATCGAGCGGCCTGAGCTGGCCGAGGACCCCAGGTTCCGCACCAACAAGGATCGGCTCGCACACTACGGCGAGCTGCGGGCGGTGCTGGAAAGCGCCATCGCCACGCGGAGCCGCGCCGAATGGACGGCGCGCTTCCACGCGGCGAGCGTGCCCTGTGGCTCGGTGCGGGACGTCGCCGAAGTGCTCGCCGATCCACACCTGCACGCTCGCGAAATGATCGGCACGCTGCCGCACGCGACGCTCGGCCCGACACGTGTGATCAATACGCCAATCAAGCTGTCGGACACTCCGGGGGAACTCAGGACCGCGCCGCCTACTCTCGGGCAGCACACCGACGCGGTGCTCGCCGAACTCGGCTACGATCCGCAGATGGTGGCCAGCCTCAAGACTTCTGGAGCAATTTGACCGTGCCCGACGTCGCCCAGATCCGCAAGCGCATCCAGAAAGCCATCGAACAGGCACGCCGCGAGGCGGCCGACCGTCGATCGCTCGTTCACGACGCGCAGAAGGCCTACGACGAATTCCTCGAGACGCGAGCGATTCCGGCGTTCCGATCGGTTGCGGTGGTGCTCAAGTCGGAGGGCCTGTCGTGGGAGGTCATGACTCCGTCGGGCGAAGTTCGCCTCGTTCCGGATCGGCGCCGGGACGAGTCCATCGCGCTCAGCTTCGATGCGACCGCTGAACCGCCGCAGCCGACGGTCAACGTCACCCGCGGGCGCGGCAGCCGCGTCGTCCACCTCGAACGGCCGGTGAAAGCGGGCACGCCGTCATCGGCCGCCTTGACCGAGGACGACGTGGTCTCGATGCTGATCGAAGAACTGCGGCCCTGGCTCGAGTAGTCAGCCTTCGGCCTCGATCGAGCTGACGTCGACCCCCGCCATCCGCAGGCGTGCAATCAGCAGTTCGGCATCGGGCGCCTTTCGGACCGCTTCCCGGATGTCAACGACGCCTGCATGAACGTACTCGACGAGGGCATCGACGAGTGGGGCCATGCCGCGCGAACCAGCGCCCAGCGGCGCGGCGAGGCCGGCGAGATCGCCGTCAGCGAGGATGCGCGCCACCGGGCGCGTGCCGCTCAACAGCTCGCGGGCTGCAATCCGTCCACCGGTGGCCTTCCTGAGCAGGAGCTGGGCGACCGCTCCACGGAAACAGCGCGCCAGCGCCGCGCGAGCCGATTGACGCTGGTCGGCGGGCACGAGCTCGATCAGCCGCTGGACTGCGGCGACGCCTGACGGAGCATCAATCGAGGCAATGACCAACCGATCCTGAGCGGCGGCCTCGATGGCGATCTGCGCCATCTCGCCGCTGTCGACACCTTCGATGACGAGCACGTCCGGTGCTTCGCGCAGCGCGGCTCGCGCGGCGGCAGCGGCCCGCGCCGCGTCGCGCCCGACCTCCCGCTGGCTGATCAGCGCCTCGCGGTTCGTGTGCTGCACGTGAATCTGCGGTTCGAGGGTGATGATGTAGTCGGCGCGCTGCTGGTTGAGGATGTCCACGAAAGCCGCCACCATCGCGGCCTCGTCGTTGGCGGGTCCGCCCGCCACCAGAATCAGACCGTCTGGTTCCGTCGCCAGGCGCCGAACGTCCGCGCTCAGCTGGAGATCGTCGGCCGTGGTCGCACGCAGGAACGCGAAGTGGAAGTTCGCGCCGGGCCCGCGCTGATCGCGGAACGTGGAGCAACGGATACGCCCGACGTCGGCGAGCTCGATCAACCATTCGGCTGGATCACCACGGCGCACGGTGTCGCGCCACGGCTCGGGCGTGACGTCGGCAATCAGCGTCTCGGCGTCGGCGGGCAGCAGCGGCGTCTCTTCGGCCAGCGGCCGCACGTTGCCGCCGACCCGCACGTAAGGCCGGGACTGCGAGACCAGGAACAGCTCGGACGCGCCGGCGGCATCGGCAGCGCGGAGCAGCCGGTCGATTCCGGTAGAGCGCGAGGGCGGCGCCGCGGAGCGCGACGGCACTTCGATCCGCACCGTTCGGGTGACCGGCGCATCCGGAACGCTTGTGCCGTTTTCGGCGGCGATAGGCGCGGCTGGGGGTGCTGAAGGTGTCATAGGGCGCTCGTCGGCCGGGAGTCCGGCCTGGCGGACTGGTTCCATGGGGATGACCGGAGAAACAGACACGAGAACGGACGAACTCGAGCCGGCGGACGCGGCCAGCACGGGAAGCGCCGGAGAGGATTCCTCTCCGGACACGGCCAAGTCGGCATCGATGGATGCCGCTGGGACCGCGACGTCGGCGGTTCGATCGTCTTCGGCGTGCGATGCGCTGACGGGCTCGGCGTGCGGCTCGTCGTGGCTGGCTGGCGCCACGGCCTCGGCCGGTGGTTCCGGCGTTCCGACCGGCACCGCGCCGGCGTTCGATGCCATCAGTTCGGGCATGGCGATCGCTGCTGGCACGGCCGCCGGTTCCTCTGGTTCCGTCGCAGGGAGTTGCTCTTCTTGCGGCTGTGAAGCCGCAGACTCGGCGGCCGAATCTGCGTCGGCCTCGACCGCGTTGGGCTCGACTTGATCGATCGGCGCTTCGACCTGATCGGACGGCGAGGTGTCGCTCACTGCCACCGCTTCGGCGGCTGTATCTGCGGCGGGCTCAACGTGTGACGAGGGCGCCGTAATTTCCGTGCTGGCAGGCTCAGGTTCCGCCGGTGCGGCGGCCTCGATTTCGGCGAATTCAGTTTCGCTGTCGGTTGGTTCGGCAGTGACCGTCTCTGAGGCGCCTGCTTCGGCGGCGCCGGACACCGGGGCGTCCACGACGGCGGGTTCTGGTTGCTCGGCCGCCGGTTCATCCGCAGGCGCCGAAGCCTCGGCGGGAGCGCTTTCCTCGTCGGTCGCCGCCGCCTCGACTGAATCAACATCGCCAGCTTCCGACTCGGCGAGCGCCGGCGGCGCCGCCGCGGGCAGTTCGACCTCGGACGGTTGGGCCGTTCCCGAGGGGATTTCGGCAGTGGTTGCAGACGTCTCGCGGCGGCGGCGGATCTCAATCCAGATGTCGTCGCCGCTTCGTGCGGCCACCACGCTGAAGTGGTCGCTGCCACGCGAGGGCAGTGCATGTTCGACAGCGCCGAGTTCCTTCAGCGAAGACAACGCGTCGCCAGACAGCAGCTGTCCGAGCATCCCGACCATCGCGCTGAGGTTCATGCCGTGGGTCGAGAGATCGATGGTCCGCGGGCCGGATACGACGATCGGGCGTTCGCCCACGTGCATGACGAGCGCGTCGCCGTCGGCGCGCACCATTGCGGAAAGTAGAGAGTCGACGAGAGCCACTGCCAAACTTGTCATCGGCCGGTGGTCACCCGGTCGATAGAGGATGAGCGGGTCGCGCGGTGCAGCGACATGAGACCGAAGAGCAACGGGATGGCGCGCACATCCGTGAACCCGTGTGTAACCAGTTTCCGGGCCACGCCCGCCGCCCCGGGGTATCGCCGGATCGACGCCGGGATGTAGCGGTAGGTGTCGGGGTCACGGTGCAGCAGCCATCCGAGTGCGCCGCCAACCGCGGTGAGGTAAGCGAGGAAGCAGGCCCTGACCACCCGCGACTCGGGCCGGTTGAAGTCCAGCGACAGCATTCGGCCACCCGGCCGCAGCACGCGGGCGATCTCGGCGAGCGCGACGTCGAGATCCGGCACGTTCCGCAAGCCGTACCCGGTGGTGACCACGTCCGCCGAGCCTGCGCGGAGCGGGAGCGCCGCCATGTCGCCGGCGAAGAACCGGATGCTGGCGGCTCGCGGGGCGGCCAGCACCAGCATGTCCAACGTCAAGTCGATCCCGAGGACAACGCGGGCGCCGGCGGCGGTGGCCAGGCGGGCAATATCGCCGGTGCCGCAAGCGAGATCCACGACGACGTCGCGCGGCGAAATCCGGGCTTCGCGGATCAGCCGGCGCTTCCAGCGACCGTCCTGACCGTACGACAAGACGCGCGTGATCAGGTCGTAACGAGGAGCAATCGTCGAGAAGAGGCGTGCGACGTAGCGCCGCTTGTTCTCCGGCGAGACGAACGCGGAATCCAGCGACACGCTGTCAGAACCCCAGGAAAGCGCGGGCCATCGCCGCGGTGGCGAAGGTGACGATGAAGGCCAGCACCAGCGGCATCACCGCGCCGATTGTCGCCCATTTGACGCTGAGCGTCTCCTTGTAGATGGTCACGATCGTCGTCGCGCACGGGTTGTGGAGGAGCGAGAAGAGCATGAGGTTCACCGCGGTGAGGAGCGTCCAGCCATGCTGGCCGATCAGCAGCGACCGCAGCTGGTCGAATCCCTGCATGTCGGTCATCATGCCCTCCGCCGTGTAGACCATCAGCATCGTCGGCACCACGATCTCGTTCGCCGGAATCGCGATGATGTAAGCCAGCAGGATGACCCCGTCGAGGCCAATCGCCCAGCCGAGCGGGTTGAGGCCGTTGGCGACGTGCGTGGCGAGGCTCGCTCCGCCGACGTAGATGTTCCCGAGGAGCCAGATGACTGCGCCGGCGGGCGCGGCGGTCATCATTGCCCGCCACAGGACGAACAGCGTGCGGTCGATTAGCGACGTGTAGAGGATCCGCAGGATGCCGGGCCGTCGATACGGCGGCAATTCCAGCGTGAATGCCGAGGCTTCGCCCTTGAGGATCGTCCGCGAGAGGACCCAGGACACCACGAGCGTGAAGACCACGCCAATCAGCACGATCGCGACCACCGAGCCGGCGGCCACCAACGACGCGACTGCCGGTGGAAATGCGGCCGCCACGAACACCGTGGCGAGCATGATCAGGGTCGGGAACCGTCCGTTGCACGGCACGAAGTTGTTGGTGAGGATCGCCACCAGCCGCTCGCGCGGCGAATCGATGACGCGCGTCGCAATCACTCCGGCCGCGTTGCAGCCAAAGCCCATTGCCATGCTGAGCGCCTGCTTGCCGTGCGCCCCTGCCTTCTTGAACAGGAAGTCCATGTTGAACGCGACGCGCGGCAGGTAGCCAAAGTCCTCGAGAATCGTGAAGAGCGGGAAGAAGATCGCCATTGGCGGCAGCATGACGCTGACGACCCAGGCCAGGCCGCGATAGACGCCGTGCCAGACGAACCCGGTGACCCACCACGGCGCGCCAAGCCGCTCGAATGTGTTGGCGGCAACGTTCTCGAACCAGAAGAACACGGTCGCGAGCATCTGCGAGGGCACGTTGGCGCCGACGATGGTCAGCCAGAACACGACCGCCAGCACGGCCAGCATCAAAGGCAGACCTAACGCGCGCGAGGTGACGATCCGATCGATGCGCTGATCGAGCGCGAGCGGGCCGGCGGCGCGATCGCGTACTGCGCGGCGGGTGATCCGCTCGACTTCGCCGTACAGCGAGGTGACGACTTCCTCGCGAAAGCCGGCCTGCAGCGAGCGGCGCAGCACCGCTGCCTCGCGGACGATGTCGGAGGGCGAGGCCGCGACCGGTTCGCTCACTGGGCCCCCTGCAGCGCGATCTTGCGGCTGAAGCGAAGATCCGGGGCCTGCTGGCGGGCAACCAGCTCGGCGAGCTGGCCGGTGGCGAGTGCCTCCTCGACCGCGGCATCGCCATCGAGCAGCCGGATCGCAATCCAGCGGGCGTTCGGCACTCCTGGCGCGGCCGATTCGATCAGCGGCACCAGGCGGGAGACGGCGCGCTCGAACTCGGGCGTTCCCCGCGATCGCAGCGGGGTCGTGGTGAGCTCGCCGGACGCGACTCCCGCCACGTCGGTCAGGAGAGCCATCATGTTCTCGCCGGTGCGCGCGACGATCGGCACGACCGGCACGCCGAGGTCGCGAGCCAGGCTGCGCGTGTCCACCTCGAGGCCGCGGCGCCGGGCTTCGTCCATGAGATTCGCGGCAACTACCACGCGATCGGTGATCTCCAGGACCTGGAGCACGAGGTACAGGTTGCGTTCGAGCGCGCTGGCATCGACGACCACCACCGTGCAGTCGGGACGGCCGAACAGCAGGAAGTTGCGCGCCACTTCCTCGTCCTGCGACGCGGACAACAGGGAATAGGTACCGGGAAGATCGACGAGCTTGTAACGAACGTTGGTGAACTGAAATGCGCCCTCGGCACGCGTGACCGTCTTGCCGGGCCAGTTGCCGGTGTGCTGTCGCAGTCCGGTGAGCGCGTTGAAGAGCGTGGACTTGCCCGTATTCGGGTTGCCCGCGAGCGCGACGGTGCGGTCGAAACCGCCGACCGCCTCGCCGAGGCGGGCCATCTCCGCATGGACCGGACAAGCTTCGCAGTTGTGAGTCGACATAAGTATTCGGATCAGCCCAGGGGTCAGGCGACCGCGCGTACGAGAATGCGCGCCGACTGATCGCGGCGCAGGGCGATCGTCGTTCCTCGAACCCGGTACGCTCGCGGGTCGCCCGCAAAGGTCGTCAGATCCGGGCGAACACGCGCCCCCGGCGTGAATCCCAGGTCGAGCAGCCGGCGGCGCATGAAGCCGCGGCACGCCGGGTCGAGCGCGACGATTTCTCCCAGCTGGCCGGGGGCAAGCTCCGACAGCTTCTGGACCGTCGTCGCGTTGTCTTCCGAGGGCAACGGTGCGGCTGATACGTGAACGTTACCGGCCAGGATCGGCGCCAGCACGTATTCCTGCTCTCCGTCGTGGACGACCAGGCGGGCGGGCGAGCTCTCTACGACGCGCACCCGCTGCCCGGGACGGAGTCCCAATGCCGAGATCTGGGCGAATGCGAGCGCCGGCTCGTCCTCGATGTGGACGATGCACGCCGGCTGATCCGCGGGCCACGCGCTGAGGGGCGTCGCAGAAACGGGACGCACCTCGCCCTCGCGGTTTGGAATGGGATCGCCGTGCGGATCGATTTCCGGGTGCCCCATGGCGGCTGAGAGTCGATCGGCGTCGGCTGGCGTCAGGTGGTGTTCGGCCCTCTCGGCCTGGGCATGGACCTGGCGCACGGGAACGCCTAGTTCATCGGTGAGATACAGCTCCCACAGCCGGTGGGCACGCACGATGTGCAGCGCCATGCGCTCACCGTCTGGTGTCAGCCTGAAGCTGTCGCCATTTGTCCGAACCAGGCGCTCTCGCTGGAGCCGTTCAAGGAGTACCAACAGGGCGCGGTCGCTCGTGCGCAGCGCCCCCTGCAAGGACGCGAGGGTCGCGGCGTGTCCGGCAGTGGCCTGGCGGAGAAGGTGCTTCAACGCGTTTTCGGCGGCTTCCCGGGCCTGGGCCGCCCGCCGCCGCCGCCATCCGGCGATGAGTCCCACACGCGGGGCAAACAGCGCGATAGCAGATAAGAGGATGAGAGCGAGCCAGAGGACAATCGTCACGACTGGTTGACTTAATTTTGATTACACAAAATTAAACCATGTGTCGCCCAAAACGTCAACGCCGAGGTCGAATAACTCTGCTAAACTGATGATTCTTCGATGCTTCCGTCCAGCACCGTCGAGAACTACCTCAAGGCCATTTACCTCGGGGAGACGCAGCTTCCCGACGACCAGCGGCTATTGCCGATGGGGCATCTGGCCTCGGCGCTGGGCGTAGCGCCGGGCACCGCGACGACCATGGTGAAGGCTCTGGCGGAGTCGGGGCTGGTCGAGTACGAGCCGTACAACGGCGTACGGCTGTCTGCCGCAGGCGAAAAACTCGCGGCGATGGTCCTCCGGCGTCACCGGTTGATCGAGCTGTTTCTCGTCCGCGTGATGGGACTCGGATGGGACGAGGTGCACGACGACGCCGAGCAGCTCGAGCATGTCGTATCGGAGCGGCTCATCGAACGGATCGACGAGATGCTCGGCCGCCCGGCCGTGGATCCCCACGGCGATCCCATTCCGACGGCGGACGGGCACGTGCCCAGGCATCCGTCCGACACCCTGCTCACCTGCCCGATTCACCAGCGGGTGGTGGTCACGCGCGTCACCGATCAGGACGCCGCTTTCCTTCGCTTCATCGAGCAGCATCACCTGATGCCCGGCGAGACGATCGAAGTGGAGGCGCGCGACGAGGTCGCCGACAGCGTCCGCCTCCTGGGGCGCGACGATCAGCGCATCACGATCGGCATGCGCGCTGCGTCCAAAGTGAGGGTTTCGACGACCGGGGCCAGATCCCGCGGGTGACGCGCGACACCCGCGCAGTCAGGCAACCTCGGACCGAACTTCGCAACGCCAAAGCCATACGCGGCGACTACGAACGGACACGATGCCGCCACGGCCGTATTGAAGTCGGCCGGAGAGTCGCCAATCATCACCCCGACGCCGCTCGTGCCGGCCAGCAGCGCGCGCAGTCCTTCGGGGTTGGGCTTTCGCGCGTAGGGGCCGTCTCCTCCGATCACCTCTGAAAAGAAGCCACGCAGCCCGAGCTGCTCGAGGATGGCTTCCGTGGCCCGGCCAGGTTTGTTGGTCAGGACCGACAATCGGCCGACGTGGACGAGCCGGGCCAGCACCTCGACCATGCCCTCGTATGGCGCCGTGTGCTCGAGAAGCCGCCGATCGTAGATCTGGAGAAATCGATCGAGGGCGCCAGGCGTCGCCGGGTCGAGCCCCGCATGGGTGAGCGCGCGCTGCACGAGGACCGGGGCGCCGTCGCCGACCATCGGGATCACCGTCGATACGTCGAGGGGCGGGCTGCCGTAACCCTCGATCAATTCCGACGCCGCGGCGGCGAGATCCGCGGCCGAGTCCACGAGCGTCCCGTCGAGATCGAAAACGATGGTCGGTATCATCCGGCGGCGGTCACAGTATCCTGCGTGAATCGCTTATGAGTCCACATTCCAGCCAGACGTCCACGATTGTCCTGCTGTCCGGGGGTCTCGACAGCGCTGTCCTGCTCGCGCACGAGGCGCAACACAGCCACGTCTGGCCGGTCTACGTTCGGGTGGGCCTTGCGTGGGAATCGCTAGAGCTCGCGATGGTCGAGCGGCTGTTGGCACATGCCGATCTGCGCGGCACCGTCGAGCCGCTGTCGTCGGTTGAGTTCACGATGCGGGACGTCTACCCGCCGACGCACTGGGCGGTCCGCGGACAGCCGCCGGCCTACGACACGCCGGACGAGGACGTCTACCTGATCGGACGGAACGTCGTGCTGCTCGCGAAGGCGGGAGTCCTCGCAGCGACCAGGCGCGCTCACCGCATCGCGCTGGGACCGCTCGCTGGGAATCCGTTTCCGGACGCACGGCCCATATTCTTCGACGAGATGGCGCGCGCGCTCAGCATCGGTCTTGCTCACGACATCGAGGTGGCGACACCGTTTCTGCGCTGGAAGAAGCAAGACGTCATCCGCCGAGGGGTAGAACTCGGAGTTCCGCTCGAGCTGACGTTGTCGTGCATGAACCCGGTGCCGGGGAAC